>Ga0056128_1011879_pt1 | contig 10693 bp, 4 predicted proteins | sample WorMetLIZISLAND2_FD_71113 | JGI IMG/M metagenome (GOLD analysis project Ga0056128, IMG submission 71113) | Marine gutless worms symbiont microbial communities from Max Planck institute for Marine Microbiology, Germany - Olavius geniculatus... ... | reverse complement strand
ATTCGGCACCAATCGAGAGCCAGTGTACGACTTTCTATTAGTGATTAATAGTAACCTAGGCCCTATCTCGCACCGTTACTGAAATACAGCGACTTATTGGCCAAAAATCACAAATTTTGCCCACCCCGACTCATTAAGCGCCCTCGTTTGGGGTGACCCCCTTCGAATTTATGGAAAATCTTTACGGTTCCTGAAACTAGAGTCTTCCGGGCAGCCGACGGTGAAGATTTGGTGACTCTAGCTTGCATCGCTTTTGACTGATCCACCCGTGTGACAGAAAGACAGACAGACGGACAGACAGACGGACGGACGGACAGAATTGCGATGGCTAAGATGCGCTGAAAGCAGTAGCTGCTTTCGCGCGTAAAAATTAGTTAAAATCGTACTTTTTCGCGTGCTAAATGATAGAAATTAGAATTTTAGCCGTTTCGTGAATAAAATATTTACGTGCGCTATATAGAGTCCCACTCTTTGCTGTGCACTGTAGGCCTAATTCGTATTCTGACAGTCATTAGGCCTATCACTCCCTGCAGTTCGGATATACCTTCCGTATGGGCCTATATGCTACATCATATGTATGAAATAAGTCAATTAAGGATATATAAATGACGACCAATCTGTGAGCCTAATCCCGAAATGGGATCCCGTGATTACAAATTTTTCAATCCTGGATCCCGGGATTGAAAATTCAATCCCGGGATTGCAATCACTAGTAACGACAGGGACGTTGAACTTGCGATCGATAGGTCGTGGGTTCGACTCCCAGTCGGGTCGCTATCAAATGGTTAGTATTTAGATAGATGAGTGCAAAACATTTTGGACAAGTTTTGAAGTAAAGCATCCACCCCCCCCTCTCCAGCGGATGAACCGGCCTGCATCCACCCTGCCTATTGCTATGCTACAAAAATCATTGTAGATGGCCTTAAAACGCGCTTTTTCACGCTCACAATGCCCAAAAAATCGCTGGCGGCTGGGGCTTCGCCTCAGACACCAATAGGGGAGCTTATAGCGTTCCCTCAGCCCCCTGTCTGGATTCAAAGGGAAGAAAAAATGATGAAAAAGAATAGGATGGGAACTGGAAAAAAGAAAAAAAGAGAGGGAAAAGAAAAAAAAATGAAAGACGGCACAGGAAGAAAAAAGGGAAGGGAAAGAGAGGAGGGATCATCCCCTCACCAGGCGCAATGTAAGCCGGTCAGATCATTGAGGTCAGGCAAGCCCTTCGTCGTTGTTCGTCCGAAACTCCTGGTGACCTGACCCGGCTTGATGATTTTCTAAAATCGAAATACCCAGGCTCCTTTATTGCGCTGGTGCCGCCAGCAAAAATGCAAAAATGCATGAGAACATGCAATTTCGCAACGCCCCTCTTAGGTCCCACCCCCTCGGCACTTTGGCGCTTCTCGCCTCCACGCCTCGCTCGGGACCTTTGGTCCCTTTATCGTCCCGCCGTCGCATTTCCCAAGCCCACAAATATTTTAACAGCACGACGCCCGTGCGTTTATTGCGTACTTTTCTGGGCAGTTTTCTTGCAGAGGCTAGTCGTCTGCATGTGTTTTTTGCGTCAACAAAGACCGTATATGTATGCAATGACCACGCGTTACATGCATTGTCGGATAAAGTCTCCAAACATACAAAAATATAAGTCCTTAACGAATACGTGCGTTCATTGACCCCAACTTTATCCGTTAATGATTCTTTTAGCAGAACATCAGCAACACGATTACAAACTTTCATGCCAGTGATTTTCAACCGGGGTTCCGCGGAACAAAGGGTTCGAAGAGCAACTGCCAATGATCTTAGGAGGGCCAGGTTCAACTGAACATGGCGCGTGTGCTGCATCCCCTCCATCGACTATTTATAATCAACTAACAAATCTTAATATCGGTGTACTTGATACTGGTGACAAAATTGTCGTAATGCTACAAATTTATCAACTTTTATTAGAACTGATATCTAGCTGCAATTTCCTGTACTGCACTTACACCGAGGTTAAACCAGATCGCGAGAACTATTAATATTAATAACGTATTTAAATTTTAAACACTGATTGGCGAAGGTACCGCCACCTGGAGAAAACTACGTTAACGTACTGCACTGCGTCGACGACGCGCAGCGTAACTGATTAAACTCAAATTCCACTTAGGGCCCGTCAGGAGCAAGACATAAATAGATTTCTGAAACTTCCCAGTGTCAGCCTATAGTGTTTCGACTGCTTTTGCATTTTTTTCCAGCGCAGCGAATGCAACGACTGCAACACCAGGCTATGTCCAAAATGAAGTTTCACACCGTTGTTAGCTTAGCCTGTAAGCCTACTAGTGAAGATTTCAGGCTTTTATACATAAAATGCAAAATTTCACCTTTTTTGATAGTTAAACAAATGGACTGGCAGTCGACTGTCAAGATTGTGCTCTTGTTTTCCAGGGCAGATTCGCGATTCGTAAATCGCGAGGTTATGTTAAAAATAAAATAGCATTGATTTGTGTCAGAAGTTGGTATACAGGCCTAGGCTACAAATCTGTTCAGTAGACCTACTTTGGTCTTCTAAAGTTCTAAAGTTATAAACCGTAAAACAAATTAACTTCGAACCCAAAAAAATTCACCTAGACTCAGTCGAGTTTCAGTTTATCAGTGGCGTATTTAAGGGGGGGGGCACGGTGCGATGCCCCCTGGCCCGACCATGAGAATTTTTTTACAGGCGACTTTATATGAAAAGGTGCGTTTTTGCCATTTTCCAGCAAGAATTGCAAAATTCAACAATGTTTGATGGTCTTTTTCATACCGCTAGACCAACGTTATAGGCTCGCGCTCTGCGCGCTCGCCATGCCCCCCCTTTGCCAAATCCTAAATACGCCACTGTAGTTTACTGTGTTTTATTAATAATGAAATATTTTATTATGACTAAGTTATTGAAACATTTAAACCCATAAAATTTGCAAAATGTCGGTATATTAATTTTATGCTGCTGAGAGCAAACAAATGAAAACTCATTTCAAAACGCATCAAGTTGAACCTTTTTATAAAAATGAAAAACCGGTTTAACCGCAAAAAAATAAAACAACAAAAACAATCCCAAAATCAATACAACCCACCGAGATGAGCTGCTTAAAAACGTTCTTTTGTAACCATGGCAAAATGTGTCATACCGCTGTGAGGACGGAAGGGATGATAGAGGAATCTCGTTGTCATTCATTTCAACTGTTACACGCGTCTCAGCTACAGCGCCACCTATACACAGTACAGTAATGACGAAAACTGTAGGCCCTATAGCGTTAACAAATTACTATTAGGCCTAGTAAACGGAATTGCTCTAGCCTAGCGCAATCGATTCCGTTTATGTGCAGGCCTATACATTTTCTATAACATGGTTTGTCTGTCTGTCGTCTGTCACAATCGTGCCCCTGGATTCAAGCGTTCCATGTAAGCCTACTTAGATGTCATTTGGCAGGTACACCTGTGGGGTATAGTGATACTTTGTGTAGGCCTAAATGAACCCTAAACCTCTAGGGAAAGGAGAGATTTAAGGCCAAACCGCCAGGCGAAGCATGCAACTCCAAATCGCAGCAGCCACCTGGGGAATACAACGAGAAGCTGGACAGTTGTGTCCGAGTAAAAAGACAACAGTTTGCCCGCTGTAAAGTTTTAATGACCGTCCGACAACTGTGATATGGCTAATCCAGAAATCACCAGTTTAGTACATTACAGGCCTAGTGTTTAGTGACTTGAAATTTCATGACTATTAACGTACATGTACATGTAAGCCTATATTGCTGAAAAATAGCGCCAACGTAAGAGGAAAGCCATCTTATAGGTCGCTTCCGTTTCTTTCTCCGTTGTTTACCTGTGACCAACTAACGACGATAAATACTGGTGTCGTAAACACTAATGATAACTAGAAATTTGAGCTAATGCTCACGAGACGCGCGAAAGCCTATAGCAGTTACTGGCCAACAACGGTAAAATAACGACCTTTACGGGGGTAATGTTCTTTGATGTCCTCGTGCGCAGGTTTCATTGAACCTAGAAAATCGAGACTTAGGCCGTCGAAATCTATGTATAATGCTGAAAATTTCATACGCAGCTTGCCCATGTCTATCTCCGTTGGTTTCGGCGCAATTCACTCTTGAAATGTGTTTCGCAACCTGACATCGCCAAAACATCCATTAAAACCTCTATTTTAGCGTTCAAGGCCATCGAAGATCATTAAATTCAGTGGCAATCGAAAGCCAGTGTACGACTTCCTATTAGTGATTAATAGTAATCTAAACCCTATCTCGCACCGTTATTGAGATACAGCGACTCATTGGCCAAAAATGCAAATGTTCTTCACCCCCTCTCATTTAGCGTCCTCGTATGGGGTGACCCCCTTCGAATTTATGGAAAAGCTTTACGGTTCCTGAAACTAGAGTCTTCTATGCAGCCGATGGTGAAGATTTGGTGATCCTAGCTTGCACCGTTTTTGACTGATCCACACGTGTGACAGACAGACAGACGGACAGACAGAATTGTGATGGCTGAGACGCGCTGAAAGCAGTAGCTGCTATCGCGCGTAAAAATAATTGCAGTGTCAATAATTTCCAACCTTCAATCAGCAGAATGAAAATTTTTTGCTGACGATTTTGTGTGTGTATTTTAACTTTAACGTCGCTGCTCATAACGACGATGATGAGCGACGTCAACAAAATTTCAGTTACAATATAGCAAACAAAAATGTTCAGCAAGCATATGTTAACTAACATCTCTGCAGAACACATATTGACTTAGCGTAAAACTAACACAATCGAAGTATTTTTGCTCAAAATGTCACAAACAAAGTACGAAGATACAAGATACGTAATGTAAAATGCTCATAGAAATCCAACTGCACTATATTTTACGTTTTATATTAGCGTAAACTACTTAAATAATGTCGGAGTTTTAAAAAATAATTTTCAACTGCGGAATGACATTTAAAGCAGTACAAGCGTTCAGTATTTTACAACACAAAATACTTTTAACACATACTAGTACAAGTAAAATTTGAGAAAAGCTCACGAGACGCGCGAAAGCCTATAGCATTTCCAGTTCTACGTAGTTATAGTTGAAAATTGGGGTGTTCACGCTAAGTTGGTATACAAATACCAAATTCTCTATCTGGATCGCATAACAATAGTAGCGTAGCGCCAAGGTCTAACCTAGGCCTATCTCGTTCCACCCGTGTGACGGTCGGACGAACAGACGGAAAGACAGACACACAGACAGACGGACGGACAGAATTACAATGGCTAAGACGCGCTGAAAGCAGTAGCTGCTTTCGCGCGTAAAATGTGTTCCAGAGTTTCCACGCAGTCATCAGACGCTACCACAAGCAAAATCACCATCAGCTAATTGATTCTTTTTCAGTAATAGTGACGATTTTTCTCTCCGTGCACCTCTTATGACCAACTGAGTAAACTAAATATTGGTGTCATTAGCACTGGTGCAAAAATTTGCTGAAGTGCTGAAAATTTGTAAATTTCAATCCGCAAAAATATTATGTGACTGGCATTCTGCTGCGCTGCTTTTATGTTAAACAAAATTTACAAAATTCCGTTAAACTGCTGTTATTTGGCAATCTGATGAATTCAAGTAACTAAACTGTAGTTGCCGTTCCATCACTACTAAATACAAGAAATTTGAGCTAATGCTCACGAGACGCGCGAAAGACTATAACAGTTCCGGTTCAGTAGTTTATCTAAGAATTGGGGTGTTCACGCTAAGTTAATATACAAATACCAAATTCTCTATCTGGATCGCATAACGATACTTCCGTGGCGCCACCGTATGAATGATATAGACTTGTGTCGCAGCCCGAAATCGCCAAAAAAATCCATAAAACCAACTATATCCATGGATATCCATATCCACGGCAAGCCAGGAAAAAGAAAAAAGAAAGAAATCATGGGGATGATTAGATAGTCATCTAAGAAATTACAAGGGATATAGAAGTCCCTACTTTTGATGACACTAAATTCTGGCAAAAGTGAAAATTTTCATTACCCTATTCGTAACCATGGCCGAAATTGGTCTACATCCATGTGCAGTTTTGCATAAATGTTGCATGCATCAGCTTTCTGTGGGCCACTGAGCAAGTGCACATGTGCAGTTCGACGTATTTAGGAGCCTAACCAATTAATTACCTGACATACGAAATCTTGACATTTTCTGTGGGCTATAATTGTGACTGAAAGAAATGCATTTGGTGAATTTTGACAAAAAAACCTTCGACATCGTTTTTAAGCGCGAAAGCAGCTACTGCTTTCAGCGCGTAAAGCAGCTACTGCTTTCAGCGCGTCTTAGCCATCGCAATTCTGTCTGTCCGTCTGTCCGCCGGTCCGTAACACGGGTGGATCAGTCAAAAACGGTGGAGACTAGAATTACCAAATCTTTACCATCTGCTGCGTGGAAGACTCTAGTTTCAGGAACCGTAAAGCTTTTTCATAAATTCGAAGGGGGTCACCCAGAACGAGGGCGCTAAATGAGAGAGGGGTGGGCAAAATTTGTGATTTTTGGCCAATTAGTCACTGTATCTCAGTAATGGTGCAAGATAGAGCCTAGGTTACTATTAATCACTAATAGAAAGTCGTACACTGGCTTTCGATTGGCGCTGAATTCAATGACCTTGAATGATCCTGAACGCCAAAATAGGGGGTTTTATGAATTTTTTGGCGATTTTGGGCAGTGACACAAGTCTATATCATTCACAATTGGCGCCACGCTACTATTGTTATGCGATACAAATACAGAAGTTAGTATATGTATATTAACTTAGCGTGAGCACCCCAATTTTTAGCTAAACTACTGAACCGGAACTGCTATAGGCTTTCGCGCGTCTCATGAGCATTAGCTCAAATTTCTTATTCAATTACGCTACTCAATTTGCACATCTTTATCACTGAACCGATGCAAGCTACATGTACGCTTAATAAGCCGCTGGTTTTATCCGACCTTTGTCGGCGCATGCGCACTGGTTGATCTGGCTGGCGTCGGTGACGTTGCTATGACAACTGTCGCAGTAGTAAAGCACGCGTTTTGCGTCGTCTTGTGACTGACAGACGAAGAAACCTTTCGTGTTCGCATCCACCGTCAGTGCCGACGAAGACTTGCCTGCAGCGCCCCACATCAATTACTTACTTACTACAGTTAGGCATAAAAAAAGTCTACAGTGCTTTCGGTTGCCATCAGTTCTTAAAGAAATGTGTGTCCCTATTTTTTATTGGATCCTCAAAATATTTTAGCACTTTTTAGTTTGTTTTCAAAGTTTAGCCTAGCCTACACAGAAAAAAACTGTTTCCATCTAATCTGCTACGTCTTGGTAGTTTCAGTTTTTAGTTCAGATGAGTAACTATATTTAGTGTGTCAACCTGTTTTCATGAGTTGTTCTGTGATATCACAGGACATGACATTGTCATGGTATAAATATAAAAATTACAACAAAAATCAGAATCTCGTCCTTACTTTTTCGCCAGCTGCAACTGAAAACACTATATTTTTTTAGGTCTTATAAATAGCTTCTAAAATAACGCTGTAAAGATCAACAATTAATCAAACGATTAATGATTAAAAATTAATAACCAATATAATGCTTTAATCACTATATTTTCAATTTAATCTCACTGTCAGAAAACATTGCAGAGTAAACCAGATGTGTCTCTGCAATATAATATCTTAACAAAGAATGATACCTTTTTCTACAAAAAAATCTACGTAGGCCTATATACTAGGCCTAATTGCATTTTAGTGCATCTGCTTGCACAATGATCAGAGTTTAGACTTTGATCAAAGTTAATGACTAATTAGTTATTTTATTAAAATTAACCATAAAAATATCGCTACCAGTTCTAAATATAACTAGGGCGCTACTGCTCTCAAAAAATGTTTGCTATAAAAGTGTCAACAAAACGCCAGCCTATAATCAGTTTGAGGTGCAGTTGCCAACTACAGGCCTCTGTTTAACGCACTCATGACTCCTTTTATTCCAAATTGAAAAAAGTAGTTAAAACTAATGTTAACTACTCATTTGAATCATGAGTTTTACTGCATACGTAGGGGGCCTATAGTCAAAAGCGCATGCCGTGACAAAGACTTGCCTGCGCCAGACGGATTGAGTACGACACGGAACGAAGTTTGTTGCGAGTCATGCTGGGGCACGGCCAAGGCGACCAGCAGAACCTGCAACCTCTCGAAACATTTCCTGCAGACGAACAAACAACAACGTCAAACGCCGCAACACTCAAGTCACTATACTGAGCTCCGACGTCGATCTGAATAGTTAGGCCTAAAAAATTCCCATGTGCTTCCGGTTTCGGCCGGCGGAAAAGTAGGGACAGGTGGATTTAAAAAAATATTTATATATTATAACATTTCGTGTAGTACAGTAACGTAATCAGGATCTAGTCGTAGACTTTGTAATAGGGGCTTTGAGGGGCAGGGAATGGGGAGGGGTGTCCCCTCCCCACGGGCAAAGGGTCTGGTGAGAGGGCTGTGCCCCCTCCACAGAAAAATTTTGGATTTTTTGGTGTGAAAATGACTTGTTTTGGTGCATTTTTGGCACTATTTTAAGTAACTGAATAGACTTCTAGAGGGGGGACCTGCCCCAGTGCCCCCCCCCGATGGCTAAGCCAGTGACGACAACTCGTGAAAACAAAACAGTTACTGAACATTAGATGTCCGTACTAACGTAGGCATCTCTTCAAAATGACTGGCATTTGATTTGGCAGAATAACTTTCTTGATATTTCAGCTAAACAGAGAAAGCCAAAACAGAAGGCTAAACCTAAATTTCTAGGCCATATTAGCAGAATATTTAGTCACCACTCATCGCATTATTACAAATTTGCCACCAAGCGTGGCAGTGAAATAAATTCGAAAATCGGTCACCATTTGGGGAAAAGAGGAGAAAAAAGTTTAAAGCTCACTTTTCTGCACGGCTGCAAAATTTGATACGATGTGTGTAGATTTTAAACGTTTTCAAGGTTTTTTCAATTGTTATGGTTTCAGTGTGCAAAGAAGGCGAAACACAAAATTTAAAACGTGGGATTCCATATAGCCTACCATTCTCTATGTCACGTCGTTTTTGTTGACGTCAGAACTCGAAAATCACGATAAAAACTTGAAATTTGTCTAATACGTAGGCCTTTAATTAACTTTACTATATACAAAAATACCTTATGAATACAAATGGATTTTTGTATTTTATGATTTTCGAAAGGAACAATTTTTCCGCCCCGTTTTTCAGCGCACCGTGTAATCACGTTAAGGGACTTACTCGGCGACGGCAGGAAACGGTAAACCATGGAAGGCCGATGAGAACTTTTCAGCGTAAACCTCCATTCCAGCGCCCTCCAAGTACTCGTTCTGCCACGCCAGAAACTTAGACGACTGCGCCGGCATACACCAGACACACAAACATTGTACATTATGCATTAATTACACCACCTGCCGTTTGTGCTGATAAAATAAGTAATGGCATTTTATTCAAACATTAAACAACCGATGTTGATTTGAGTATCGGAAATCCTGCTTTACAGAATTTACGTATGTGCGTTAATTCCTCCATAGCAACAGTTTCTGCCAGTTTAATTGAATATCAGAAATCCTGTTGTATGGAATTTATATACGTAGGCCTATGTGCGTGAATCCTTTAATGGCGCTAATTTTTTCATTGCGATTTATTCTCTAACGCGCTATAACTTGACGCGCTAATTCGACATCAGTAGTTATAACACTGCAGACACTGTGGTAAAAAATAGAAGACAGAGTAGATCACAAAATGACAAAAAGATGGCGTGAACGAACCCGTTTGTATGATCTCATGACGAAGAGATTGGCAAGGAGCGTTGAGAAGCCAGGGGCGAGGCATCCGGACGCCATGAATCCAAGTTTCATCTCGGACAGACAAATCACCTGATCTCTCACTGACCATGAAGGCAGATTCACACAGAACGTCTGCACAGCACACAGCCCAGCAAATTGTATTTGCACAGTGCAGGAATAAAAAGATACCTATGACAGCTATGCAGAAACAAAAACGGTGTGAATGGAAACGAAAAACCGCCTAATTTCTGAACGAAAAACAATGGTAAGTAAAAGTAAACTTTTAACATGTAATTATTTTCATTCAAACTCAAATCTTAGCTATAGGCCTAATAAGTAAAGTATAGTTAATTGCCAATTAAAATAAATCTTTTTAGTTATTAACCGCAATAAAGTTAACTGCATATTTAACATTTATTTTCATCGAGCACAGTACATACACTGTGTCCCAAAAAAAACATCCCCGACATTTTCGACTGTAACGTGAAGAAGGATTATCGAATTTAAATAATTTTTTGTACGAATATTTTTGAGACAACTTGTCGTCAAGTGACAATTTAATTTCCCATCTCACTCAACATCTGTTTCTACACTACCTGGGGAAAATAGAACAAACAAAATATCACTTTTTATTCAATGCGACATGATTGCTTAATTAACATAATGCGTAAAAGCACATTTTGTTCACATTTCTGACACTGTGACTGACATTTCATTCAGTTATCCATTTTATAACTGCCTACAGAAAAACTGCTTGAAGTGTTGGCCCACTATGACACTTGTACACTGGCCCACTTGACAGCTACAGTATCGATAATGTTCTGCTCCTGACCAATACAGGCTCTACCAGTCACTTCTTGACGTTA
>Ga0056128_1011878_pt1 | contig 10694 bp, 5 predicted proteins | sample WorMetLIZISLAND2_FD_71113 | JGI IMG/M metagenome (GOLD analysis project Ga0056128, IMG submission 71113) | Marine gutless worms symbiont microbial communities from Max Planck institute for Marine Microbiology, Germany - Olavius geniculatus... ... | reverse complement strand
CCGCGTCCCTCGTCGTGGACACGGTTAGCGCAATCTACACAGAATCATATCGACAACGACTTGACTTGAACTTCAAAGCAGCTGTACAGACCGTTAATGCTCACCTAAACCAAAATCACATTTTTCCCGAATTTTCATTTCTCGCATTTTCATGTCTCGTATTTTCACGACCGACTTGCATTTTTGATGGTGCCGAAATTTCATTTCTCGCATTTTCAGTCGCCCCTCTCAAAGCTGCATTTATTTCTAAGCGATAGGCAAAAGCAAACATACCATATTAAGAAAACTCAAAGCAACGTTCGCTCTTCTGCGACGTCAACATAACGTCTGGGATACTTCAGCAACTCTGACTACAGACCGTTTAACATGACAAACTAATCACAAACTGTCTCGGAGAATAAACAAAAAATAAACATAAAATCACTGATTTCTATCGTTTTCTGCTTCAACACACCCGCCAATGCACTATGCAACTTGGCACTTCATCATCATCATGAAAGCAACGACTCTGCTTGATTCACATTCGAGACGACAAACGATCACAAATCACAAAAACAGAGCTCATGCCAAATGAAAATACACATACTATTCTAAGTATATACATTTTAACGTATAAAATTTTGAACACTTACAAATTATGCTTATCCGCATCGTCTTATAGTGGCACTAATGTGGAAAAAATAGCATACAGTAAGTAAACGCGCGACAGTGAAACGATTGTTCTCTCCCCAACCACCACCAACGGTGTAAACATGAATGACATACAAAATACGAATCGTCATCGTAAGACATTTTATGCACCTCCGCCCAGGCCCGTCGAGAGGGTGGGGTAGGGGGTAAGCTATCCCGGGCCCCGCGACGTTTGGGGGCCCCGCCGTCGCTCAGAAATAATAAAGTACACCAGAATGCATCATTTTGAAAAGAAAAATTTAAAAATGTCTCCCCAGAAGGGCCCCGCAAAAATGTTTGGGGGCCCCGCGTGAATGTTTCCCCGGGTCCCGCTGTGGCTCTCGACGGGCCTGCCTCCGCCAAAGTATTCACCGCCTAAAGGCGTGTACAGAGCGACGTAACTGAACTGAACTGAACTGACCAATGGGCGAGCAGTAATATATCACTGCTCGCCCATTGGTCAGTTCAGTTCAGTTCAGTTATGTCGCTCTGTACGCTCTCTGCAACCCTCAATATAAAACCCATACTTCACCCCCAGCGAAATAAACTGAGCTGATCCCGCCAGTTTTCAAACACTAAGTACTGAACACCACTGAAGCGATATCGAGATATTTTGTTTGCAGACAGACGGACGTCTTTCCAGCGGTGTTGGCGGAGGTGTGAAGAGTAACGAGGTGTTTACACGATCCAGTAAACGTCCAGCAAACTTCCAGCAAATGTATTCAAAATACACGTGCTAATGCTGGACGTTTGCTGGAAGTTCGCTGGATCGTGTAAACACCGTATAAAACACTGTTAGTATGAAGATAGAATGCCGAACGGCGTCCGGCGGCAGCTAAATTTTGTACGGGGACATATCCGCCGGAAGAGTTTGAACACGAACTGACGACGAACTGATCAGCAGCATCCAACACAGCAGCTACTGGCGTGCCATGTCGAAGCTTCCGATCGCCTGGACCTCCTGTGCCTCCTGAGATAGGGCGCAGCAGTAGCAGCAGCACATGAGGCAGCAGTCAGTCATGAAGCTGCCTTCAATCGCTTTCTGCTCGCGCACCTACACAAGATACCACACACAGCAACGCTTTGCATCACTCACGTGCATAACTACAATGAAGTACGTATAGGAAAACTTTGTTTGACAAGAATCCCAGCTATCGCTAGGGTGGGGCCGACCGTAAAGGTCATTCACGGTCAATGATTTTCATTTCATATGAATGGGCGTATGCCACTTCCTATTAGTGATCAGTAGCAACTTAGGCCCTATTTCGCACCGTTTAGCCACAGTACATCTGTGACAGACAAATGGACGACGGACGGACGGACGACAACCACGACAAAAAGCCGACCTTTAAGCTTACAGCTTAGCAGTCGATCCCAAAACGTTTAAAGCATATTTTCTACGTTAAAATTTAAAAAAAAACGTTTGTAAACGTTGCGTAAAAACATGCTGATCTTTCCAATGGACGTATTGACTACATTTAATTGCACTGACAGGACACCGTATTTTCACATTCACCGATTTCAGCTTAATAAATCTAAATGCAAAACCTATGATTAATAATGTTATTTTCCAGTAGCGCTTGCATTTTTAGTTATAAGTATTTTAGATCATCGCCATTTTTGCAGTGACAGTTCACAACGTTCATTATAATAAAAAACGTTGCAAAACAAAAAAAAAACTTTTGAACGTCCAGTACAACTGTGACTCGCACGCAATGGCACGGTCAGTAAAACTAGACGACTGCAGGAACACGACAGATTATGCACGCGATTAAAAATCAACTTACGTCATCTAACAGAGATGCTCAGATATACAGTCAAGACTGAATGCGTATTTTAATAATAGGGTGTTTACACGATCGAGCAAACATCGAGCTGGCGCAAGCAGGCCTATTGGAACCCCGCCCCTGGCTCAAATGTAGGCCTAGGCTTAGGCTCTTAGCCCACAGCTGATCACGTGTTAAGCCTTCCAATTACAAGCCGCTCGCCGTCCTAATTAGCATGCTGATTACCACAGAACGTCGAGCTAGCTGATCGATGTTTGCTCGATCGTGTAAACACCCTATAAGACTCGCGGTGCACGTATAGTCGGAAATTTCAGCGTGCATTATGCACGCCTGTGGCTTGGTAATCTAACGGTAACATGCCGAACTAATAATCCTGAGATCGCTCAGGTCGCGGGTTCGACTCCGCGCCGCGACACTGCCAGGTAACGACCTTAGGCAAGTTGTTCACACACATGTGCCTCTGTCACCAAGCAGTATAATTTGGTACCGGTCACTGCCGGGAAGGTTACGGCAGTAATATGCGGAGGTTTGGCCCTCCTCCCATATATAAAGCAGGGACGGGTTCGCCTGTATCAGGTGGCAGGTACCATAATACTGTATGACCCCATAGGGCAGGCGAGGCATCTGCGGCACACTGCCGGCTCGGGATCTTGGAAACGGAGATGAGCACCGCTCGCATCGGTCACAGAGCTGTGAGAGGGCCTGTTGACTATCGGCGATTTAACCTTTTAACCTTATTATGCACGTACATGCGGTATGTACTGGTATATACGTCGTGTATGTACACGCCCGCCTAACGGTTCACGTAATACACGGCTCGTACTTCATTTCAAACAGTATAATAGTCACGTTGAATAATGACCGGGATGACAATAGCATAGAGCCAGTTAATTTACACGAGCAGCAGCGGCTAGGGGCCTATACACACTGACACAGCAGTCCAGTGCGAAGCATTCCAAATCCAACAGCGCATTCACTAACGCCTACATGTATAGGCCTATACTTACGTCTGTTTTTAACAGTAAGCTGCAATAAGTGTAGGCCTGTGCGTGTAAATCATGATGCCTTCAAGCATCTGAGATAGTTATTAAACGGCTGTTTGTATATAAGCGAAGACTTCGGCGCCTGTGAGTGACGACCTGCATGCGGCCGTCCGTCTCGGCGACCAGTTTCAGAGTTTCTCAGGCGTCGTCAGTAAACTAGAGTTTGTTTTGCAATCAACGCAGGAGCAGCCTGAGGCGCCTAAGCCCTGGCGCATGGTTCACCCACACGTAAACATGTGCACCACGAGTCTCGTAGTGTGACGATTAGGATGTTTAAACTGAAATTGCAATCGCAAAGTCGTTGGTTCAACTACCGGTCGGGTCTCTGTCAAGTAGTTAGTATTTGGACGGGTGACTGTCTGCGGACAGGTAAACCATCTCGATATATAACCAAAACCAAAGTCAACTCAGCCTCCCATCCCTCTGTGGTAGGTAAATCGAGTACCGGCCTGTCTGGCTGGGGTTATGACGGGGCGCGTTCACCTGTGTTGGGTGGCAGGTAACATCGTGTGATCCCGTACGGCAGGTGACGCTCCAAAGCTCTGAGACGGGTTTCCCATGAAGAGCTATACCATTTAACCATTTAACAATGAATTGTGTCTTATTGTCGAGTTTTTTGACGTCCAGTGACACTGACCTTTCACCTTTTGAAGTGAAATTTGGCACATCGGTTATACTCATGTCCTGGGGATCATTCAAACCGATTTTGGTTTTCGCGCAGTGCGGCCTGCGCGACTGCAGACGTATAATAAGAGCACAGCGTAATTTTTATATGCATGAAACCAATGAGACTGAAACTTGTCTTAGACTAACCCTTGTGTTGTGGCGCTCTTGAATATATCACTCTCACTGCGCTGTGGTTTGAGATGGTGAAAAGACATAGCACACCCTAGCAGTTCTTATATACAGGCAACGTTTGAACCCTCGCACGCGTCTCCATTATGGGGTGTTTACACGATCCAGCAAACGTCCAGCAAACTTCCAGCAACCGTAATGCTGGACGTCGACGACGTGTCAGAAACCACCGCGGACAAAACAGGCAAAAACCCGTAGGCCTACTGAAATGGTGGCGTGGCCCTGGTTCAACCATAGATGTAAAAATACGTTTTTTTTATTCTTGCTACGTTTTTTACTTTTTACCGTTCCCCCCCCCCAACGTTTTTGAAACGTGCATTGAAAATCCTATCAAGAACTTTGAGAAGCATTTTTGGAACCACAGAAACGAATTAATAGGTAATGGTAGTTTACCTAATTAGTCTAAATATACTAAATAAAAAAGTATTTATCTAGTATATTTGGTTAGTCTAGTGCTATGGTCTTATGACTACATGGTTTCTGAAACGTTTTTTAAAGTCATCTTGATGTAGACTATAGTTCCAGACAGTGTTTAAATTGTGAAAAATTAGTTGGGGGTGAACTTTTCGACGGTCGAAGACCGACCAAAACTGTGATGTAAATCGTATGTATTTAGTCTACAGCTGATCCCACAGTACATAATTAGGTGTGTTTGGGGGTTGAGAAAACAGTTGGGGGTTCAACCCCCCACCTTTCCCCCTCGGCAATTCAAACACTGGTTCCAGGTACACCGCACTTACAACATTAGGCATTAGAAAAGCGGTTAAACAAATTATGGCCGTTTTTTATTCAACGTTTTTAAACGTTTTTTCGCCACGTTTGTTTTACGTTTTTAACGTTTTGTAAATTTTTCTTCTGAATCGTTTTTTACATCTATGGGTTCAACAGCAAGTTAAGGACCCTCAGTTGCAATAACTCGCGCCAGATGAAAACTGCAACGTGCATGCATGGACTAGTTATAGGCATATCCTATATGCAACAATATATGAGTCTATGGTACGTGTATACGCGTACGGTATATAGGTAGAGATGCAAACTGGGCCCGCACAATAATAACCGCTAACTGGTATAGCCGCAGTGCTAATATACCAGTCCTAACTCTGTCTGTCGGCTGGTGAATGGTATTACCGTGAAAATTGCATATGTAGCCAGACGAGAACGTTCTCACAGTGAAAACAATCTCTCACGTACCTATAGGCCCATAGCTTTTACCGTGGTCTATCCGCTGGGACCCCCTGACCCGTATGATTGATCTGTTTAAAACGTGTTATCGCTGAGCTATAGGCCTACAGAGTTATGACGCCATCATCAAATAGCTGTAGTGCGGTCGCTCTGTATTGACCTACTGTCTGCATGTCTGCTAGTCCTCCTGTCAAGTTACTGTGGACAGCGGAACTTTCTGTTTGCCGTCCGCAGACCCGGAACCACCTGCCGCAGAATGTCGTCCGCTGACTTTTCTTTCAGAGCACGACATTACGCCGCCGCCGTTTCAGCGCCACCGATATTTAAACGTTGTTAGCTCCAGTATAAGGTAATATTTAACAACGAAATTCGGTCGATATTTCAGAACTTTGGCGTAGATCAAGCACACGAAAGTTTATTTCGATTCGTTTAGGTTTGACATTTCTGCTGTACATTGTACATTGTCTAGGGGGTTACTTTTTTCCGGACACAGTATTATTTAAAGTAACAGAACGTTTGTAGAGAGAGAAAGTTCAACTTCCCGACAATCTTACAATTAACTTTCTAGCATCATACACCATATTTACTCCTTTCGTTAAATAATTTTCTAGCCGCTCTCACCGTACATTCCTCGTTATATTTTTTATTAAGTACAAACCACTGCCAGCACCGGTCTAAGCCTCTAAGGCAGTATTCCCACTTTTACTACTGGTTGAAAGTTCTTTATACCCCGTTTACACGATCGAGCAAAAATCGAGCAGAAATCCAGCAAACGTCAAGCAAACGTCTAGCAAACATCGAGCTGGCTCGTCCAACTAACATATAGCCAGCTCGTCAAGCCAGCTTGATCGTGTAAACGGAGTATTAGTCAGAGGAAAGCGCGCCAAAGGTTTCACGCGGTTGTCTCTGTCACACTCACCTTGCCACGAATCACAGCGCCGAAGTACCAGTTGGCAATCGGTACGAGCTGGATGAGACCGCACATGAGGCAGTCCTCGCCGACCTTCTCGGCAATGCGTCCCTGCGTGTAGCACGGAACGAAGTAGGTGATGATGCAGACTCCGCAGTTGTCGAAGCAACCGAACAAACCGTGCTGAAACTCGCCCATTTCGTCGTCACTGCTAGTACGTCGACGTGGATGATCAGCCAACTATCTACGCAGTCTCACTGGCCACTCAGTACTCACTGCACGGTATACTGTGCACCGCCACACGACGACGCCACTGTAGTGTAGGCCCTGCACACAGCGCTAGCTCGCCTGAACTGCTAAGCCCTATACCGAGTGATTTACGACTATCGCACGGTAAACGCTACATGCACGCGCGGGAAAGCTGCATGAGTGAGAGGCTGAAGGCCGGTATTGCTCTGGTCTGCCTGATAGCATGCAGGGCAGAGCAAACACATGCAGCGGCCCGTGCAAGAGGAGGATGGGCCTCCCGATCCCGACGTCGTGCGGACCATGGGCTAATATTTCGGTGCATCGTTGAAGCAGTAGCGCTCTCTGCACTTATGGCCCACGTCCGGGTTAAGTGACAAAAAGTGCCAATGCGGAACTAATGACCACGTTTCCCATTTTGACTTGCCTGGCTTATCTGCAAATGTCATTCAAGCCCCACTAGCTTCAGATTCCTAGCGACGCCCATGTCCCTTTTGAATCCGCCAGTGGGCACAGCGTTCTGTCAACTGCAGGAGCTTATGAGCCTAATATGGGCGGCCAGCGTTGATGAGCGATTGCTTTTTTGGTAGCCCGCCCACATTGTCTAGTATTGTACGACAACATTGTATTTGTGTTTTTAGGCGAATAAATACTCTCTCTCTCCCTCCCTCTCTCTCTCTCTCTCTCTCTCTAATAGAGTGTTTACACGATCGAGCAAACATCGAGCTGGCTCAAGCAGGCCTATGGCTCAGGCCTAGGCATAGGCTCTTAGCCCACAGCTGATCACGTGTTATATAGACCTACCAATTACAACCCGTCCGCCCTCCTAATTAGCATGCTAATTACCACAGAACGTCGAGCTATAATGCTCGATGTTTGCTCGATCGTGTATACACCCTATAACTGGTAACTGCCACTTTCTTCCCCTATTTTGTGCTTGGGCATTGAAAATGGCCGTCTGGGGTTCAGAGATAATATTGACCAGAGCATTTAGTCAAAATGACCCACACCGTCACACGACCTATACGCCTGACCAAAGAGGCAGGCTCAGCAGGTGGACCAACACCGAAGCAGGGGACGTGCCTAGAGCCGCCCCTACCACTCATATACCTGAGACCCTGTCTGCTGAAACCACCACACAAGAACTGAGCGTACCGTATGCTTTATAGCATAACGTTATCGTCGTCGCTTCATCGGCAGTTCGGCACCCCGGCCCTGGAATTAACATCAAAGTTGCTGATGTTGCGAAGCGTTTACTATTTTAGTCTAGGCCACAAGCCGCATGTAGGCCTATTGATTGCCTGTCATAATAAGTCTATAGGCCTATACGTCTATGTAGGCCCTGTAAGGGCGGAGGACTGAAAAAAATGAAGGATCAGAAAATAAAGGACAAAATGCATGTGCGCAATGACTCTCTGAAAATTCGCACCGAAAAAATAAAGAAAAGTCGTGCGCGTGCTTGTTCACTTTTTCGAGTGGGGGAGCACAATGTTGTTTGCTCCGTCACTTATCATTGTATAAAAATAAATTGTAAACAGTGTTGATTCTTTAGCTTCGCAAGTGGTTTTTAAAAAATATGGTATAGAACAGTGCAAAATGCGAATAATTATATCAGTTCAACTTCAGCGCCGTGTCGTAATACCCCGTTTACACGATCAAGCTGGCTCGACGAGCTGGCTATATGTTAGCTAGACGAGCCAGCTCGATGTTTGCTCGATCGTGTAAACGGGGTATAAAAAGCCTGGGTCAACCTGCCATACCCCTCGGCGCTGAAAAAAATTGCACAATTTTGCTATAACTGAAACGTCAAAACGTATGTATTAGTTCACAAAAAAAGGTTTTAATTACTTCTGGGGACTCTTTGGCAAGATAACACAAAAATCAGTAATTTTCTGCGTTTCTAATACCGTGTTTACACGGTCAAGCAAACATCAAGCAATCATAAGCAAACATTGAGCAATTAGAGCACACGTCGTGTACGTGTATTTTGAATAGGCCTGCATTTACTTGATGTTTGCTCGATGTTTGCTTGATCGTGTAAACGGGGTATAAATTTCGCAAAAGTGTGCAAATGCGCCGCATTTATTGAACGTCCAAAAGCCAAATGTATTTAAGCTTCAACGGGGCTTCGCCCTGTGCCCTCCCATGACCAAGGGCTCTGCTCTTGAGCTATCTGGGGGTACTTCCCCACAGACCCTGTTAATTTAGTTAGGCTAATAGACTCGATCGCGCTCAGCATTCGCCGTCGATCGAGTGTTTATAGGCTACGCAATGAAGTTAATTTTGTTTTGCACAATTTATAATTTATTATACAATATAGGGCCTATACAAGCGTTTAAAAGTGAACACTGACATTTCACAAGGTAGTGCAGCGACACACTTAATGTGCGGTGGGATCTTTAGTGATAGTATTATTATATATTTTCTCCTAATTCTGACAGTAATTTATAGTAATTTTTACAGTGATCGAATGACGCAAAAAGTCGCCACATGCCATCGCATTCTACTAAACGTACAGCTGCATGCTTCCGTTTAGGCTATCGTCGACAGGCTATACAAACTAGGCCTATTACAGCTTGCTTATAAAGTCGAGCCTTTGGTATACGATGTGTTTGTCTGTCGTCTGTCGTCTGTAACGCATGTATTGTGGCTAAACGGTATAGGTTTCACTTTTTACGAAGTTTTACCGGAGGAAAGTTCATTATACGATTAATTAGCTTGGTGGATGTGACAGCTCTCGGCAAGCAAAATTTCAGCGATCCAGCGCAAGAAAAACATTTTCAAATTTGGGGCTGAACAAAGATGGGGTAGGAAAAGTGTGTTTCTTAACCGATGGTCCCGAATTAAAAGTGCCGTATTTCAGAAACGGCGAGAGATGGGGCCAAGGTTGCTATTGATCACTAATAGGAAGTCGCATAAGCCCTTTCAGATAACATGAAAATCATCGACCTTAGATAACGTTGGAGGGTTATTCCACGCTCTGCTATGCCAATCGTGGGGTATTGTGGCTAATACCCCGTTTACACGATCAAGCTGGCTCGACGAGCTGCTATATGTTAGCTGGACGATCCAGCTCGATGTTTGCTCGATCGTGTAAACGGGGTATAAACGTACGTCGCAGAGGGTCGGCGACGCGATGGTACCGTTGGATACGGCGATGACGAGTATAGGCCTAAGCTGTCAAAAGTAACCATATCTTTGTCTGCAGCAATTTGGTCGCAATTTTGAATGCAATGTACTGCAGCCATGACCCTTGTGCACCGAATTACCGTATCGTATCATTGCGTTGACTGTAGTGTTCGATATAGCAACGTCACCACTCACCATAGCTTTTATGGGATAGGCTACTAAGAAATCGCTTTAGTCGGACGCTGGATATCGGATATAGGCGGTACGATATGTGCCACCCTAACGAAAGTTGTTGTGTAGTAGGTCATATAGACCTGAGAATTAGCATTTTTATCTAGTACTTTTTTGACAGCTTGATTGTTTTCAGCGTCCAAACAACAGACGCGGCATGCACGTGATGACAACGTGTCAACCATGCGATTTACGGTGTCTGGACATAATCCCCATAACAGAACGCTCCCTGCCGTGGAATAGGGGAAGGCGGGGCTAAAAGTCACAAAAATCAATCTGTTTACTATTTTTGGTTGTTTAACCCATTTTCAGGAAAGTACTGCATTAGAATCATTTCCACATGTGTCTTCTTGATAGGAAATGGTCATTTGCCAAGTTAATTGCATGAACTTTATCGTAAATTTAGCTTTTAGTGACCCACTTCACTTGTGACTTTTAGCCCCAACCTGGGGTTTAAAGTCACACGCTGAAGGTTAAAAGTCACAGCCATACGATAATGCACTACAGCTTTGTAATATGTCCATTAGACTACAAATACAAAACAACCTTTGTCTCTCACACATTATTGATGAATTGTATGGCTTGTAAGGCCTACTGATAAAAAAATTAATCGATTAATTTCAAAAAATTTTATAAACAAAT
>Ga0056128_1011877_pt1 | contig 10695 bp, 7 predicted proteins | sample WorMetLIZISLAND2_FD_71113 | JGI IMG/M metagenome (GOLD analysis project Ga0056128, IMG submission 71113) | Marine gutless worms symbiont microbial communities from Max Planck institute for Marine Microbiology, Germany - Olavius geniculatus... ... | reverse complement strand
TGCATATCACTTGGACTCGGCCCATCGGGACCATAATACACATCGGCCATAGGCGTGTGTGGCGTTGGCGACGGTGGCGCCTCCTTGTGAATGATAAAGACTTGCGCAGCCCAATATCGCAAAAAAAATCGGTAAAACCCCCTATTTTGGCATTCAAGGTCATCCAAGATCATTGAATTCAGCGCCAATCGAAAGCCAGTATACGATTTCCTATTGGTGATTAATAGTAACCTAGGCCTTATCTTGCACCGTTACTGAGATACAGCGAATTATTGGCCAAAAATCGTGAATTTTGACCACCTCCTCTCATTTAGCGACCTTCTTCGGGGTGACCCCCTTCGAATTTATGAAAAAGCTTTACGGTTCCTGAAACTAGAGTCTTCCAGGCAGCCGATGGTGAAAATTTGGATATCCTAGCTTTCACCGTTTTTGCCTGATCCACCCGTGTGACGGACAGATGGACGGACAGAATTGCGATGGCTAAGACGCGCTGAAAGCATAGTTGCTTTCGCGCGTAACAACCAGTAGATAAATTCAAATAAACCATGCATCTAGCAAAAGATTCAAAAATTTGGTGCACTAATCAGCACTATGTACATATGACTGACAGTGGTATGAATAAAGCATTCCCAAAAAGTAAACACGTGAGAACTGTCACAGCATTATTCTGTCCCTAAAACACAGCAGTGCAGTAAAGGATTAATCTAAATCTAAGAACAAAATTGTCACAAAGAATCAGAAGCTCTGCATTGGCGCCGACTTGTCCTAGATAACTAGTCATGAAAATATGACTCGAACACACTTAAATTAGTGGTAACAGTAAAAATGCTGTAAAAAACAAAACAATAAATAAAATAAACATATTCACTTAAAAAGACACGAATTCACAAATTAATGTGTTGAACAATGCTCAAAAAAGCCGACAATATTCCATACGAAAGTAACGAGCACTTGAGAAGTAATTATACCTTGCCCGGTTTCCAACTGACTTCTGTTGATTTTGCTGACAGTTCACCGGACTCTGTGAGGTGGAACTCTTTCGTTAGGCACTTGTTAGTGAAAAATGCATTTTCATCAAAGTGCTGTGCAATAAAAATATAAACACCATCGTGTTCAACAAATCCATTTTCAATAATAGAATACAGCATGTCATGTAACTTATGGAGATATTGTGGCAATACATTTAGTAAACAATCTTGAATGTCCTACGTGTCAAAATACCCAACAAACAACATCAATGAATAAATACAGATCGAACAATTAAAACATCACAAAAGATGACAAAGTACAAATGGTTCAGATTTACCAACAACCTGAATAAAACTGCCAGCGAGAAAACTAAAGAAAAACTCGAATGAACCAATACCCAACTATTCTAGCAAAACAGTCACTGGACACAGAAACTAATTAATAGAAAAACGGCTCACAAAGTCGATTTTGTAGCCGGACTTGATGTCATCAAATTCATGGACTTCGACACGCTGCAGTGACTGTAAAGCTTCCTCGTCTTCTTCCGATATAAGTTCGGAGAGACGACCGTGACAGACAAGAACTGTCGGCCAGAAGCCCGACACTTTGTCGACCAGATCGGCACGTTTCTGACAACACATCAGCTACTAGCTCAGCACTGAAAATATCTCATCACAAACAACAGAACTACTTCAACTAATGTGGAGAAAATTGATGTCAGCAGAAATGGTGGCCACAAACTACCAAATACGACATTGTGTTAGTTCTCGAACATTTTCAACATTTCAGCTAAATGGGGCAACCTGCCAGGCCCCTTCAGCCCGACAACTATGACATCTTGCACACTTTTGCTTGCTGAAACATCAAAATACACATTCACAAACAACCAATTTGAGGAAAGCTCATGTGACGTGTGATAGCAGCGGTCCTGCCACCTGGGCAATCGTGTACAGTGTACAATTTAAAATAATAATGCACCTTGCAGGAGTACCCAAATTTGAGGCCTCCATATGGAAGACTCCTCGAACCTAAGAGGTCGGAACTCAGATGGTTAAAAATGTACGTTCAATGCTAAAAATTTCATAAAAATTTCAACCCAGGTCTATCTTCAGCCATCTCGGCACAATTCACTCTTAAAATGGGCGTTGCAGCCGAAAAAATTGCAAAAAAACACAAAGCTTCCTGTTTTGGGTGTTCAAGGTCATTGATGTTGACACCATTACAAAGTTTGTCACTAATGCTTGTTATGAGAAGCAGTATATCGAGCCAATAGCGGTAAAATAACCACTTTTTAGGTGGGCAGCCATCTTTAATGCCTGCCTGTGCAGGCATCCTGAAACCTTAAGGTTGGGACCTGGACTGATAAAATTTGCGTTTAATGCTTAAAATTTCATATGCTGGTTGTTTTGGTCTATCTCCAGCTATTTCGCCGCAATTCACTGTTGAAACACGCGCTGCAGTCAAAAATTGCGAAAAATTCATCAAAAACCCCTCTTTTGGAGGTTCAAGGTCGTTCAAGGTCATCGATGTTGACAAATCTAAAAATCCTGTCACCAGTGCTTGTCTGTACCTATCTGCAACCGTTTTAACAGTAGACGAGCCAATAGCGGCAAAATAACGTCTTTTTAGAGGGGGTACCGATATTTGATGCCCTCATGCGAGGGGAACCCCATCACCCAGGAGCAGGAAATTTTGTCGCACAAAACTTAGAGTTCTTGAGGCAGCTTATAGTGAAGCACGCACCGTTTTTATACAGCTCATGAGTGTGACAGACGGACGGACGGACAGACAGACGCCTAAATGCTAAGAGGTGCAAAGCATTCTGCTATCGCGCGTAGTGATTGCAATCCCAAGATTGGATTCTCAATCCCGGGATCCGGGATTGAGAAATTTGTAATCCCGGGATCCCATTTCAGGATTAGGCTTACTGATTGGTCGTTATTTTGGTATCCCCAACTGACTTATTTTATGCACAGGGCCCCTACAAAAGGTAAATCCAAACTGGAACTGTAGAAAGTGACAGTGACTGCCAAAATACAAATATACAGTGACAGCACGAAGTAGTACTCTAGCATTCATAAAATATTTTATTCAGCAGACAGTTAATATTCTTATTTCTGACAATTAATACGCAAAAAAATACAATTTTAGCTAATTTTTGTAATCTCGAAATCCCGGGATTGAGATGCTGCCAATCCCGGGATTCGGGATCCCGGGATTGCAATCTCTAATCGCAAGTAAAAAACTGAACAGCTTCTAAAAGATAGCTCGACCCGGACCGTCTGGTGCCCCCATTCCTTAATTGCCACTAAAACAACATACAGATATGCAGGAAAGATATTGTTTCTTATTTATGATAAAGAATAGTGACAACTACAGATGCAGACCTCATACAATGGTTTCCTGAGTTTGACGTAACGTCGTTCAACGGCCAAAATCTCATCACTGGCCCCCTCGTTCAGCTCATCTATTTTCAACTGGACATCATCAATCTGTTTCAGTGTTGCCTGCAGACCATTTTCTGTACAACACACACTCGGTTAGAAACAATATTAAAAATTTTAAAAATGTATTGACATCAATTATGTCTTCCCGGAACAACAGTAAGCTGGTGGCCTATGTACAATATGCAAACTACTTCTCAGCTGGCAAAAATAGTGTACAACTGGCAGTAAATATCTCATAGCAATAACGAAGTGTCTTTTAATTTAAACATCAGCGTTATAGATTTCGAATAACATCAGATTAGAGCTCACTGTTCAGCAGTCTGTATCTGGATAGTTAGTCGGCAGGGCCCCAGAACTGGGGCATCACACTGGAGGCGCATTTTGCACTTTTTATTTCTCCAAGATTCTCTGAGTTTCTCGGACGATGGTAAAAAGCGGATCGGCGGAAGTGCGGATCTGCAGACATCGCAACGAAGTTAGGGCTATGGTTGGGGATAGGGTTAAGATTAGTTGTTTTGATGGTGGAATTTACGACAGAAGATTTTACTTTGATGTGTCAACAGAGTTTCTACTCAGAGATCGACCAAGAAGTTAATCAACACGTTTTGGTCGTATTAGATACAAGAAGAAGAGAAGGTTGAGATTAGGGTTAGAATTATGGATAAGGCTAGGGTTAGGGTTAGGAAATGTTTAAACAAATAAATTGCAGCTTAATTACAGCGTTTGCTGTTACAACATCTGCAGATCCGCAATCCACTTTATACCCGTAGCCGAGTTTGTCTGAGATGATAGCGTAGTATTTGCGTTTGCGTTTCACACTTGCTTTTTCTGAGATTCTTAAAGAATCTCAGAGAAATAAAAAGTGTGAAACGCGCGTCGGGGATCCTGCATCGATACCACCCATAAAGCTCATTAACCTGCTAAAGAATAAACATTGTCTTCTTCTTCGGCGTATGGTCGAACTTCAACAAGTTGAAGACTCCTGTTTTCTATTCCATACGTACACAGCATATTTCCATACCGGTATCATAAATGTATATATCAATTTATTTTACTCAAAGTAATAACTTTGCAAAAAACAGTGCATTACCACGCGCACACGCGTAGACAAAGACAATTATAAACGAGAATGCACGCAAATTACTCAAACATCTTTTTGATACAAACCGGCCATTTCTTCATGTGCAGCACCATTGCTATCTAACTTCGGCTTCTTAGTAGCGCTTGCCATATCGTTTATAATTAAAAAAAAATTCTTCGACGTTTCGAAATACGAACATCAACAAAACAAAGTGCATCCGGTTTTGCTAATCGTGGGTAACACTGCGGAAAAGGAAAAATGGATCACCACGAAATCGGCCCATAGCAAAAATAAAGAATGCAGAAAAAAATTCGCTAGCATTTGTAGCGTTTAAAAGCTTAGTAAATTTCGTAAAAATTTTGGCCCGACCGTGAAGAGTCGCCGCCCTTTGGTGGTACAGTACGTTGTATCTGTCGCGAGTCGCGACGTGATGTGTCAGGCATGTAGGCCTATATTGTGCTTAAGCGATAAGTCTTACCGAAAAACTTACTACTACACGATTAATTTGCCTGGTATGACATCTCTCGGCACGCAAAATTTTAGCTACCACCATTCCGTGCAAGAAAAACGTTCTGAAATTTATAATATATAGGCCTAGGGCTTTGAAAGAAAGTGGGATGGGGAAAATGTGCGTTTTTAACCGATTATATCTCAAAACGGTGACCGTGAGAGATAGCTGAGAGGGCCGAAGTTGCTAGTGATCACTGATAGAAAGTCGCATAAGCCCTTTCAGGTAACACGAAAATCATCAGCCTTGGACGACCTAAAAATCATTGCGCACTCTGCTCTGCCAATCGTGCGGTATTCTGACTATAATAAAATGGTATATAAGGGCCTACGTCGTACGGAGTCGGCGATGGTACCTTTAGATAAGGCGATGACGAGTTCTTATCAGTCAATAGTAACCATGTCTGCAGCGGTTTGGCCGCAATTTTGAATGCTACCTTTGCTGCCTACAGTTGCCATATGGCCACGCCGCAGCCGCTAACGGCGTGGCTACTATTGACAGTCTATAGAAACTTATCAATGCTCTATCGAACGTACGTCGATCCCCTATCTTAAGTCGAAGTCCCTTACAACCGCCATTCTTTAAACGTGGGTGATATTTTCACCCACATACAATATATATATATATATATATATACCTACGTAAAATGTAGAATATTTTTTAATTACAGCTGCAGACTGCAGTGGCGTTCGCAGGATGGTACCAATTGAGATTGAAACTGCAGCCTTCCTTCACGTACCGGCACGTCATTGCCAATTCACACCTACGACGCAACTGATTAAACTCCCGCCTTCTTTACCGAGTCTGAACACGTTTTGAGGTTAAAAAAATAATACACAGGGCATATTGCGGTACAAAACACGTGAACCGGCATAACCTAGGCCTATATTTGCTGAAAACTGCAACATGGGCAGGCCTACGACATAATTTATAGGCCTACAGGGTGGTCCAGCTAAAGCGAAGCCAACTTACATTTACTGGTAACATTTGAATGCATAGGTAAAATTCAATGATTTTTTGCAAATGTAAACTGCATACAACAAGAAGTGGTATGATGCAAATTTTAAGAAATCCAGCATCGATTTTTTTTGATGAGTCGGTCAAGGCTTGATCTGCACTAAGCTTTGCTGGCAAATTCCTTCAGAAAGCGGCGAGAGCTCCAGTTCTTTTCCACCCGTAACGCCTTTATAACAATTCTGTCCTGTCGCGTTATTTTACCCATCAAAATGCAGAAACAGGTAGTTGGGCCTATTTCCAAAAATATTATTTTAAAAGCAAAGGCTAACAAATACCAGCAGAACCAGACGATTTTACCATAGAATTTTATTAAGTTCGTCAAAACGTAAAATTATCGGCCTATGCGAGTAAGTCAGTAAAATGAGAGATGTAACATGGGAGAAAATAGGCCTACCTAACCTGGTTACGCCATGTGACCAACAATATTACATTTTTATGATTCCCAATGTGTGTGTCTGAACTGTTATCACATTTGCAAAAAAAAATCATTGAATTTTACCTATGCATTCAAATGTTACCAGCAAAATGTAAGTTGGCTTCACTTTAGCTGGACCATCCTGTATAACGTTAAAGACCTTACTATAGGCCACGTAATATACGTGGCGTCCATCTTTGCGCTAGCAGGCCATAGTTCATACGGGAAAACGTCCGCACAGGCAAATATTTCTTCTGCAATTTTTGTACTGGTAATTTTTTCGACGCGAAAGCTATAATCCAAAAATTTTTGGTGTATAGGTTGATGAACTGTCGTATGTGTAGAAAGAAATAAGAATATACTTTATAGTGCCGAGAAACGTAGCCATATTTTACTGTGTTTTTTTCATCAATGGAAAGTTGGAAACTCGACATTTCGGCTGATTAGACGGCTGTGTCAAATGGCAGTCTGGTGCTAATCATCTCGATCTGTTCAAGCTAGTGCAGCCATGTGAAATCTTCAGCGCTTTTGAACGTTTTCGAACACCACCCACAATGCAGGCCTACGCTAAATCGCGTGAACGTATTTTCTACTCAGTAGATTTTATTAATTTTTGACGAGCGCGGTTTTTGCTAACACAGGCGTATTCGCTGAGCAATGATGAAAGGCGTTGTTGCACCGCCGAGCGAGTTGGTGTAACATCAAGGACCATAATTATATAATAACGTAGGTCCCTACAGCTTGATGGAGGGAAAAAGACGTAATAAACATGGACACAGCCTACCTAATGAACCGTATACGTGCATCGCACACTATACAGTGCGGCGGCAGCCAAGTTGAAGTCGTCGATGAAGAAAATTAGCGTCCACGGATATAGCGCACGTAAACAACGGCGCGTTTAGGCCTACCTCAGCGAACTCAGTTACTGTTACTGATTTCCTCACCAGTGTCTGCAATCTACCAGAACCGTACGTGTTGTAGGTTTACACGACAAAATGCAAGTTTTAATGTAGTGTGCACTTTTGTAAGTTATTCAGCTGACGGCTGTCAGAAATGCATTGAGGCGTGCGGCGTATGGCGGCGTTCAGAGTTCGGCATCTTTAGATGGATATACCTCAGTAACGGTGCATCGGATCTACTTCGGGTGTGGAAAGCACACAATGTCAAGTCTATTGGTCACGTCACATGGCCTTCAATCAGTTTTATCAAAATTTGACCTTACCAAATGTCACTTGTCTTGCATTGCGACCGTTGTTGTCAGACAGTGTGTCTGTGGGTGTACATGTATGTCTGCGTCTCTGTGTCCGTAGTCCGTCCGTTCCCAGTCTGTCCGCAATACTGCGATTCCTAGTAGTCGCAAAAAAGCCATGTCAGTGACGCCACCTACCGGTTTGTTTTTGTATTATCGTATCTGTTGAGACTGTTGTCTTCTTGCGACGGCGCGCTTGCCAGTTACAAAAAGACTTTCTGGCGCTGACGTTTTTTTCAAGACCACGGTCATAGTTAAGCAAACCTGCGTGCAACTTTTTTTGGTGCCAGAAACTCGCTATTTGCGCGGCTTAAGCAATTACTGTGCGGTTCAGATCAAACGCTGACTTTGCTAGGTATTGGGTAATAAACATTCGTGCACGATTAATGCACAGTTATAGCCGATTGTATGCAACGAACTTAGCAGAAAATAGTCCGCCACAGAAGTATGACGCAACGCGATTTAATAAATCAACTCTTCTTAGGGCAATTTTCTTACAGCTTTAAAACTACAGTGTAGCAGAAGTCTGAAACATGACTGTGCGAGCTGCGGTTCGTAGCCAAGGTGTCGCTAGGGTGGCCGACCGTACCGCCCATATCCGAAGACTAGCGTCCGACTTCCGATCGCAGAAAGTGATTTCCCAGAATAACTGCAGTCCCATACACGCGATGGTAACGCTGCTATATTGAACGCTACAATCAATGCTAAGATGCGATACGGCGCACGAGGGTGATGGTTACAGGCATTCATAATTGCGGCCAAACCGCTGCTGGACTTAGCAGGTTATTATTGACAGCCTATATAAAATCGCCATTGCCCTATTTATCGGCACCATCGTTGACCCTTTACGATGTACCGTTTAGCCACAATGCATGCGTTACAGACAGACAGACGACATATCATACTTAAGACTCGTTTTAACGGTCGTCCAAAACGTCAACATCGCAGACAGCATAATGATTATCTCTGTCAGTGACATAGTGTTAAGCATCTGTCGAAATCGCCGGCATGCATCGTAAATCATCGAAATAAGGACCTATTTAGCAGTAGATTAGCCTAGTTGCATTAAATAATAGATTGGACTTGCATCTAAAAGAAAACAGCGACCAATAACGAGTCCATATAAAATGCCGAGTTCCATCTCTGACAGCAAAAACGACAAGAAATTTGAACTAATGCTCACCAGACGCGCGAAAGCCTATCACAGTTCTTGTTCGCAAACTGTCAGTCTATCTCCAGCCATTTCGTCGCGACTTTTACGGAAGTACCGCTCTTTGATGCCCTCGTGCACAGGTTTCCTTGAACCTAGAAAATCGAGACTTGGACCATCAAAATTCGCGTTCAATGCTGAAAATTTTATGCGCAGCTTGTCCGTGTCTATCTCGATTGGTTTCGGTGCAATTCGCTCGCAGTTCGAAATCGCCAAAAAATCCATAAAAGCCTCTATTTAGCGTTCAAGGTCATCCAAGGTCATTAAATTCGGTGGCAATCGAGAGCCAGTGTAGGACTTTCTATTAGTGATTAATAGTAACCTAGGCCCTATCTCGCACCATTATTGAGATACAGCGACTTATTGGCTAAAATCGCAAATTTTTCCCACCTCCCTCTCATTTAGCGCCCTCGTTTAGTGACCCCTTTCGAATTTATGAAAAACTTTACGGTTCCTGAAACTAAAGTCTTTCGGGCAGCCGACGGTGAAGATTTGATGATTCTATACTTGCACCGTTTTGACTGATCCACCCATGTGACGGAGGGACAGACGGACGGACATAATTGCGACGGCTAAGAGGCGCTGAAAGCAGTATGCTTTCGCGCGTAAAAATCGTTAGCAGCATGCACTACTAATCTCAGTAAATTTAATATTTAATATTTAATTACTTAATTATTACAACGCAATTGACGGTTTGTCGGCTTGATAGGTCTATTATCTAATAGCTTCAGATTATGAACAGTTTCCTATTGCAGTAACGTACGCAGAGACAGATCTGGAAAGTTCAAACACTCACAACCATCCACTGAGAATTATATTTCTGTCGAAGATAATAGCTCAAAGCATGTTAAGTTATGCTTGTTTTCTGTTTTCTGTTTCGGGCATATAATATGTTGCGAATCGGGAATGAGAAAAATAATATTTCTTGTTTAAGGTGTTTCGCAACAAAAACTAATGATTAATTAATCATTAATTTTTGTGTAAGTTTAAAAATGATCGTTCCCAGCGAGTGTCAGCCGATGTAAAAGAAACATGTTTCAGCGGTTTCTGGCCATGTTAGGCCTACGTTACGCAAATGGTCAGTGCTAGCGGTAGATCGGCGATCTCGCACTGAAGAGCAGAACATTACTAGCGGTAGATCGCCATTTATCTAATTACATTTATCTCGTTATTAATGTAAGAATGCAGCCACATTTCTTCTTCACTGCATCGCTAAGACTGTGGTTAGAACTGAAATGTTATCAATTATCAAGCTTTAAATAAAATTCATTCAAAAGCACTATAGTTCTAAGTCCGTGTTACGCAAAACAGCTTCGGCTCGAGATGGACTCTGATATAATACTGAATAAGCCTGATTTAAATACGTGACAGTGTCGTGGCATGGTTTGTAAACCTTCTACGTCTTCCAGGCATATAAATTCTTCCATCTTCCCAATGATGTGTCTACCCGATCTACCTCTAGCAATTTTCCAGTGCTAACAGCAAGATCGCCGATCTACCGCTAGAATTATTGTACGCAAAATGTCACTGCGCTAAAACGGGCGGGTGAGTTGTGGCCTGGAGTTGGCCCTATCGCAGACTATTTTGCGTCTATTTTTACGCGCGACAGCAGGTACTGCTGGTAGCGCGTATTAGCCATCGCAATTCTGTCTGTTCGTCCGTCTGTCCGTCTGTCACACGGGTGGATCGGTCAAATGGTGCAAGCTACAATCACCAAATTTTCGCCATCGGCTGCGTGAAGACTCTAGTTTCAGGAACCGTAACGCTTTTCCATAAATTCGAAGGGAGTCACCCCGAAC
>Ga0056128_1011875_pt1 | contig 10695 bp, 2 predicted proteins | sample WorMetLIZISLAND2_FD_71113 | JGI IMG/M metagenome (GOLD analysis project Ga0056128, IMG submission 71113) | Marine gutless worms symbiont microbial communities from Max Planck institute for Marine Microbiology, Germany - Olavius geniculatus... ... | reverse complement strand
CTTTTCTTCTTCTCCGTTCTCTTTTTCTTTTCCCTAATCTCTTTTCTTAGAAGTAAGACATTTTGAATCCAGCTAGGTAGTCTGGGGGAGCTGTAAGCTCCCGCAGTGGGGTCTAGGGCAAAGCCCCAGCCTTCAAAATATGGCATTTGGTGGCAACGAATTTAATTATTTTTTATAGAATTAACTGACCAAATTTAGCATATTTTAAAAATATATGCAAAAAGGGGTGGCGTGGCACCACAACTTTAAAAGTAGGCAAAACCGTAACTAAAATTTTTGCTCGGGGGTTGCTCTTCCTTTTCATTTCCCCTTTTCTCTATTTTCCCTTTCTTTTTCTCTTTTCTGCTTTTCCGTTTTCTTCCCTTGCCTTTTTTTCTTTCCTCACCTTTCCTTCCCTTAGAAGTAGGACTTCTGAAATCAAGCTAGAAGGTCTGGCGGACCACTGTGAGCTCCTCCAACGTTATCTGGGGTAGAGTTCAAGCCGACATCGAATTTAGTGCATTTTAGATTCAAAATATGACATCTGGTGGCAAAAATTTTAATTATTTTTTTTCTCAGAATCAACCGACCTAATTTAGTGCATGCAGTTTAAATAATAAGTTGACTTAAGCATATTAAATAATAAGTTTAAACAATGGCGGCAGAGCAAATTTAAATGTAGAATGTACGAATAATCTGCGAGCGAAGCGAGCAAAAAATGGAACTGTAAAAATTATGGGGGTCTGAACCCGCTAATCCCCCACTCCTTTAAATACGGCCTTGAAAGTAGGGGGTACAAGTAATCTGCAAGCGAAACGAGCAGAAAAAATGGAGGTCTTGTTCGCAGAATTGTCGCATTCCCATGCCATCCGTTTCTAGGCAATTTGCCACAAAATATATTCCCCACAGTTTTCTATTTTTACTTTTTCCAACTTTTTTCAGGAGGCATTTGCCTCTACCTGTAAATGCAGTAGACGCCTCTGCGGCACACCATGCAACACAACGTTTATGTAAGTAGACTGCCAGTTAAAATTCAAAATACGTAAGTGTTGTGTGTGGGACTAATGCGGACGGCTGCATCTAATGTCGGCACGGGGCGACATCCTCGTTTGTTTGCATTGACTCAAGCAATTGAATCGATAATATCACTGCGATGGGTGCAAAAAATGACAACGAGACGACAATAACTTTTCCGGTTTTTTTTTGTCCGGAGTATAAGCGCAGTGTACATGGAGCGTTACATCGGCCATAATCTCATTCTAGTCAAGCATGGTGATTGTTCGCGCTTGACTGGAGTGAGATTATGGTCAGAAATAAACACTCTGGTCGCTGTGGTCAGACATAAGAGGTCAAAGTGTGTCATTAAATAAAACACTTTAAAGCTGCTTACTCCTGCTGCCCATTGGAGGGTAGCGGGCCGCAAATTACAGCATATTAAATGAGGTCACGCATGTGTAAAAATGTGTCAACATCACCACAAGATAGGCCTAGTGGTGATAAAACTTATTGCCAGCTAACGTTCTGTAACGACCATTGCCAAATAATAAGTTTAAATGTCTGCCTTTACCCTAATACATTTCCATGTCTATTTTTGGTCATTTGGATACAAGCAACATTCTGATCGTTGTCGATTACCAAGGTGCGTAAAAATGAAAAAAAACCCGTAAAAATCGGTTATCCAATGCTGGTAATTAATTACTATTTTAGAACAATTAGCAGTAAAAACAGTTTTTAAACAAGATAATGTTCATACGAACGCGGAGTCTGTCCAATGCATTTCGATAGTTTACAGTAAATGTCCGTATAAATATAATCAGTGAGCTGTTTATACTGGTAGAAAAAAAATCAAACAGTTTAATTTCAAATTGAACAGCAGCAATAATCCTTTCATCCTTCTCTATTATTTTAACTAAACAATAGACATTGTCAGTCACGAGACTACTCGATTCACTATAAAAGATCCATCGTCACCATGCGTTTATCTTGTACCGTTACGGAGATACGGCGCTTCAAATATAATGGGGTCGCAAGTTTGACCTTTTGAGGTCACGTGACGTCATCGATCATGTAACCATTTGACTCCCAGGGGTCGAGTTCCTATCCGTGGTCCATGGTGACCATGGGTCCATCTGGCACCGTTATGGAGATATGGCGCCTCCAATATTGGACGCACGGACCTGGACACAGAAAGAAAGACGGAAGAATGGAAAAAGAAAAAAAGAGGAGAAAAAGGGAAGGGAAAAAAAGTGGAAAAAGAGAGGGAAAGAAAAAGGAGAAAAGAAATGGAAGGTAAAGGGAAGTGGAAGAAAATTGGAAGAAGAAGGGAAAAGAAAAAAGGGAAGGGAAAAAGGAAGAGAAAGGGGAAGGAGAAAAAGAATGAAAAGTAAAGGAAAGGGAAAGGAAAGTAAAAAAAGGAAAGAAAAAAGAAAAAGGGAAAAGGGAAAGGGAAGGAGAAATGGAAAGGAAAAAGGAAAGGGGAAAGGGTAAAGAAAGGAAAAGGGAAAGAGAAGAAAAAGGGGAAGGGATAAGGGAAGGAAAAGAGGAAGGAAAAAGGGAAAGGAAAAAAAGGGAATGGAAAAGGGGAAGGAAAAGGGAAAAGAAAATGGAGAAGGAGAAAGAGGAAAAGGAAGGGGAAGGAAAAGTGGAAGGAGAAGGAAAAGGGGAAGAGAAGGGGAAGAGAAAGGGGAAGGGGAAGGGAAGGTGGAAAGAAGATAGCTTAAGAAATATAGGACGCACGGACACAAAGGTGATTTTATACTTTGTCCAATGCTATGTATTGCACTGGACAGACAAAAACTACAAAAAAAGAAAACAACGAAAGAAGGACGGCGTATTATTGACAAAAACAGTGTTTGAAGCAATTGTACCAATCCTTTACATACACCGAGGCATGACAACGGAGGATTATAGCTGTCATACTGATAAATCGTTTGCAGTCGCTCAGTCTTTGCCGATCTTTTAGAAAAGTTCTAACCGACAATTCATACGTGTCTGTCACTGCATTGGACCTCAGTAAAGTCTATACACAGTATGACATTACACTGATGGAAAGGATAGCTTAGGTAGATTTCCTAGACGACGTTTTAAACTAAAAGGTAGATTTCTTCAGTCGTCATTCTTACAGCACGAGACGTATATGCTGAGCTCGAAAGCACAGAATGACCTGTGGCTAAATCGAAAAAAAATCCGTCGACATTATTTACATCGAAAAGAGTCGGCCAGTTTGCCAAAACAGATTCGAAGGTGACGTCATTAAACGTTGCCGTTAGCGTCAGTGACAGCAGCAGATGAATTCGTACTTTGCAGTGCGCCTCCTACACGGTGCACTTGCTGATTGCGCATACCTGAGACAAGAGAGAATCGTGCATCATACGTGTAGTGAACACGTTCGTGGTAGGATACCATCAGAAAATGCACTCGGTTCCTCACCAGTGCGATAACAATGTCGCGACGACGCATCATCAGTTACAAGAAGCGCTGCAGGTCATGTACATGTAAGACTGTGGCGTTCATTAACACGAAACGTGCATCCAGTGCGGATATATAAATGCTGCTGATCCTGGGTGAATTAAAACATTTTTTCGTCGACGGATGCGGGATGGCGTTTACGATCCTAACGGTGTCGCCGAAGCTGAAATAATTAATAACAGCGATGATTTTTTGCTTAAAAATTTTCTGCGCAGTAATTTAATGATTAGGACGTTTTACACAAACTACGAGAACGATCGACACGTGACTACTTTCTCGAAACGTAGTTCTCGTAAATCGTGTTTGCTCGTTGACTGTTAGAACTAATAGCAGTATTTTTTCTCTGAAAATTGCCACTTGAAAATACCTATTACTTATACAGCGTATTTTAGGTTTAATCTTTAAATGAACGTACCGGGTAAGTAATTTTGTGTGAAGTCGTAGTTATTTCATAACCTATTTCGTCCTCATTTCTCGCCACACTGTGACCACAGTGTTTACAGTGTCCGTAATCTCACTTCAGTCGTGTGTGACGATTGAAGCGCGACTCAAGTTTGTTTTGTGTCCAAAGCTACAAAAAGATGAAACAAACTGAAATAAAACATAATGAGCTGAAATTAACTGAACTAAAATGATTTTATTTTATTTTATTTCATTACATTTCGTTTTATTTAAGTTCAGTTTATTTTTGTCGTTTTGTATGCTCCTCAAGGTAGAACATATGGTCGATCAAAGTCATGAGTTAATATTATATGTCTCGTTACACTCGCACAATAAATTTGACCGTAACGAAACGAATACAAAGTGAACACACAGCAACCAGTAATAAGTACTTGTATAACACAGCTGCTGCTGCTGTCTGTAGGAGCAGGCGTGGCATCGCACGGAGTAATTAGTTCAACCAATTATGTTTCACAGCAGCCACGTCGTACCCGTAAGCGCCCAACGACAGAACCATATGCATTATGCACAATATGTCAGTCTTTTGCTTCGTTAAAACCTCCGGCAACCAAGCCTGCCACTTTTCCGTCACCGCGTTCTTCACGAACAAGAAGCTCGGATATCGCACAGAAAGCGTGCGATTCTCCGTGTCATTCTTAGCGCCAATTCCTCCTGTTCAGCTGGAGACGCTGGCGGCCGACATAGTAGAGTGGCGGGAGGTGTGTGATGAGGGCTTGGCGGCCTTTGACATCAACTACGATCAGGAGGCAGACGCTCGTCGAGCTCGTAGACACACGGTCACAGGCGTTCCTGCAACCGGTCCTCGCTGCCACATCTGTGGCAGAGTCTGTGCATCTAATTTTGGATTGAGGCGTCACCTCCGGTGCCATCGCCCGTCGCTGATCAGCTAGCACAGCGTCATCGTCGTTCGCGACGGACAACACCAAGCATTCTTAACGCACAAAAATGTCCCAACACGCTAGCAGCATTGTATTACGTTTACGCATTTCACATGAAAATTTGCTCGACGTTTCGATTTTTATTTTTACTATAAATGTAAAATAGTAAATTCGCTAAGTATTTTAGTCGTAGTTAGACTAGTTACTCCGACAATAGTACTCGCTGCGTGTATGTAGGCCTTTCCTATAACCATGTTACTGATGTCAACTTTCTTATTGAAACAAATAAATAACTCTTTATTTTCATTACTGTCCGTTCCAAGAATTATTGTATGTCTAATAACGCGCTTAGAAATATGTTTTCAATAGCACATGCCGCGTTTTATAAAAATTTTAGCATGGAACGAAAACTCGAGATGGCAGAATTCGAATAAGCAAAGTTTTACTGCGTTTTCCACTTTTCTCGCTCTTTGTCTGCAATGTTCCTTTATTTCAATCACTTGCATAACGATATTTGTTCAGAATACTCAGTCATTCGTCTAGACTAATTTATTGTTTGAAAAATATCGAGCTATCCATATACATGTATAAGCAATTGGACATTAGTCGGTAAATAATGCCACCCACACAGCTCGGTCGGTATTCGACATCACGTCAATTCCACGCAGTATCCGGTTCGTCAGGAGTCATTTTCAAGCCCGCGGCGCCAGCGCAGAAATGTACTCATGTTAAATATGTATACGTTTCCATTTTACAGAAACTTTGGGCTTTATTGCAAAATGCATCAGGTTTTTCGTCGTTACGGTCTGGACGGACCATTTGTCAGTATGAGAGGACATGTCAACTGTGGTGCTTTGTTGCATCAATTGAGTTGTGACTATGGAACAATATATTACATTTTTAGTCAAGTTTTAATTAAGTTCTACTTTAGTTTTTATTGTATTTACTGTTTACTCTTTGTTTATTTTCTGTCTACCGAATACGGTAAATAAAAATGTGTGTAAAAGGCTGTATATTTAGCGCCATATTGTCGTTGGCGTTAGCAAAAAACGAAAGTGAGATAATTAAAATGAACAAAATCACGTGCTTGTCAAAACTATTGCGTCCCAATGTAATTTACGTTTAACCGACTTAAAATACTTACTGACTTATACGTCTGAACTTAACCCTCAACCTTTTGGCATCAAAATTTAGCATCAAAATCGTATTGCCAATTTTACTTATATCATTCTTATAATGGTGCAGGGCTAAATAGTTGATTCAAAAAATTAGGTTTTAAAGATTTTTTCAAAAGTCAAAGTTAAAATTTCACAATTTTTAAAATGTTTTGTTGTGCACCGTATATAATACGAATCAAATTTAATTTTATATTTTAATTGTAATTTTTAAGTTCTGACGTTACGTCATTTATTCAACAAAAATGACGTGACACGAAGAATGGTGTACAGTGTGTGGGATGTTTGTTCGGGGTCTTAAAATTTGTGTTCCGTCGTTATGTACAACGGAACCTTAACAAACTTAAAAACCAAAAAAACCTACAGACTTTTTAAAAACCTAGGTTTTCTAGCTTTGCCGCAAAGAGACAGTAAATGGTGTATGCAAATTTTTTAAACTGTGAGCATTCCCTTTTTTCGAGAAGCCCATAAAGTTGACGGTCCGGGGGATCATTTCTGTTATTTTTTGAAAATACTCTTCGTCAAAAAACTGCCAAGCCCCCGTCGTGAAATACGACGCGTCGACGAGTCAGTCAAATAATTTTGTCATAAACGCTTCAAGCCGTCGACGCCGTAGTCTGCCATAGTGTGTCACAGTTACATGACATTTCTACTAGGGCTCATTGCTAATTTGAAAAATAATTTTAGTTGTCGTGGTTGAAAAAAGCATGGAACACAGAAACAAACTGAAACTTTTAATGTTTTTCTTACAGCCCGGAGTATGCGAACTCTATTGTCTTAAAGAAGATATTTAAGCTTACTTTTTTGCTAAATTGAGTCTAAGCTGCACGCATATGACAGCACTAAAAACTTCGTTATAACGTTCTTGTTGTTGCAGAATTATAGTGCGCAAAACGTCTTGCAAATTACGGGTAGACCTGCCAAAAGTATTCTTTTCTATGGTGTTCGTGTTACAGAAAGTTGCATTTTGAAAAATAAACGAATTTTTTTGCGTCACCATTTACGAATTGCACTCTCTGTCAAATTATTCAAATGATTATTCGTACATCATTTATATCGCAATAGCATCTAGCTTGTAAATATTTCTTACTAAGCTATAAGCAGGGACGTCGAGAGCCACAGAGGGACCCGGGAAGAATTTTTAAAAAAATTTGTTTTCATTCAAAATGGTGCATTTCGATGTACTTTATATTTTTTTTAGCGATGGCGTGGCTCCCAAACGTCGCGGAGCCTGGAATAACTTACTCCCGTTATCCCCCCTTTCGACGAGCCTGGCTGTAAGACACCCTCTACGATCAGATTTTTATGGTGTCATTGGTAAAACCAATCATGAAGTTATTCGCTGTAGATTACAATCACAATATTCGTATCTGTCAAGATACCTCTAAAGAGAAATAAATTTGTTAGAAAAGCGCTTACATTTTTTTCAAATTTCTGGTTTTTTCAACTTTAAAATACATTTCTTACCTGTCTATCGGTCGACGCTGAAGATGCTAAAGACAGTGCGTCTGAAGACGAGACGTTTAAAATCGTTGCGTCTGCTGTATCTCTGCGAGCTGCTGCGACTAACATAATGACGCGATGTGGTGAGCAAGCTATGAGCAGTAAGCTGTACGCCCTCTATGTTACGCAACCCACAGGATGGAGCGTAAATAAGTGAAACACGCATGCTTAACGTAGATCGAGCAATCGAACAGTTTCGGGAACGATTACCAGATATAGCTTTAATCATCGCAGTCATGTGCGGTCTGCCTAAACACTGCACGTAGATCAACCGCAGATCACATCCAAAATCCCAGAAATTGCTCATGTCAGTGACTGATCCGCTCCGAGGTTACTAAAATAAGCAATTTCTGGAATCTGAGGTTGATCTGCAGTAATATGCGGTTTTTAGGCAGAGCGGTCACGTTAAACATTTGAATGCAGTATTCGACATAATTACTCTTCAACTGCAGCGATCGAGGCGAATCGTTTCCGAAATTGTCCGTTAGACTGCAGCATTAATATGCGTGAAACATGATTGTGATGCGTGTTCCGTTTTTTATGCGCCGCACTGTACAATGCATTCTACGTTGTTCGTATCTGGGGGAGAAATTACGCACGTGACGTAATCAGACCCCGAAATCTTGGGAACAGTAAATGAAGTGGCAGGATGTCCATCTGCTGATTGCCGAAGATTCCAAAAACCCGTTTCGCAACGTGCAACAGCTCTGTGCTTTTTCTTTTCGATCAAATAACTTTTATCCAACCTCCGAACTACTAGAAAAAGTTCGTCTAACTGAATTATGATATTGTTGCAAATTATTGTGGCACTTCGTGGGATTTTAACGTTCAATAGTTAGTAGGCCTATGACTGTTCATTCATGTTAGTCTGAACAGTCATTTGTGGGCTGTACATTACATAGATGTAAAAAACGTTCCAGAAAAAATAAAAAACGTTAAAAACGTAAAAAACGTGGCAAAAATAAAATAAACGTTTAAAAACGTTGATAACAAACGTTAGCCTTAATTTGTTCGACTTTTTGCCTAAAACCTGATGCTGTAATTGCAGTACAGCTAGAACTAGAGAAAGAGATAAAATTTTATTGAATTTCAATTTAAGCGTGTAGTCGTAAAACCACGTATCACTAGATAAGTTAGTAAACTACCACCACTATAGCATATTAATTCGTTTATGTGGCTTTAAAAGCCCTTCTTGATGTTCTCGGTAGAATTTTCAAATTTTGATGAACGTTTTTAGAAAAAAATAAAAAACGTTGAAAAAATAAAAAAAAACGTTAAAAAACGTAAAAACGTGGCAAGAATAAAAAAATGTAAAAAACGTTTTTACATCTATGATACATTACGTAATGATCGAGACATTTGTTGACCAGTGATGGCGCAGCGTATAGTTAGTCGCTAATAGATACATCCAGTTATAGCGAGATAACGAGGTCTGAATATAAGCTACCATTTTATAAAAAAGCAGTTTTAGCTGCTATCGGCGAGTGGGAGCTCATAAGCGACAGACGCAATAGCCACACTGAGTAAGAAGACAAATATTTTTATTCTTCAGAAATGAAATGACCAATTCGTTCAGAATTCAGCAACAAAGTTTATCACTTTTGTTTAAGTGACAAAAACGCACTGGCTTAAAACCTGACCTTAATTTTTCTCAACGCGGTTGTCTTATTAAATCATCAGAATTGCTTTGCGTTAAGCCCGGTTAAGCAAAATGTAAAAAATCGTTTTTTTACGTTTTTTGTTATTTTTGTCACGTTTTTAAAGTTTTTAACATTAATTTTTTTTTAATTATTTAAAAAAAAAATAAAATTTTATTAATAACTTTGAGAAGCACTTTTGAAACCAAAGCAACAAAAAGTGGTGGTAGTTTACTTAGTCAGTCTGGTAATACTTGGTCTTATAACCGCAGGGTTAAACTAAAATTGATTAAAGTTTTCTCTATTTTCACCTTTAGCTATACTGCACCTAAAGCAAAGGCAAAAGGTTGAACAAATTAGCGCTAACGTTTTTCATTCAACGTGTTTTTAAAAATTTTCTGCTACGTTTTTTTACGTTTTTAACGTTTTTTGCAACGTTTTGGTATCTATGGGTTACACAACGGTTTGCGTGGACAGCCAATTTAACTAATTTAACCAATTTAACGCTAGTTTTTAGTTATTAGGGTAGCGACGCAAGCTAAGTGTGGTGGGATTTTTTAATAATCATTTTATTGCAAAATTTTCTTACTGTAACAGTAAAAAATTTACAACGGTCAATATTTCTCAAAAATGTGGACAAAAGTTTTGTTTTCTGACTGCACATAACAGAGGTGGCGGTTAGGCTTAGTTGGTAACGTCGTTAGTCCCTTCAGCAAAGTTAACGAACACCAGGCCCGGTTAATGCTTATATGGATGACTGTCGGCAGGCGCGTAAGCATCTCGGTATGTAACCAGTCACCCAGATCAACTCAGCCTGGCCATCCTTTTGTGGGTAAGCGCAATGAGTACCAGCGAAAGATGAGGCGTAGCCTAAGCAAGCACACCGCGCGATGCACTAGTTACGCGTATGTTTCACAGTGTGAACTGGTGTCTGGCTGAGAGCTAAAAAAAATCAGAGCCGGTTTGTGAGCCGGCTCGGGAAAGACTTTGTGTACGTATAAAGCCGCATACTGCTTCATGTAGTTTGACATTGAGTTGAAAGAGATGTGAATATGGCAACTCGACAATGGCATTGTGTCTCAATTTTCCACTTTCTATTTTTATCTTTATAGCTGTTTTACAGTTGTCGCAATCTCAGAAGCGTTTCGTATGCAGTTGCTGCCGTCGCAGTGCAACAGGCATGCACGCAGCATAGACTAAATGATGTGTGGTCGCAGATGGAGCACATCGTCTTGCAAAGACTGACCAGACAGTCCCCATCTTTACCAAGCATAAGTCTACAGGTCTACTGGGATCAAACAAGTGCGTCACTAAGGGCCATCGAAACGAGATAAACGGTGAATTATTCTTCAAGAAAAAAGTAAAATCTTGAGCTTTTAGAGCTATTTATACACGACACAAAACACAGACACGACACACTAAAAGCACATGCGCTACCTGACAGCAGTAAATTTAACAAAAAGTTGTTTTTTTTAAATTTAAGTTTTTAGTTTTTACGCGCGAAAGCAGAATGCTTCGCGCGTCTTTGCCATCGTCTGGGCGTCTGTCTGTCTGTCTGTCACACTCGTGAATTGTATCAAAACGGTGCAAGCT
>Ga0056128_1011870_pt1 | contig 10697 bp, 9 predicted proteins | sample WorMetLIZISLAND2_FD_71113 | JGI IMG/M metagenome (GOLD analysis project Ga0056128, IMG submission 71113) | Marine gutless worms symbiont microbial communities from Max Planck institute for Marine Microbiology, Germany - Olavius geniculatus... ... | reverse complement strand
GACGTGTCTTATTTTTTGAAAACATTTTTTTACATTTAGGCCTATGCTTTTGACAGCATCTTGTCCAATCATTGGCGTTGTAGTCACTACTTTAAGTACATGTCCGTTATTAACAAGACATCGCCAGAATACAAATAACATGTTCAAACTTTCGCTACACATGTACTAAAATCTGTAAAATAAAATTTACACAGCACAAAGTCAAATATACTCTGGCCGTTGACGAAAATAAACGTCCAAAAGTACTGTAGCAGTGTGAGCACTTTTCATTTGTGGTCGTGCTATCAAGCATTAATATTAAAAGTAGGCCTACTACAACACTTAGGCCTATTTGTGTGTTGACTGATTGGCGCCGACTCGAGTCGCGCCGCAGCCGGAAAATTTTGGCGCCGCCGCCAGCCGAATTTTCGACGGCGCGCCGACTCAAGCCGGCTCGCCAGCCGGATTTTACTGCCGCCAGCCGAAAACGGGTCGGCGGCGCGGCTGAGGGGTCTAAATGCGAGACTACCGACTGGATATACTTGGTGTAAGTGAAACACGATGGACAGGCCAGGGTCGCTTTACAGGCGATGAATTTACTATCCTGTACTCTGGCAGAGAGTCACTTTGCTGCCAAGGCGTTGACATCATCATGCACAAAAACTTCGCTAAAGCACGAATTGGATAACCTGTTAATGAGCGTATTATTACAGCCAAGTTCCGAATGGGCCGATTTTGGTTCTGATCAGAACCAGGTAATATCCAAGATGCGCATAAAGCTACTGAAATTGAGGAAAGCGCAAGCGTTACGTCCGTTTGAATTATCCAAAGTGAAAAACCGAGCGAAGATGCGGGTAGATGTCGGGTGAAGAAGCTCCAGGTGCGTAGATGTATCTGCGTCAGGCATCTGTAGTCGATGGTACAAAGCCCGGATCACGAAGAACAGCTGCAGACGTCCCTCGGATCGACAGACTTCGCGGGGTCCAGACGAAGACGAACATCTGCTGAATTATCGTTGGCTTTCGTCTCCAAACCCACGTTAGCATGCTCTCCGGCGAAGTCCTCTTCTCCATCCACCAGCAGGAATCGTATTCGTCGGTGCGCCTTCGTTAGTGGTTGGTGCTTGCATCACCAGCAAATCCATCAGCAGTCGTTGTCGTCGTATCACCATCGGTCGTCGGCTTCGGATCTCCTTTTCGTTTGTCGTAACAAACATCTCTGCTCCGTCGGGTCAGCGGACATACATCAGCGTCTTCGTCGTTGCTCGGGCGAACGTCGGCGCTTCGGATCGGCAAGTCAGCACTTGACGGACTTCGGTATTCGAGTGGCGAATCACCATTGGCGTGTCGTAGTTTACGAACGTCTGGTACTTTGTGTGACGAATCAGCGTCGCCGTTGTCGTTGCATAAACGAACGTAGCTTGATGGACTTCGTCGTTTCGAGTCACCGATCGCCATCAGTGTCGTAGTTGCGTGGCAAACGTTAATGTTTTCGGTCGTTGAATCTCTAACAATCGTTGCCGTTGCTGGACGAATCTCGGTGCTTCGGTGAACGAAGTGATGATCCAGTGTCAGGGCTCAAAGCCATATCCATGTATGTGCCCGTTTTTCGTTATGAGTCTGAAGCGGCGATGTCGTGCAGAAACGAAAACCTCACCAGTCGAACGAGCCATCCAGCACTTACAACCTTCGCTGTCAAAGTGAGTACGCAATACGCAATACATATTATTTTGCCAGCGAAACAGGAGTGTGTCCGAAGCAGTGAGCTCAGATCTGCTTCGGGCAAACTGTGCTTCGCCTGCTTTTAAAATGTCATAGCTTCCTGTTTTTGGGTTCTCTTCAAATTCTGACGACTCAGACGAACAATTTATTTATTCTTTCTATTTTTCGGCATTCCGAAAACGAACATACACTTCGGGTTGAAAATGTAAATCAATGACGAAGGCGCACTAGAGGGACGCTAGTCGAAGCAATCGTCGCCTGAGTCTTCGGGGCTCTCCTTCGGCCATCATTCATCACAAATTCGTCAAATCTGGAAAGAAGCTTCGTCCTTTTTTCTAGTCTTCGTTCTATGTACTTGTCATCCACAGTATAGTCTCCTGTCTGTGTTGTGCCGTCAAAACTGTTTTCTTTCGGCGTCTTCGCCTTACTAACTCCGTTTGAATTAGCTAAAGACTTAGTTTCAGTCTCACAACTCATACCAGCAATAGGCGTCTTCGCCATCTCCAAGGCTTCGTCTAAAACATTATTAGGCGAAGTTTCTATATTCTCAGGTAAACTTCGTCGACGTCGACTTCGACGTTTTGTCGTCTAATGCTTCGGTGTACCATGCTGTCTTTGTTCTGGAACGAAAGGTTCTGCTTCGGGAGATAAGATATAACTAGGCAGGACTGATGGTGAGTCAGACACAGACTGGAAAGTAGCAACTTCGTTCGGTAACCAGCCGGGCGAAGGCTGTAGTGATCCAGTTGCTTTGTTTATATTTGACTCTCGAACGATTTCCGATCTTCACTACGTTTTACTAATGTTTCGTCAGAAACAGGCCTAGACAAAGTCATACCATCATTCGTCAACGTCGGGCCGTTTAGTACAAAGCTAGGCTGTTGTCCATACTCTTTTCGTATTCGTTGCTCAGATACTTCGGGTGAAATGAAAGCATTCGCGTGTTGTTCCGCCGGCAACAGCATCTCGATAACATTGGTGTTTTTGGCACCCAGCCACGATCTTGGATAAATGATGCTGCCAAAACACCAATGTTATCGAAATGCTATCGCCGGCCGAACAACCCGCGAATGCTTTAGTTTATCGATCTGTACTGTTTTCGGCGTGGCTTTCGGCGTTTGTTGTATTTTCGCGGTCATAGCGGAAAACATCTTGACGATCAAAAACGGTCCCTCGTGCTGCCTCACCCACTTCATCTGTCGACCTCGCAGTTTTCGTGGGTTAAAGTACATTACCCATTGGCCAACCCTAAATATCTTTGACTTCTTGGGAAAGACGCTATTCATGGTTTGGTGAAATCTCTCGACTTAATTTGTCAAAGGCTTATACGGAGTCGACTGAAGCTTCTTAATACCGAAGAGCCTGCGAGCTTCGTTCATGATACATCTATCTATTTCTTTCTCCTGGTCACTCAAAATCGATAAGGGCATTTCAAAGCGAGTGAACAACTGCTCGAGTAACACCTCGGCCACTGCTTCGGCTTCCTTGCTTCGGAGCGGAAACGCTTCGGCCCAATTCGTGTACGAAACCATACATGTCAGAATCCAGACATGTCCTCTATCGCTCTTCAGGTGAGGCCCTGTGAAATCTATCTACCATCGTTCGTACGGTGCGTCTGCAACCACAGGCTTCAACGGCATCTGCTTTGTCAGTTTTTCTCAATGGTATTCGGTGAATTCCAGACATCTTTGGCAAAACGGTCAGTATCTTCTTTCACCCGGACCAATAAAACCTTCGTCTTACTTGACCCAATGTCTTTTGGACACCCACTGTTCCAGCGTAACAGAATTTCAGTGCGTCGTCAATCTTGCTTCGGAGTAGCAGCAGCGGTGGGAAGTTCGATTCTCCTTCTTCAGGCTATCTTTTCTATGAAACACAAGTCCATTATACACCTTTAACTCGTCCCATTTCGTCATCATTTTCTACGTCAACTCGGTTTTGGTCTGAAGGTCTTCGTTGGTAGATGCTTCGTCCACAGTCAAACGAAATCTCACCGTAACTCCAAGCTCGGCATTATTCTGTTGTAGCTGGGCAAAGTTCTCCTTTACCAAGACAGAAGCACTTATCTCCTGCGTCGCAACACGTACGTCTGCTTCGGGCGCTTCGTCTGCTTCATCATCTTCGGTCGATTTGTCTGCTTCGGGTGGTCTACGACTCAGACCGTTAACGTTTCTATGTTTGGCTCCATCTCGGTGTACTACTTCATAGTCATAGTTTTGTTGCAGACCCTCGGCCAGAAAACTGCAACGATGTCGACACGCAGCGCGTCGCAAGCCGAAGCTTCAGCCCCGCCAACCGCTCAACCGAGTCCACCAGCAGAGCCTGAAGAATCAGACGAAAGTGCCAATCGAGACGGCGATGCAGACCAGTTAACTATACAGCAGGACGTGCCGCCGAAACAGGACGCACCAAAAAAGACAGGATCCATATTCAGGTTTGGGAGCCAGACCAAAGGTTCTTACAGACGAATACCGACAACCGAAAGTGACCCCTGCAGTGGGTCGAGATAGAATGTCGACAGTTGGAGCATCTGTTCGTGCGACCACTAAAGTAGCAGACCCGTCAACAGAACCTTCCGAGCTTCAGCTACGCCGGGTGGACATGGAATTAGAGATTTGTCGGATGGAGCTAAAAGAACGAGAACGTGAACGACAGTATCAGTTGGAAGAACGTGAACGTCAACGTGAGCGTGAACGTGAGGAAAGTGAACGTGAGGAAAGCGAACGCGGACGTGAACGTGATCGTCAACGGAAGGAGCGCGAAGAACGGGAACGAGAGCGTGATCGTCAACATCAGCTGGAACTTCGTCCTTTGGAACTTAAAGCTGGACTTACAGAAGCCGAGCCGGCACAAAATTGTCCACGTCCGTTCCGCGTAGACACCGCCATAAAGCTCATACCAAAGTTCAACGAACACGACATCGAGTCATTTCTTATCTCGTTCGAGAAGATCGCGGAGTTGAATGCGTTTCCAAAGGACAAGTATGCTCATCTAACAGGAAAGGCCCTAAAGGTTTTTACGGAATTGTCTGTCCAACAGTGTCAAGAGTACAAGGCGTTGAAGGAGGCATTACTGACAGCCTATTCCGTTGTCCCAGAAATCTACCGGAAACGATTCCGCGGGATGACGACGAATCGCCATGAGACTTTCTCGGAGTTTGCCTTCGGCTGGCAACGCAGTTTAAAAGATGGCTGGAAAGTGAAAAAGCTTATGATAAAATCGAGCGACTACGGGAACTTCTCACGATGGAGCAGTTTCAAAACTGTATAGATGGTGACCTGTGCAGTCCTTTTAACCTTTTTTCGGACGTTCCGTCGCTGGTCCGCTATCATTGACGTCGACGACTGCGCTCTTCGACTACATCAGCGCTGGTCGTTCCACGCACTGTGCGTTCTACCTTTGGCGACCGCACCTTTCCAGCGACTGCTGCATCAGTCTGGAACAGTTTGCAAGAGTCGGTCCGGTCGTCTCCGTCGTTGCACGTTTTTCGCAGCAGACTGAAAACCGAACTTTTTGCCTAGTCTTACAGTCATGACTAACAACGTCTCATTGCACTGACTTCACTGTTTAGGCTTATTGTTACGTGTCCTTGTAGTCTTAGGACTTAACGCCACGCTAAAGTTAATTTGTCCTTCATCGTCATCGTCATCATCATCATCATTGGCAAAGATGTCTTGGCTTCACGGCGCTGATTTCGGTACAGCCAAACAGAACGTCGTGGAGTTTATGCTCAGCACCAGAGAACGTCTACGTCACGCTGTAGATCTCGCCACTGAACATGCCACGCAACAACGCACAAAAGCTAAGCGATGGTACGATCGCTGAGCAGCTCTGAAAACTTTTGTAACTAGCAACAAGATTCTTGTATTGTTTCCGATACCAGGAAAGCCGTTACATGCCAAGCTCCATGGACTGTACCTAGTCGAAGAAAAACTTGGTCCCGTCGACTACGTTATTTCCACTCCCAGTCGCCGAAAAACTAAACGGGTTTGCCACGTTAACCTGCTAAAGAAGTACGTTGACCGAGATCCGATTTGGAAAATAACTGTCGACGAAGCACCAGCCGAGGTTTTGCTACAGACCTTAGCTGCTGATCTGGTCGATCAGAGTGTTGGACCATCTGCCGACTCTGTTACTTTTGATGATCGGGTGACAACCAAACAACAGAGCGATCTGAAGTATCTACTGAAAGAGTATGAGATTATCTTTTTCGAATTTCTTGGCAAAACCACCCTTGGAGTTCACCACATCGAAGTTCCATCAGGCACTCGTCCTATCCGATGTGCTCCATACAGATCGGGGCCAGAAAAATCAGCGTATCTGAAGAAAGAATTAGCCGATCTGGTAGAACTTGGAATCATTAAAGAAAGTTGCAGTCTGTGGGCCTCTCCGATCGTGATGGTTCCGAAGGCAGATGGCAAGCTTCGCCTGTACACCGACTTTCGGAAGGTCAACACTGTTACTATACCAGATCCATATCCTTTGCCACGTGTAGAGGATTTAATTGACCGCATTGGCAGAGCCAAGTTTCTGACTAAATTAGACATGACTCGCGGGTATAGGCAAGTCCCACTGAATGAAGAGTCGGTACCAGTCTCTATTTGGTCACTTCCAGTGGAGATATGTGCCATTTGGGCTCAGAAACGCTCCTGACATTTTTTCCAGGCTTGTGTCCAAGCTATTGCTGGGATTGTATTCATTTTGTGCTATGTACATCGATGACATCATCATTTTAGTGACAGCTGGGAGGAACATCTTCGTCGTTTACGGATGGTGTTTGACCGAATTCGAGACGTTCACCTTACTTTCAGTCCGTCCAAGTGCCAGTTTGCAGTAGCCGACGTCGATTACTTAGGTCATCATGTTGGACTTGGTTGTGTTCAACCACAAGCAGCCAAGGTCGAAGCCGTTATGGCCTACCCAACTCCGATTAACCTAGGACTAGCAGGTTATTATCGGAAGTTTATTCCACATTATGCACACATTTCAGCAGTCTTGTCCGATCTGCTGAAGAAAGGCGTTAAGTTTCGCTGGACATCGGAAGCTGATGCCGCTTTTCTAGACTTGAAGTCTCCATTGGCCACACGTCCCATTCTACGTCCACCAGATTACTCACTTCCGTTCTGCATGGCTGTCGACACTTCCAAACTTGCCATCGACGCTTCACTGTTCCAGGTGGTCGAAAACGTGAGTAAGAAGTTAAATCGCCATCAGAAGCGATACTCCACGATTGAAAAAGAGGCTCTGGCACTGGTTCTCGCAGTATGGCTTTTCAGCGTCTACGTTGGTATGCAACCAGTAAAAGTTTTCACAGACCACAGTCCTTTTCAGTTCATTCAACGAATGGCCGAGAACAACCAGAAACTGCTACGTTGGAGTCTAGAACTACAACAGTACAACCTAGAAATTGGCCACAGAGCGGGTCGTGACAATCTGATGCCAGACTTGCTAAATCGCCCCCCTTGTTTCGTAATCACACTTATCGTGTCACTGCCGTCATCACGTTTTGCTTATGCCTTCACACTGTTGTATAAATGTGCTTTTGCTATTCAATTTGTTATAGTATTTTCGATGTTATGCATTCGTACGATTTTGCTATCGTTGTTCGCAGGGAATTTGATTTTGCATTATTCTAGTACGCTATCGTATATTCAGTACTGATGTTTAGCTTTGTTATCGTTATAACGTTGTACTACATAGCTCTTGGTAAATAGTGTACTATATCGTCACCTTTTTGCGCTCGTTAAGGGTTCGCGCTAATTTTGGCGGGGGATATGTTAGGACCGCCCCTGTTTCTTTCAGTTACGCGTGCCGCGCGTGCGCGCTTGTATTCTGTCAACCGTGAACAGTCGATGGCGGCATCTGGTTTATAACGATAATTCGCTTTTCATGCCTGCTGTGACAGTCGTCTGGCGGCCCAGTTGCACTCTGTAGACATGACCTGAACAGCACGTGCTGATCGATGTTACAGCGCATGTGCGAGAACACTTGTTGGCGAAGAGACGACAGGTGAACGTTATTACCTGTTTGAGCACTCGAACAGTCAACACGTCGTGCTCTGTAACTATATACCTTAGCGGGTAGTCAACGTTTGACAAGACGTACGTGAAACGACGAACTACGTTGTACGTTGTACGAACGAACCTACGGTTACGAACGACTTCTGAAGGAACGCTTTCTTGTACGACTACACGACACACGTCTGCGAGTCAGTTGGCGCGTGACCCCGTCGACGCAGCACGTGGCAAGCGGGTTCAACGGCAGCCGCCCGATTACCGCCTTCCGTCCGTCGTCGTCTTCCGTCCGCCATTTTTCCGCTTCCACCTCGCATCACCGACCAGCTACAGGACAATCGCATGCTATGTTTGTGTTTGCTGCTGCGCTTTTATGTTTTAGTTCCGTTCCTTAGACCAGAGCCATTCACTTTATATCTTTGTTCATCTCGCTTTAATATAAATTTTATCAAACTGTATGCGTTATTAAGCAAGGGCAATTTAAGTCACAGAAGCAAACACGTAACAATGAAAGCAAGTAAGTAAAAATGCGAATTTATAATCACAACGTTAAAATTAACAAGACGAGCGCCGTCGACGTGTAGATAGGTAGCTAGTGTACGGGGGTGTCCTTACCTCTCTCCCTCCCATTATAGGTAGACCTGTAAGCGAGAGCGAGCGGTAGCGAGCGAGAAACGGGACGAGCGAGAGCGAGCGAAATTTTTCCCGTGAGCGAGCGACAATATAGGCCTATACGAGCGAGTCGAAGCGAGAGAAATTCAAAACGGCACGATTTTCTCGTGTTTTAATGCTACAAATTTAATTTCGAAGTGGCAATATATATTCATTAGGCCTATCTCATAATCTCATAATTCCTTCATTTTTATCAATAACCTTAGTCGATTCTATAACTACCACGTCAATCGCTCCACACAGACTCAATAAATTGTGTTTCATTCATGACAATTACGGAAAGTTTTTCCCGCTATAATCTGTAGCATGAAAGACAGACTGCGCAGTGCACTAAAGTAACTTGTCGTTGACGGCTGATGTGACGCTTAAATTGGACTACCTGTTATAATAATAGTTTGCCATAAGAGAGAAAGTATTTATTTGCCAAAAAATAAAACAGTTTTAGTATTAAAAGCGAAGAAGTCTGAGAAGCAGTCTCAAATCTCAATAGACTAGCCGATCCGATGGGTTTGGGCTGGAAACTAACAACACTTACTGTTATTAATTTCTTTTATTTCTATTCATTTGTAAGTAATAAAACGACGCCGATCAAGCTGTACAGAGAATAACTAAATGAAGTTAAAAAAGAATACACGAGTAAGACTGTATAATGAGCCTACATGAGCGAGCTCCATGCCAATACGTAGCGGCTAAGGCAAAGTCAAGCTCGCTGAGCAAGAAAAGCGAGCGAGATGTACCTACGAGCGAGCGAGAAAACGGCTGGTGAGTCGCTCATGGGTCTAATTATAGGAGTGAAAGCGGGAGCAAGGAGAAAAAGGGAAAAAAGTGCCGTTGCCACCAAGGGCGAAAAAAAAGAAGAAAGGAATGATTCCGAGTAAACTGCATTACATATTAATGAATAAAAGGCAGGTAGGCAATATCGGAAAGAAACGCGAGTGCTACATGAAAAAAAATAAAATAACACAGTGGTGACGATTGAAGTCGATTAACGCTGGACGTGCGTATGTCGTGCTGCAGCCAAAAACGCAATAATGGTCATATATTTATTCAACGGTAGTAACTACGGAGACTACAGAAGTAAGCAAGTAAAATCGACAAGTCGAGTGCCGTCGGCTATAGACAGGAGGTGTGCTGGGGAGGGATTTGAAATGTGGTCGTGATGGTATGGTTGTGAAGCCAACCGGATGACATTAACACCATAGGTCAGTGAGAGGAGCGCATGCTGACGTGTGCTAAACTGCACGCTTCGATGAACCATGATGGAAAAATGCTGACGTCAGCTGGTCTGAAACGTATATTTCAGAAACCCAATATATCTGTTGGGATGGCTCATTGCTTTATGGGCTTAAGGGTTAGGGTTGGGGTTAGGGTTCGGGCTAGAGTTAGGGCTAGGATTTAACGTAAACATCTACTTTTATACCGCTAAGGATTAAAACCGGAAGTTATATCGTAGAACTCTCAGTGACTTAGAAGCCCTAATGGCCTAGCAGCTTTAATGGCCGGACGGCGCTATATTCAATTATTTATACTAGGGCCTACTCACATGTGTGAACAACTTGCCTAAGGTCGTTACCCGGCAGTGTCCCGGTGGGGAGTCGAACCTGCGTTTCTGAGTTACCTCAGGATTACAAGTCCGACACGTTACCGTTAGACTACCGAGCCACACACTTTTTAAAAGTATGCCTGTTCATAAACCTATCTGAAGCTACAGTAACTTGTGTGAGGGTGTGTGTGTGTGTGTGTGTGTGATATTCTGGATAGACGTTGCAGCCAGTGTTTCGTGTGCGGTAAACAACGGTGGTTGCAGTGTGAACGCACAGTGTCTCCCTGCACCGGGCCGACGCGCTTGTAGTTGTAAGGACGATTTCGTCGGCGACGGATTCGAATGCATACGTCAGTATAGCTTTGATACTGCGCGCCACTTGTAAGTAAGTAAGTAAGTAAGATTATTTAGAAGGCACAATTTAACAATAGCCACAATGCGCCGCGCTCTCAACGCCCGAACAAAAATGTTTTTAACTGTTGTTTAAACTGTTCAAAGTTAATGTCAGTTTGTCTCAAATGAGCTGGCGACTGTTCCACGACCTCGGACCTGCAGCAGCAAAGCATCTGTCTCCATAGCTGCTGCAGGTCCTTATGACGACACATGTTTTTGAGTTGGCAGAGCGCAGCTGACGACGACCTTCGTCGAAGACCAGCTGACAGTCGGCGGCCAGGTAAGGTGGAGCCATACCGGACAGTGACAAGTAGACCAGAGTGGCCATCTTGAAGTCCACCCGACGCCGAACCGGAAGCCAGTGCAGCTCCTGTA
>Ga0056128_1011863_pt1 | contig 10700 bp, 5 predicted proteins | sample WorMetLIZISLAND2_FD_71113 | JGI IMG/M metagenome (GOLD analysis project Ga0056128, IMG submission 71113) | Marine gutless worms symbiont microbial communities from Max Planck institute for Marine Microbiology, Germany - Olavius geniculatus... ... | reverse complement strand
CAGCCAGCGTTTGCAGAAGTGCTGTATATTCTAGCTAGAGAGAATGGTCAGAAGGTTTGGTTTGTGTGTGAGGAAGTGAAAACTGACTATTTTGATGAACACTACCATTCATGGAAAGTTTTGTTAAGTGTGTAGTTTGCCCAGTGAAAAATAGGGGGAAGTTTTGATCTACAATCTTATCAAAACTCCCCCCCCCCTATTTTTCACCGGGCGCAAGCTGCGCCCACCAGGTATAGGGATAGAAACCACTTTCTCTTTATCGGTGTATGGTTGAACTTCAACAAGTTGAAGACTCCTGACCAGTAGCGGTTGTGGTGTGGGTATGCCGGCAGTGCTGAGTGCATAAAAGTGCAGAACTAAGTGCTAATTAAAATAGAGAAGTGTATCTGGCTCCTCACGGAAGGGTCGCGACTCCCTTTCACCAGAATCGGTGGAGTACTTAATCCTTTCAACGTCTAATTGTAAATACTGTGTAATCGTTAGCCGCCAAAAATATTTAACAGTCTCAAAACAACGTTGAACAAGAAAAATGAGATGGCATATGCGGAAATATGTGGCATATGTGCGAATTTTCGGATATGCGGCATAATTTTCGCATGTGCGATTTTGAAAATGTAATTGTACGTGGAAAAATATGCGATATGAGAGTTTTGGCAAAATATGCGATCGCTCGCATATTCGCATATAACCAGCACCTCTAGCTATTTATCCAACGCTTAAATAAGTCGGGTGTTTTGCCCGCCCTGTATTCAGGGCTTGACCAACAAGCAATGGCAGAGTAACACGATCAGGCAGGCGGAAATACCCTGCTGGAGCCCCTGACTCCACAGATTGCTCATCTTCTTAAACCCTGTTCACAGCGATCGACTGGGATGCCCCGTCTAGTCAGAATAACAGAAGTGAAGCCATAAAGACAATTTAAAACCTACACGAGTAACACAGCATGAAAAAACAAAAAACCCAGCTGACGCTGGGTGGGCCGATCGTACCGCCTATATATGCGAAGGCCAGCGTCCTACTTCCGGCAACAGCGATTTCGCAAAGTGACTACAGTCCCATACCTATACACGCTATGGTGACGCTGCTATAACGAACGCTACAATGAACGCTGCGATACGGTAATTCGTTGCACGCGGGTGATGGCTGCAAGCAGCAATCATGCACTCAAAACTGCGGCCAATCCGCTGCAGATAAAGACATGGTTACTACTGACAGCCTATAGGAATTGTCATCGCCCTATCCCGCGATACCATTGCCCACACCCTTCGACGTACAGCTTAGCCACAATACATGCACTACAGAGACACAGACAGACAGACAGACGACACATTGTATACCTACGGCTCGACACAACAGACAGCCAAAAAGCAAATACACGGTAATGAATTACTCTTGCTTTCTGCTCAGAAGACAAAATCTTTTCTTTATACCACACATTGAAACGTAGTTTAGTCTAATGTAACTTAACGAAATTTACAATGCAAAAAAAAATCGTGATTCAACCACTTTCAGGGAGAAACTTTAGAGCCTAATTCAGAACTTTTCAGGCCTTATCAAGACCCGTGGGAAATAAACCTGTGCTAACGTATATTCGGAAGTTCACCACAGATCCGTCCGTCGGTCAGTCGATATAAACAGGCCTTGATGCCACCAACAGCTCTACAGCGACCCGTCGACATCTGGAACCAATCAAGGCGGCAGCGCCCGACCGACGGTGCCAACGACTATACAAACGGCCATCCATTATAACTAGGGCAAACGGTACTGAAGACAGGCAGGACACACTGATGATTCACGCTACATTAAGCACCGTAACAGACACCACGGGCGACTTGATAAACCGCACGTCAATAAACCGAGCTATGCCAGCACACAACTTGCCTATTGTCCATTGTCTAAAGCACCTATAGCTGGCAATGTACCCCGGTACCTAAATAGCTCCGCCAGTATCCGGGCATGATATTCATTCATTCGCATTTTTTAAATCCCAAAGCACTCGCAAATAACCTCACAATCAAACAGTTATATCATGGCACGGGAAACCAGGCGGACAGACCACTTACAGTTGCGAATAATAAATCATAATATATCACGACAGTAAGCACAAGACGGTAACTGAATAAGTGAGAAAAACGTGAATTTATATAGCCATAAAGTCAAAATTAACCTCTAATGCACAAGACAAAAGGAGCACATTAAACAGTAATTTGCTGAAGAAAACAAAACGGTAGGCGACGTGGCTTGCGACTAGAGATTGCAGTTTTGCGGACACACCGGGGACAGACAGAGAGCGGACGCAAATACCCACAGACACGCTGTCTAACAACAAGAGCCGCGTATAGCAATACAAGGCAAGTGACGTTGATGACGTCAAGTTTTGGTGTAAGACTGCTTATTGGCATGAGCTTATGATACCACAGCGCACGATGCGGCCATCCACTGCCTGAGTCAGCGAACAATTATTGAACCTGCAGTTCGCAGACAGCAGACATACCACCACCCCTATCAGCGACACTAGGCTTTCACCCCGTAGCCCGTAAGCTACTACTCATTTCCCACCGCCTGCGGATAGGAGGCTGGGTTGACATGAGCACGCAGTAGGTTAGCAACTTGCTTAGTGTTGGTTATTCGATGCCTCAATGACTTTGTAGCTAAATGTCTGCTGCAGATGGAATAGTGACAGGGTCAGTAAATAGTTCGGCACAGAATAGGCCATTCAGCGCCATAAGTGTTTAATTTATGTGCTAAAAAGAAACGACAACATACTTTAAAAACTTGCTGCTCTGAAAATCACAGTGCATAAACCTAGGGCAATCAGTCCCAGCACACCAGTAGTGCTGACGTGAGAGAGGTTAATAAGATAAACTTGAGGAGACCCAACAGCTGATGGGCCACTGGCATCTCTTTGAACTGACGTCACAGGGGTCCGTGGGCAAACACATGCTATTAATGTGGCCAACAACTAAGACCGTTTGATCATCAAAGAGTCCACTGCATCAGTCATCCATCTGTATAAACTTGGAGTTTATACTGCTGGTTGCTTGCCCTCTGATGACTGCAAAACAGCTGCACCTTATCACTCCTCACCCAAGCCCACTGGACTGCCACGGTATTTGAACAGCGCCGTCGCAGGGGCGGCGCTTTGGGCCATGCCACGCGGCCATGTCAAAGGACACCGCCGCAGAGTCGCTCTAGAGATTTAATGAAATAATCAATTGCCATGATAACAACTGAACAGAGATTAAAGAATCTTGGCCTGGCGACCTGCAAAGTGCCTCCCACAGCTCAAAGTGACATCCCATAAGCTCTGGACTGAAGGAAAAGATTAAAAAAGACAAGCTCTATCAGCGTCACTGCACAACTAACTACAAACCTTTCTCTTCCCAAGTAAGAATTCGCGTTTACGCGCGAAAGTCAGTGCGTCTTAGCCATCCCAATTCTGTCCGTCCGTCTGTCCGTCACACGGGTGGATCAGTAAAAACGGCGCAAGCTATAGGATTACCAAATCTTCACCGTCGGCTGCCTGGAAGACTCTAGTTTCAGGAACTGTAAAGCTTTCCCAAAAATTCTAAAGTGGTCACCCAAACGAGGGCACTAAATGAGAGGGGGTAGGAAAAAATTGTGATTTTTAGCCAATAAGTTGCTGTATCTCAGTAACGGTCCGAGATAGAGCCTATTAATCACTAATAGAAAGTCGTACACTGGCTATCGATTACCATTGAATTTAATGACCTTGGATGACCTTGAACGCTAAAATAGGGGTTTTTATGAATTTTTTGGCAATTTCAAACTCCGAGACACATTTCAAGAGTGAATTGCACCGAAATCAATTAAGATAGGCATGGACAATCTGCTTATGAAATTTTCAGCATTGAAAGTAGATTTCAACGGTCCAAGTCTCAATTTTCTAGGTTCACGAAAACCTATGCAAGAGGGCATCAAAGACTGTTACCCCCATAAAATTCGTTATTTACCGTTGTTGGCCAATCTTTCACGAAAACGGTAGCAGCTAGGAATGGGCATGCTGCCTATCACAACAAGCACTAGTGACGAGCTTTTCAGTCGTATCAACATTGACGACTTTGAAAGATGCTAAACTTCCAAAATAAGAGGTTTTTATTAATTTTTGTGATCTTCTGCTGCAGTGCACACTCCAAGAACGAACTGTGATGAAATGACTGGAGATAAACTGGCAGTTTGCGAACAGGAACTGCTATAGACTTTCGCGCGTCTCGTGAGCATTAGCTCAAATTTCTTGTATAAACTTGTTTTTCATTCATGCATTTTTAAAATGATAACTCACGAATTCTCAACTATAATTGCCATTAAGACAACAAGTCATAACGAGAGGCAAGCTAAGTAGTATGGTAGAAGTCCAAGAAGTTCAAAGGTGTGAGTGAATTTGGAGCCTTGAAAACAATCAGAGTTCTATACAGGCCACAGTGTTTGGGGCAGCATCTGCGAGGAAGTACGTCAAACACATACCCAGCTAATAAAATTATGCAAATCTTTGAATAAACATAGGTGGAAATGGTAAATGATCAAGTTATAGTGTATAAATTCACCAGAATCCATCCTTCGAAAGAAGGCAGCTTGGCAGTTGCCGAAACGCCAACAACAATTTATATCCCATCAAAACCAGGAACAACAAAACTAAGAAACACTGATCTAGGCTTAGGTTTAGGAATTAGAACAGGAAGAAAGCTAGAGTTAAGGCTAGGTTTAACGTTTATGTAGTGGTTTTTTTGTTCTCGGTTTTGTTGTTCCCGGTTCTGACAGGTAACCCAGACATGCAGTTACAACAGATCATGTATGACCAATTTTGACTATTGACCAACCTGCCAGAAGGCCGTCCATCTGTTTCAGTGCCTCAGCTAGCATTTCACTGGCATCAGGAAACTCACCCAGCGCTGGTCTCACGGCAGCCATGATTCTGATCTTCAGTCACCAATCACCTAGCTAGCACACATCAACCAATTTTGATCAGCAACAATGCACTATTTGAGATTTGAAAAAATGGTTTTTTTTTCAAAACTTTTCTCATAAAAGACGAACTCCAGGGGTTTTGGTATTTTGTAGGCTTTTAAGCCATGAGAATGAGCACTGTTGGACATTGTTCACATCAAACAGTTAGCTATCCAAAACTAGCATAAAATATCCAAAAAATTGCAAATTCATAAATCTGAAAATTCTTTTTCAAAATTGACGGCAGAAATATTCCATTGTTAACAGAACAAGAAAGTAAAACTGGGTGAAGTTTGAGGCAGGTTTACCCAATAAAACCCACTAGGGTTCGTGGGGTATGTGCCCAGGTGTCATAATCCTGGCACTATTAACAACATTAACTAGGTCAACTCAGCCTTCTACCCTCTACATGAGTTACGGAAGGTGGGGACCTTGGTACAGCTGACTGGGGTTGCCTAGCCGGCCGCTGCGCCAGCCTGTGTCTGCAGGCTGCACATGGTGGCTGTGCGGCAGGTGGCTCTGGTTAGTGACGAAAGCGCATTAGAGGCGTGTTTGCGACGATGCGCTATACAAATTGACAACCTTTACCTTTTTTTTAACTAGTGACACTGGGAAAGCGTAAACATCTGCTGATCCTAATACATAATCTCATTCCTTCAGCAGAGATAATAGTGCAAAATTCTGACTGAGTTATAAGGCTGATGCCTAGCTTCTGCGTGACAATTAATGCCATCCTGTGGCAAATGTAGCATTCCCTACAATAGAGGTGTTTCCCTACAACCATTCTCTCTGAATTTTAGCCCAGTGGAAAACTTTGTTCAAAAAATGGAGTTGAAAATACCCATTTTAGGAGAATTTGGAGGCAAAACTTCATTTAAATTTTAACATTCATATATCCTGTTAGAAAATTGCAACTTCCTACCCCTCCCTCAACTACTTTAATTCACGACGTTGCTAGTTGTTGTTGGTGGGACTTGGATTATGTCACTTAAGCAAGTTGGAAGAAACAGTTACAACAATGGATCCGAGAGAGGGATGGGGTCAGTGGGCCATAGCCCCTCACTCAATCAACCACACTGCAGGATAAACTATCTGGATTAGCACTACTCGCCAGAACTTTCTGGTTCCTGTCAATGTGATAACAAATTGCTTTGCTAGTTTGGGTCCATACCATCTGGCATATTTGTGACTTAAGGCACGTACATTGTACAAAGTGAGATTAACAAAACTAAAATGACAGATTGTGCTGCACAACTGGCAGTTCTGTTGTTCGGAACACTTCGCTTTGTACATGCCTTGAAGTTATCAGCTCCACTGTGTTTCAGCCATGCAGGTTGAGATGTTTAGCAATTTTGTCTAAAGTTACTTTGTAACATGACAAAAATCTGTACATTATACCCTACTGTAAACTTGTGTATGATGGCGTGATAGCAATGCATCACCTTTTCTATAACTTTCATGAAATGTGCAAGGACTAGGAGCCTAAATGTTTTATTTAGACAGTTGATCAGCATACACTGGATGACAAAGCATTTTGCATGAATGAAGCTTGTAAATTCATAATGCTACATCATGATGTATCTACTGCTTCAATTGAATGCTCTCATATCATAACTGGAAAACTGCACAGCAATTAAGCTTAATGCTAGTGTTCCAAAAAGCCCTCCTCACTTCTGAAATCATAATCACTTTGGCTTCAAGGCTCCGCCCCAGATGTCAATGGGGGAATCATACAGACCTCAAAACGCCAGGATTGCCAATTGATAAAGACCTGTGATAATCTATGAGTGATAATCACCCTTTTTCCCCTCCCTTACCATCTCCTTTCCTCTCCTCCTTTCCCCTCCACTTAAACAGGTGAGAATGTGAGGGCAATATAAGCCCCCATTTGGAGTCAGGGGTAAAGCTACAGCCACCAAACGTTTTCCTGTAGACTAGGCTACGTCATCACTAGACGCAGTATTTTCAAACGCCCAGACTCAGGTCAGAATAAAATGGTTTCCACGATTCGTCATTGGTCTGTAAGTGTGTCATCTTTCATGACTGACCCATCCATGCGAGAAATTCAAAACTAATAAAAATAATTGCAAGAGACCCTCATCATCGTTTCGAGTTCGATAATGTCAGCCGTTTGTGGCGATAATGTTAATTGCTGGTCATGCGTTTCTATAATTTGTATAATAGTGCCTTAGGATGTCGTTTTGGCCGACTGCTGATGTAAATGATGCAGTGCACTTTGTCATCTGCCTGAATAAGGTAGGCCTACAATTGGTTCGGTTAAAGTTTGTTGTTTTTTCTTTTAATGTTGCTTCAGAAGTGACTGAAATAGGTAGAATTTGTGTTGTTATGCATGTTTCAGACTAGTTTAATTATGGGAAACTGCAAATGATCGACATATTGCTACAAGAGAATAATTTGGGAGTTTAAGTGGGGAGAAGCAATAGTATTAATTCCTTTGTTCTTTATATGCTGCTTATCTGCAGTTCATTGTTTTTCCCAGGGGGGCCGTTTGATTTTCGTGTTTTGGGCGATTTTTTTTATTCATTGGTGATTTACGTTGCTGCTTACTCAGGCTATTTATTTTTTCTACATTTTTGGGGTATATTATTTATTCGCTAGGTGGCGTATTACTGTGCTTTAGGTAGTTTTATGGGTTGTAGATGCAGCTTATTCAGCTATAAAATTATTTTTTGTTATTGAGTTTAGTACATCTTTGATTAGCTAGGTGGCGCCACTCGTCTGTTTTTCGTATCTTTCTTTGTTTTCCCCAAAAAAGACCTAGCCTCTTTTTTCTTTATAGGCCTCATCAAAAAAACCCTCTTTAGAATGATGGAATTCACCCAAAAATTAAACTTTGTTCTCGGGTCTCGATGGTCAATTATTTGCAGTTTCCCATAAATTAGTCTGAAACATGCATAGCAACACTAATTCTACCTATTTCAGTCACTTCCGAAGCAATCTGGGGTGGCGCCCAGTGCCCAAAAAGTCAGTGCGTTCACCTATTAAAAGTCTGCGTTCTGTCGCGCACACGTAACGCAACTACACGCAACAGCTAGAACTGCAAAAAACGCAAATAATACACTCGTTTAACACCTAAGAGACATCATATAATCGCTGGAATCTGCACAACGTTCAACATTTCACACAACAAACTTCCGAATGAAAACAAAACAGTACTTCGCTAGAGATGTGTCAATATCAGATTTTCAATTTCGGTGTGGCATCGATTCGATACGATACTGTCTCCGCTAAAATCAAATATGTCATCATCGGTATCAGTGGTCTTGTGGCCGGAAATGGGGGCAAGGCGCTGTAAATATTTTGAGATGCCCGAAAATGGTGAATTTTTTTCTTTTTTGAAAATGTTTGTCCAAATATGCGCAATTGAGGTTAAAACCCACGTTTAGGAGAAATTTATAGCAGATTTGAAATTCTGAACACTAATAGTCTGCTCTGCCGGAAAAGTGCAACTCTGCCCCACGACGCCAATTGATCGATATATGACATCGAATTCGCCATCGCCACCCCCACGACGTACAGCTTACCCACATAAATAGTGCCTCGAGTCTCGGTGCTTCGGTGAACGAAGTGACGATGTAGTGTCAGCGTTCGAAGCCATATCCATGTGCGTGCCCGTCCTTCGTCATGGGTCTTGAAGCGATGATATCGTGCAGAAACGTAAACCTCACCCGTATGAACGAGCCATCCAGGACTTATAACCTTCGCTCTCAAAGTGAGTAGGCCTACCCAATATGTATTTTGGCAGTGAAACAGAAGTTTGTCTAAAGCAGTATAAGTCTCTACTTCTTCGGGCAAATCGTGATTCGCCTGCTTTTAATAACTGTATAACGTCTTCACATAACTTCCCGTTTTCGGCTTCTCTTTAAATTCTGATAACTCATACAAACAATTTGTTCTTCCCAACTTTCGGCATTTCGAAAGTGAAGACAACATACACTACGGGTTGAAAATGTGAATCTATGACGAAGGCGTACTAGAGAGACTCTTGGCACGCTAGTCGAAACATTCGTCGCCTGAGTCTTCAGGTCCCTCTTTCGGTCACCATTCATCACAAATAATCACCAAATTTGGAAGGAAGCTTCGTCCTTCTTTTTGGTCTTCGTTTTACGTAGGCCTAGCCCATCTGTCATACACAGTATAGTCTTTTGTCGGTGTTGCGCGGTCAAAACTGTTTTTTTCGGCGTCTTTGCCTTACTAAGTCCGTTTGAATTAGCTAAGGACTTCGTTTCAGTCTCGCAACTCATACCAGCGGTAGGCGTCTTAGCCATCCCCGAGACTTCGTCTGAAACATTATTGGGCAAAGTTTCCGTATTCCCAGCAGAGCTTCGTCGACGTGGACTTCGAAGTTTCTTCGCCGTCTGCTGCTTTGGTGTATCGTGCTCTGTTCGTTTTGGAACGAACGGTTCTGCTTCGGGAGATAGAATATAACTAGGCACATCTGATGGCTGGTCAGACATTGACTGGAAATTAGCAACTTCGTTTGGTAACCAGCTGGGCGAAGGCTGCAGTGATCCAGTTGCTTCGTTTATATTCGACTCTCGCACGACTTCCGATCGTCCATTTACCAGAGTTCGACCAGAACTTCGTTTTACTAATGTTTCGTCAGGACCAGGCCTAAACGAAGTCACACCATCATCCATCAAAGTCGGGCCGTCCAGTACAAACCTAGGCGGTTGTCTGTACACTCTTCGTCTTCGATGCTCAGATAGTTCGGGTGGAAATGAAGCATTCGCAGACTGTTTGGCTGGCGACAGCTCCTCGATAACATCGGTGTTGTCGGCAGCATCATTGATCCAAGAACGTGGAGAGATGCCGACAAAGTCCTTTAGCTTATCGATGTGTACCGTTTACGGCGTGGCTTTCGGCGTTCGTTTTATTTTCGCGGTCAGAGTAGAAGGCATCTTGACGATCAAGAACGGTCCTTCGTAATGCCTTACCCTTTTCATCTGTTGACCTCGTAGTTTTCGTGAGTTGAAGTACATTACCCATTGGCCAATCCTGAATGTCTTCGGCTTCAGACCCAAGTCATAGTATCTCTTGTTGCGTCCAGCGCTTCGCTGCAAGGTGCTTCGGACCTCAGCGAAAGCTGCAACGGACCGCTCTCTCATGTTTTCGACAAAAGTGTCGTAGTCTTCGGGCGGGTCGTCACTTTGTAGTCAAATTAATTTATTACTTTGTCAATGAAAGTTAACCAACGGGCAAGCGAAGGCATCAAATCCGGCGTACGGCGAAACCAAGACATGCTTGATCCGTTCGGATAACTATATGCCTGTCATGCAAATGCCGTCGATACTGCTTTAATCCGTATACGACGGCTAGCAGTTCTTTCCGGGTTGTTTCATACTACACTGTGTCCCAAAAAAACATCCCCGACATTTTCGACTATAATATGAAGAAGGATTATCGGATTTTAATAATTGTTGGTACGAATATTGCTGAGACAACTTGTCGTCAAGTGACAATTTAATTTCCCGTCTCACTCAGCATCTGCTTCTGCACTACCTGGGGAAAATAGAACAAACAAAATATCACTTTTTTATTCAATGCGACATGATTGCTTAATTAACATAACGTGTAAAAGCAAATTTTGTTCAAATTTTTGACACTGTGGCTGACATTTCATTCAGTTATCCATTTTTCAATTGCCTACAGTAAAACTGCTTGAAGTGTTGGCCCACTGTGACACTTGTACACTGGCCCACTTGACAGCTGCA
>Ga0056128_1011848_pt1 | contig 10715 bp, 10 predicted proteins | sample WorMetLIZISLAND2_FD_71113 | JGI IMG/M metagenome (GOLD analysis project Ga0056128, IMG submission 71113) | Marine gutless worms symbiont microbial communities from Max Planck institute for Marine Microbiology, Germany - Olavius geniculatus... ... | reverse complement strand
TTTTTTTCATTTTTTATGCAGAAATAATGCATTTTTATGCAAAATTTTTACTTGGTTTTACAATGCATTCAATCAATAGGGGGGGCGGCCGCCCTCCCCGCCCCCCCCTTGAATCCGCCACTGACTGTAATCACTGTAATCATTCTATTAGGCCTACATTATTTCTTTCCGTTGGGTAGTGTTCTGTCAGTGTCAAATTATCGAAGGTAAACTGATTCTGCTTATATGCCTACAAATATGCCGGTTTGACTTAGATTAGTTTTTCTTATTTTTTTTGTATGGACCTTGAAACTCCTTGAAAAGTCCTGAATTTGATTTTGGCAAATGGGCAAAAACCATGTACCAGTACTTTGACTTTTGAACTTTTGACCTTGGCTACATAGCACGCATTGTACCCAGTTTTCAAATGGTCACTTTTTAGGACTCGATCTGATCTGGAATAACTTTTGAAAAAATGGCTCGTTAATCAAAGTTGCATGTAATATTGGTCTTTGAGTGAAGTAAATTGAATCGTTTGTTTGTTTTTATGTTTTGATCCTGATGTCTGTTAGATCATGTAGTAGACCTGAAGACAAAGTACCGGTAGCTGTGGAAAGCTAAGTTTTCATTGCTGATTTTTTCCACACCCTAGCTTTCCAGTCTTTTTGTCACTCCTCCCATCACCTTGCACATCAGATTCAGTGGACTACTTGCTGACATTGTAAATCTTTCTATAGTGCACAGAAAGTTTGTTTAATAATAATAATAATAATAATAATAATAATAATAATAATAATAAGTAAACATTTATGTAGCGCACTATCATTTCAAAGAAATCTCTAGTACGCTGAATGCGTTATCAGTACATCTGAAACAAAAATGATTTAAGGAAACGTTTAAAAGAGTCCAGATTGAGTGTGTGATCATTCAGGTACGTCGGGAGACTGTTCCAAGCTGACGGGCCAGCGTTTGTCATACCCCTTTGGCGCCTTCGATGTTGCACGATCACGGACCCCGACCATGGTGTCTGAGTTCTTGGGCCTTACGTATGTGCACCTCCATCATGCCCCATCCCCCCCCAAGGACAGCCTGAGGGGTGGGGGTTGAATTGCCGGGTAATGGAGTGGACCCATCCGTAGCACGGAAACTTTGCTAGTGTACTTAACATGCTCACTCGGCTATCACTTATGTATTTATTCTGAGGTGACGATCATACAGTGTGAAATGCCTATCTGGCGTATGTAATGTGTTCAGTCTGATACAGATACACCTCGGCTGTCTGCCACTACAGGACTTTGCTCTACTACAAGACATCAATGTCATCATGAGAGCTGCTACCCGCATCAGCCACTGTACGCTAACACTGCCACGTTCATATACACTTCTATTTCACTAGGCATCTCTGATTTACTTGAGACATATGGCGCTGTATGAATTAATATTGTGTTTTGTGATTAATATGTAGGTAAAAACAAAACAAATTAACAGACGAACAGACAGACAAACAGTAGGACACCCAATCGCTACTGGCGTCATTCAGTCATTATTTTAAATTATTTTTGTTCAGTTTGGAAAATACTACCTTTAATCTTTGGCCATGGGCAATATTTCCCCAACTTCAGGAAACTGTCTTCAATAATGACATCAGTGCTAGTCAGTAGTCGTTGTGTATAGGCCTTAGTGTGCGTTAAAGGTCTGCTGCACTACTGATATTACTGCTGCTGTTGCTGCTGCTGCTACTAGGTCTGAGTATGATCCTACGACATCTTGGCGGGTATTATCTGGGGATGGACACCTTGGTGATGATTTCTCGAGTGGTGGCTCTTTCATAGTAAAGGTAGATATTAATCAAAACCGAGTATCGGCTGATGAAAATACGGAGAATACTCATAAGTTCGAATTGCTATACAGCCAGAATTAGTTTTACAACATCAACTGTTTCTGGAGTTGGAGTTGACTGCTAATTAAGTGCTGATAACTAACTATAGCAGCATGATGAGCATAAAAGTGCCCATGTTACAGACAGCAGACAGACTGACAGACGGTTGGACAAGACTGTTGGACTAGTAATGTCGTCTATTATATGACCTACTACTGTGTCGTGGTTGTTGTTGTTGTTGTTGTTATTGTTGTTGTTGTTGTTGTTGTTGTTATTGTTGTTGCTGCTGCTGCTGCTGTTCTTGTTCTTGTTGTTGTTGTTGTTGTTGTAATTCCCACCAACTCTTCTTTTCTCGTCTTACATTCTCAAGGTTGAGGAAGTAATGCCAGACGATGCTGCGCTCGATACTAGAAGAGTGAGGGAGAAAGGGGGATATGCAGTCGTTTGCCATTGTTGTGCTGGACGGACAGTCGTCAGGTACAGACGTTGACGTGCCATGTCGAGGCTTGTTGTTGACGTTCTTTCGATGGCAGGCAAACCAGCTGGCTGTTGGTTTCAGCACGAAAAGGCGACTCCACCAGAAGCAACTACTGTGTTCGGTGTGCTGCGTAGGTCTGGTGGAAGTGTTGTGGAAGAGAGAGTCGGGCTATGCTGCTCTGTTGAACGCCATTCTACTGGCCAAGTGTTTCCAGGCTCACGTCTGGGAGAACTCACACTACGTCTCCAAGCAACTCACCGGCATCGGTCAGTCTATCAGTTAAAACCTCACCGATCGACATTTGTGACTTGAAAAATATTCAGAAATGATCAGAAATCTTAAAAGTTGGCTGAGATAGTGCTGCCACCTAGCGAATACAACGGACTTCACTTGTCGTGAAATTATGGAATCTGGATCTGAACTCTGGAGCTTTTTTGCTCAGAAGTGTCTGTTCTGTATTCCATTCGATCTCATTAATTTCTATTTTTTTCTACATAACTGCAATTAATTGTTATCTTTTTGATATACCTAGTTGTAATCGATTTGCTGAATTTGCAGAAATGAGCATTGGACAATAGCTCGAAGCAGCAGTCATAGGCCTAGAAATGTGATTGATGGTAAGCCCTTTAACTGCATTGATGTGATAATTTAGGTATAACAATGGCGACTGTGCTGGTTAATGCTGGACTCACAACGTTTGACAAGATCCTTGCTATGAACGCTCGCGACCTCGAACTGGTCAGTCCGATCTGACTTAATTCTGCACGATAACCTAGTAAAAGTAGCATTTATTTGATAATCTTTATTCACACTTACGTAGCAAACAAATAAAACAACGTAATTGGATAAGCGTACAGAAGAAAAGCTGTGTAGCCTTAACTTTTATATCAGTCCAGAACAATAGAACGTTTTTACCATGGTATTGGAAAAAAGATATTTGTGCAACAGTCAATAGGTATGTTGGCAAAATGTGTATAAACTTGATATGTATAAATTTATAGTAGACCTACACCTGTATTTTGCTTTATGATGGTGTAATTTTGATATAAAAAATGATGGCAAGTGTTTTTGTTAAAGTTAATGCATAGTCTCAAAATCTTAATTGTCTTTAAGATAAAGTTTTGGTCAGAAAACATTTAGGATAACTTTTCATAAAAGCCAGCCCATTTGATGCTGTTTTGATTAAATATTTCCAGGTGCGAAGATTGCTTATTATTTTTATCGTTGCTTAAATGGCGGTGATGCCGGTACGTTGTGTCTGGTGTATAGCTGGTGAATCGTCAGCCGCCATTTGGTAATCACCTCCAGCACGCCATCAGTCACCTGCCACGCTATGAGATGCACGTAAAACAGGTTCTGATTTCATCACGTCTAAATCCCACACTTTTCTCAGTTTAAAGGTCCATAGACACTAAAATTAACTCACCCGTTTCCTAAAAAAGCACAATTTTTTGATAATTTTGACAAAAACATTGGCACCCAGCATTTTGTCAGCACGGAAAAATTTGCATTTGCAATCGACAATTGACAAAAATGATGCAGAAAATGCATCGCCATGATGCCGTCGGTGGCGTCATCGGCCCAACCTATGCACATCACGAGTATTAATGGCTTAGCCTAGGTTAATGACGTCACCAGCTAGGCCATTAATATTTATGATGTCTGCGGGCTAGGCCGATGACGTCACGAGGGGAACAAATAAATTGGAATTTTTTGCATAACGTAACGTAATGCTACATTTCGTTTGAAATCACACATTAATTTCATATATTTATGAAGCTCAAGTTGACATATTATATATGCGAGATTAAATGTCTAATTTAAATCTACATAAATTGCGCAGGTGAGTTTGACTGTGGCCATAGAGCTTTAATTTGACGTGTATTCGCTGTACAACAAGCTGCAAAAACAAATTCTATACAAGCCAAATCTGTACAGCAGGTTCCTGAGAAGTTGTTCTGCATGTTCACAAAATTTGAAGGCCTACAACAATCCATGACTGTACGACTTGTTGTCCAACAAGACAACATATACAAGAAAGCCTAGCTGTCATGAGGGAAAATGTGCTACAGCTTATACAGTTCCAATTGGAGTACTGACTTTCAAGGTTATCCAAGGTCGGCGATTTTCATCTCATCTGAAAGGGCATGTGCGATTTCCTATCAGTGATTAGGGACCTAATAGTAACGTTGGCCCTGTCTCTCACCATTTTTGAGATACGGCCAGTGGCACATTAGAGATTTTTGAGTATATGCTACATAAATTTACACTTTATTCACTTACAGCTTGAAACTTTCCGTAGAAAATTGCGGCCAAACCGCTGCAGATGGAGACATGATTATGATTATGATTACTATTGGCAGCCTATAGAAAGTCACCAGCGCCCTATCCAATGGTACCATCGCCGACCCTTTACGACTTATTGTTTAGCCACAATACTACACGATTGGCATCCATGGTGCATTATGAGCCTTTAAGGTCATCCAAGGTCAATGATTTTCATGTCATTTGAAAGCCAATATGCGACTTCCTATTAATGATCAATAGCAACCTGGGTTCTGTCTGGCAACATTTTGCCACAATACATCTGTTACAGGCGACGAGAGACAAACAGATGACAGCCGTGCCAAAGACGCTCTACAGTGTAGCTGTGGCAGTGTTTGAATTGCCAGGTGTTTGGGGGGTTGAACCCCCAACCGTTTTCTAACCCCCCTTCTTTAACACACTATCAAATTGTGTACTGGGGCGGTCAGCCATATACTATATAAATACGATTTACATCACAATTTTGGTCGGGTTTCGACCCGTCAAAAAGTTTAACACACCCCCAGCTAATTTTCACAATTTAAACACTGAGCTGCATATGGTTTGTTATGTCACGTCATGCATCGATGATTCGTGCCATATGGCAACATGAATTGTGTTTTCAGTTGATTGATTGATTGACATGCTAATTGGTTGCCTGGAAAAACTTGATAATTTCCAAAATATGACAGCAAATTTGACAGTTTTGTTTCCATAAAGGCAAGGCTGGACATCACTGCTAAAGAATGGTCATCACTATTCATCCTCATCATACTAATCTTTTCAAGATCGCGGTTAGAAAATGGCAGTGATAATCTTGTCTGAACAGTGTTGTTACTACATTTGTATTTTTAGTCTGTATATGGGCCCAAGTGGCCTGATTCACATAAATGACTAAATTGATTCATTTATTGATTGAGTTGCAAGGTTCCCACGCCTCCTGGAAAGTCCTGAGAAGTCTAGGATTTTTTTTGAAAATTCCAGGACCTGGAAAGTCTTGGAAAATCAGTCGGGTTCTGGAGAGTTCTGGAAATTAAAGCTTAAGGTCCTGGACATTCCTGGAAAAATATCCTTGAAAATCACGCAGTTTTCATAGGCTCAAATGGTAATTATTTTTTTCTGCTCGTGTTGCTCGCAAATTACTTGTACTTCTTTACTTTTAAATTTGTGGTGCCAGTATGTTATGTTCAAACATTCACGAGTTACGAAAAGGTTCTGGAAATTTTTCACGGGGGTTTTGGAGAGTCCTGGAAAAGTCCCGGATTTTTTTGTCAGTGAAAGAGTGGGAGATAACCCTGGGGTTGTCTGGCGCCCCGTGTGTATCATTATACTGTGTATGGGAACTTATTTATACACAGACGTCAGTGCTGGCCATCAGCACAGCCGAGTTGATGGTGACCGTACGGCTGAGCAACGCGGACCAACTAAAAGCCAACAAGAGCACTGCCAGCACTGGACACACGTGCATTCTGCTCATTGCCAGCAGTGATGACAATAACGTCGTCTACAAGGCCAAAGTCACGTGCGTATATATGTTGTGCCCAGTAGGATACTCTTACATCGGGAGATCGATAAAAATAGTGCATGGCATGCTGGTTAAAAAGTTGTGATATAAGTATTGGTTATTATTTATGCTTATTTATAATCCTTTATTTATACATTTCTAACTGGTTTGTACAGACTCCATTGAGGTTTGACAATTTATATTTATAATTGTTTTCAACTTATAATTTCGTTATTTACTAAAGGGAAGGATGTTAGCAAACAAAACAAATGGAAAGAAGATGGATACAAATAGTAGCCGACGTGATATTAGATGTAGTGTTTGAAAATTACTGGTAAGATTGGGAATGTTACCATTACCGTAAATTAGTAGTAAATTACCGGTAATTTACCACTAAATTTCTGGTAAATTACCCATATTTTACCTTTAACAGAAGTGCATTCCGCTAAAAAAGTCTCAGAATAGCTGTTAACATATGTAAGTAGGCGACTTTGGCGCTTTAGTTTCAAAATCAGATTGATTGGACTATTATGGCACTTAATGTGTGTAAAATTAAAAATGTAAAATTAAATGTCTAATTTAAGTCAAAAAATAAAAGTCCGTAATTTACTGGTAATTTTGCAATTTTACCTTATCTTACCGTAATTTACCGTAAGTTACCGGTAACGTTACGGGAGCTTTAAACCCTAATTAAATGGCATTCGTACTGATCTGACGCGAGCAGCCGAAAATAGAAGCATTTGGGGAAACATTAAGAAGAGACAGTCATAAGCCTGCTGCATCGCCACTGTATTTCTGTGATCGTGTCGGTCAGCTGATTAGGGATTGCTCAGTGTGGAGTCACACGGCTAAAGTCACAGAGCCACGTCCAATTATTTATAAGTATTGGTTATTATTTATGCTTATTTATAATCCTTATCTTATCTTACCTTACCTTTTTGGCAGATAAGCCTCACTTTGGCAAGTTGATTCAGATTCGGTAAGTTTGACATTGCGCACTCTGTAAATTTATTTACTTATTAAATTTTAAATTTATTATTTACTTACACCTGCCCAGAGCTGAGGCCATATCAGTTAGGCCCAATGCGCATTCCCAGTAGATTCAGTAACTGAAGGTTACATAAACAGCTATGAAGCTGTAAACGGCTGCGAAGCCGATATTGGCTTCTCGCTTACGGATTTTAGAAATCTTTTGGGTCATGGAACTTTACATTCCATTACCACGACAATGTGGCCGACCACAGTGGGGCTTATTTTTAAGCTTAATGTTATATATAATAATTTATGCACAGTGACGGTCAGCTGATGAGAGATGGCTCGATGTGGAGTCGTAGAGTCAAGGTCACTAGAAGTGAGCAGTCCAACGATGATACACTTCATCTCCACTGGATTAGTCAGGACTGGGGTCTGTCTATGTGTCTACATGCTAGTTTTTAATGTGCTGCAAAATTTTCTGTTTTTTTTGTCATTGCAGTATTGAAGTTGCAGTCTAATATTTTTACTGATTTTATTGCACCATCCTGAATAGCAACTAGCAAAACTAGCAGTGTCTGAATTATGAAAAATTAGATTGAAGGGGGAGTTCAACTTTTTAACAGTCGGAGCTCAACCAAAATTGTGATGTAAATCGTATGTATTTAGTATATAGCTGATCCCCCCTGTGCATAATTTGAAGGTGTGTTAGGGTGTTGAGAAAACAGTTGGGGTTTCAACCCCAACTTTTCCCCACTGGCACTTCAAACACTGGAAACTAGTACAATACGATACAATATTCGTTTATTGTTCTGTGAATATTTGGGATGTAGATCTCTTTCGTCATTTATCATGTTGTTTAATCACTCATTTGTACAAACTCCCTGACAGTGTTATGTTAGCTACCAGTGATTGCCTTTTGTCTGTGTATTCTTATGGAAAATGTCAGTTGCATTTATATCTTCACAGTTGTTTGAATGGTTAAATTGTTAAATGCTACAGCTCTTCATGGGAAACCTATCTCAGAGCCACAGAGCGTCACCTACCATATGGGATCACACAGTGTTACCTGCCACCTGACACAGGTAAACGCACCCTGCCTTAACCCCAGCCAGATAGGCCGGTACTTGACTTATTTACCCCAGAGGGATGAAGGGCTGAGTTGACCTAGGTGGCTGGTTACATACCGAGATGGTTTACCTGCCCGCAGGCAGTCACCCATCGCAGTACTAGCCCAGCCCGGCGTAGAGTAACTTCGTTGATCGAATCAAATGCGTTACCACTAAGCCACGCCACCAGCCACCAGTTTGTATGTAATAACAGTATAAAAAATGTAGTTGTTACAGAAGGCTATTTCTGTTACTTTCTTATGTTCTGTTAACATTGTATTTGCTGTTAACACATAAATCTATTCATTCATTCATAATGCCGAAGTGGTTCTGTGGTGTAGTTGGTTTGGACATTGAGTCAACGTTTACTCCAAGGTACACTGGTCAAGCCAAGCCAGTCGTCCAACAGACACCAGCCAATGTACGCTACTCTTAACTCTTAACCAGCTTACAACTGCTTTTGAACAACTGGCTATTTCGTTATTTCTTTGTTTCGTTATACATTCTTGTTGGCCTTTATTGCACAAGTTATGATAATAGCAATGAAACCTATTTAACTAGTGTTTAACCTTTAGAAACTATCTGTTTTTATTAGTGCAAAGTAATGTTTGTCTTCAGCGCAGCGCTATTGTTGCTGTTGATTCGATGACATAAAGGGCAATAAGGCATCTTTGTCAGTTTCCATAAGTTTAGTAGCTGCAGTAACAATAGCAGTTGGTTGACTCTTGTGATAAGCGATCGGGAATTAATTCAGTAATTAATTAATGTAATTGGCGTGCCACCAGTAAGTTTATTGTAATGGAGGCTTACTAGTGGTCGTGGTTGTAGTGGGTAGTGGTAGTTTAGTCTTTTTTGTTACTTACTTATTTCTGTAACAGCAGGAAAGTGCAAGTCATGAGGAGGTCGGTAAGCAAGAGTCAAATAAACGAAGTCGGGTGAGCACTTCAGCTGGCAAACAGACACCAGGTTGTCTTCAAAGTGTCTTATATTATGTAGTTTTTGTTTGCTATAGTGGTCTTCAGTAGTTCGTAGTTGTAGCAAGTAGTCACTATGCAGTGGTAATATTTTAGCTTGTTACTTTTTGTTGTTATAAAGTTACTTTTATCGTTAGTTATCTAGTTTGGCAACTTGTCGTGGTAGTTTTCTGGGCATGCATTCACCATTATCTTATGATAGCATATCACATTTGAGTTGTTATTAGCAATAAAATAAACGTGCAGTGTTTAATTTTTTAAAATTATAAGTTTAAAGTTGCTGCTACACTAGCCAGATTTGTGACCATCAGCAGACATCAACATTCCAGTCAATTAGGCCTGCAGATTACGTAGCTTTGTAGGACTTTTTCTAAGATTTTTTAAGATCTTCCTAAGTTATTCCTATGTTAGCAGCCTAGTATGTGTAAGTTTTTTGTAGCTGTTTTATATGGTGTTTTATGAGTTTTTTGTACTTTTGTTTGTTTTGTAAGATTTTTGTTAGTCCGACTTTTTTAAAGTTTTTTCGTAAGTTTGACTTATGTACTTTTGTAATCTGGGCCATTCCACAATACATTTTCCCATAGCTCCATTCCTGTTTGGCAAGATACTGCTCATTTTCAGTTCTACTGGGATAGGAAGCTGAGTTTTCTGAATGGTAGCACACAAAAACGTGAAACATCCATGCTTTAAATAAATCACTCAAACAGTTTGAGACGCGACTATCCTGAATCATTGCAGTTAGGGTTTGCAACCCGGGTTAACCCGAACCCGAAAACCCGGGTAACCCGGAGTTTTTTCAAACCCGAAAACCTGGGTTTGGAGAGCTTGCAAACCCGGGTTTTCGGGTTTGAATTTTGATCTACATTATGTTTAATTACACGTTAAAATAACTCGGTAGAATACGCAGTGGACGCTGTCAAACTGGCTTCTCGGAGAGAACGTTCGTTGTCCATCATGCTGACGTCGTTTAAGCGAAGGTTTTCATGACGGCTTGTCAGTTGCGTCTTAAGTTCTTAACTACCATGCCAGGGAAGTCTTAACACATACGTTCCAATCAAAGGGTTAATACAGTGACAGCATATAATTTTGCGGTAGACTAAGACTAGTTTTACTTTAAGTAGTTAAGGGCAGCCTATTAGTTTAAGTGGTCAAACTTACGCTTCAATGACAGTGTTCAGATTCAGAAACTTGACTTACTTGAGAAACATGCCCACTTTCCATTCTACTGTGAGTGTGACTGACGGTCTGTGCAGAGAGTCCGACTTTGTGACGGAGGTTGTGAGTTGAAGGCTTACATGCAAAAAGTGCAGATTGGTGAACATGTCCTGGTTGGTAAGCTGATTTTCACACAAATACGTCGAATAGCTTTGCTTAGCGACCTGGACTGCAAAATTGCATTGCGAATGCCCATGCCCAATGCCAGTTCGGATGCTCGTTGTGCAGCTTGCGCAGGTCGTTTGGGCAAAGCTTTTCGCGTGAAGACCAGTCTATCAAAGGCCAGGTAAATCAACTAAGT
>Ga0056128_1011847_pt1 | contig 10715 bp, 5 predicted proteins | sample WorMetLIZISLAND2_FD_71113 | JGI IMG/M metagenome (GOLD analysis project Ga0056128, IMG submission 71113) | Marine gutless worms symbiont microbial communities from Max Planck institute for Marine Microbiology, Germany - Olavius geniculatus... ... | reverse complement strand
TGCCTGACTACCTCACTGACGAAGTTAAGCATCTGTGTCCACGCGTTGGGGTTGCTTTTGGTAGATGAATCGATTAGGAACGCCAGCTCGATGTTGCACAACGAACATCCTAAAGGACAATAGCTATAGTTTACGTTTATTGAGATATTTCAAAGGATAAAATACGATGCGCACAAGGATAGCTTTGACTTAGTTAAACGTTGACTCAAGTTGCCTAAAGAGCTGACTTTAAACGTGCGCAGGCGTAAACCTAAATTCAGCATGGGGCCTAATAGGATAATTAGTAAGTGTTAAACAACACGTCATCCCACTGTAGACAGTGTGATAGGCAAGCAGTACAAGTACCAACGTGGTAAAACGTTTTCACTGTTACACCAACCGCCGGCGTCTGGCAGGTAACATTGTGTGACCCACATGACAGGTCACGCTCCGTAGCTCTGATATGTGTTACCATTAGAAGCTATGGACAACAACAATTTCAAGCTTTAAATTGAAATCAACTCACGTTGAGCGGCGGTAGGTGTTGAGGTGATCCCTGCCAGGAGACCAACTATCGCCCACCATCCAGCTGACCACCGCATCCTCACTGATCAGTTCGATAACATACACAAAGCATTAGATTAGTTGCCATGTGGGCCAAGCTGTAAGCAGCACAAAACTAACTACAGACAACTGCCCCGACGTATTCTGATTTTTGATTTTTTAAAGTTAACTAGAAATACGTTCGGTGGAACGAGGTATCTGTCCCATTGCCACGCTACATAGCCTAGCAGCTGCGTTTCAGCGTTTGACGCTCGTCAGTCTGCAGCCAATTTTGTCTTTGAATAAAAACGGTTGGTTCCCATGACAACAAGGGTCTTCAAGGGAAAAATTTACATGACACTATTGCATAGCCCGGGGCGAAAATAGGGGGTAGGTGAAAACAGCGTGCAATTATCTTTCGCGGAAGCCGAGTTATAGTCAATTTTGTCCCAAAATTGGTTGCAATAGCAACGGGGGTCGGCAAGGGAGAAAATTAAATGACACCATCGGATAGCGCGGGCCCGAAAATAAAGGAGTAGGTGCAAACAAGAAGCAATTATCTTTCATAGAGGCCGAGTTGTAGTCAATTTTGTCCCAAAATTCGTTGCCATGGCAAGAGGGGTTGGCAGGGGAGAAATTTTAACGACATCAGCGGATAGCCCGGACCCGAAAATAGGGGGGTAAGTGCAAACAGTGCGCAATTATCTTTCGCGGGGCCAAGTTATAGTTAATTTTGTCCGAAAATTTGTTGCCATGGCAACAGGGGTCGGCAGGGAAAATTTTCTAATGACGCTATCGGATAGCCTAAGCCCGAATATAGTGGAGTTGGTGCAAACAAAGAGCAATTATCTTTCATAGGGGCCGAGTTGTAGTCAATTTTGTCTCAAAATTCGTTGCCATGGCAAGAGGGATCGGCAGAGGAGAAATTTTAACATCATCGGATAGCCCGGACCCGAAAATAGAAGTTAAGTGCAAACAGCCCGCAATTATTTTTCGCGGGGCCAAGTTATAGTCAATTTTGTTCGAAAATTCGTTGCCATGGCAATAGGAGTCGGCAGGGGAAAATTTTTAATGACACCATCGGATAGCTTAGGCCCGAAAATAGGGAAGTAGGTGCAAACTAGGAGCAATTATCTTTCATAGGGACCGAGTTGTAGTCAATTGTGTCCCAACATTTGTTGCCATGGCAACAGGAGTCGGCAGGGGAAAATTTTTAATGACACCATCGGATAGCCTAGGCCCGGAAATAAAAAAAAAGGTAAATGCAAACAGTGCGCAATTATTTTTCACGGGGGCCGAGTTATAGTCAATTTTAGATTTTGTCCCAAAATTCGTTGCCATGGCAACAGGAGTCAGCAGAAAAAAAATGTAAATGACACCGTCGGATAGCCCGGGTTCGAAATTATAGGGGTGCCAACAGCGGACAATTATCTTTTACGAGACCGAGTTATACCGCTGTGAAATTTCCATTGGTTGTAATGCAAAATTTTGCAACTTCTGAATGGTTGCTATGGCAACAGAGGTTGATAGGGGTAAATTTAAATAACCCCGTTAGATTGCCCAACTCCGAAAATAGGGGGCAGGTAAACACAGCGCGCATTATTATCTTTTACGGGAACCGAGTTATACCGCTTTGAAGTCTCCATATGCCGTAATGCAATTTTTTTTCAAAAATTGGGGTAAAATAGGGGAAGGAGTTATCAGATTTTTATCCCAAACAAACTCGATCTTACTTTTCGGGCCTTAAATCACTGTGCAAAATTTCATCAAAATCGAATCAAAATTGCGGCCGTAGGATTGTTTACAGACAGATTGACAGAATGACAAAATGACATCGTGATTTTATTATCTGTCCCTTGCTATGCTGTAGCAATGGGACAGATAAAAAATTAACACATCGGTTACTTTTGAGTCTGGACACAGGAACGTTGACACGAATTTTTCGGCGCTTTTTGGTTTTTGGCCGACCCGTTAAGTAGAGTGCAGATTCACAAATTTACGAAACTGTGACGCCCGTGACCGGTTAGACGTATACCTGCACTGGATGCGTCTTCATAGCTCGGCTTCACGCATGATTTTTATGTCTTTTTGTATGCAATGTATGGTTGCATTTTGTCAATCTGTTTTTATTAAAGAGAGATGATGATGATGATGAGTCTTTGGCATGATGTGTCATTTGTCGTTTGTATTGTGGTTAAACGGTAAATTTTATTTTAAAACTTATTGCAAAATTTCAGCAAAGCTAGGGAAGAAAATGTGCGTTTTTAACCGACAAATTTTCGTATCTCAGAAACGGTGAGAGATCGGCCCAAGGTTTGCTACTGATCACTATATCGTATAAGCTTTTTTAGATGACACAAAACTCATCGACCTCGGATGACCCTAAAAGGTCATTATGCACTATTGTGGCTAAACGGTACGTCGTAGAGAGTCGGCGATATGGAGATGACGAGTTTCTATAGGCTGTCAATATTAACCGTGTCCTTATCTGCAGCGGTACGGCCGCAATTTTGAATGCAAAGTTGCTGCTTGCAGCCATCACCCATGTGCGCAAAATTACCGTATCTTATTGTAACGTTGATCGTATCGTTCGATATAGCAGCGTCACCGTAGCGTGTATGTGACTGCAGTCACTCTGAGCAATCGCTTTTTTCCGTGACAAAAAGTCGGACGTTTTTCATATAAGCTGTACGGTCGGCCTACCCTAACGACAGCTCCGCTTTTTGTTGAGTTAGAAACTGGCACAAAAAAGGCGGACGCCGCTCAATAAAGTAAACCAAAGATGATGATTTTCAATAAACAAAGTAATTTACAAAATACAATACGACAGTTAGTTGAGTTCGATTAAAAAGCATGCTACTTACGCGTCGCCGAAACAGCCGCCGCTCGGCTGGCGCGCAGACACGCTGATAACGCCTGCTTGCTGGTCGGACCCCGCCTTGCCGTCTGAGCGTTTTGCGACGCTGCTATAGCGGCATTCGATAACAGCGCAGAACGCCCACTTTGCTGTGGAACCAGGTGCCTGTTATAATGTATAGCTGCCGATCGACACAGAAAAGTTGTCGTCGTATCTTTCACTTCTGACTGTGTACAGCGTGAGACGAAAACTAAGTCATGCAATAATTTTCTGTCATGACTTCATTAACTGTTTCTTCATTTTCACAAATCTAACTGGTACTGTCGATGACAAATTTCTCAGTCTCAACACTTTTAAACTTTCAAACAGTTTTTTTTGCAAAATGATGAGGATTAAACGTATTGAGTGCATTAAAGATTATTTTGGAATGGGCGCTATATATATAGGTACTTTGTTTACTTACTTACCTACCTATTTACTTAAACGTCATCGACGTTGACTTCGGGCTCTATGATTATCAACTCAGAGTATCCCAATTTTAGCATCTTAATTTACTCACTGCATTGGCGTCTGGTTGAATGCCATTTCAAGTCGTTTTGTCGCAATGTCTTTCTTCTTTGTCGTAGCAGCTGATCATTCTGATATTTTCGGCAGGTTTCGGACTATGAGTAAACTTATTTCGTTGGTAAACCAAATAACTAAATAGAGCCAAACATTTCTTTTGGTGATTGTTTTTGAGCGAATGAGTGTTGAGTCATTTGCATGGCGGATGCTTCAGTCAGTTTTTGCATAAGATGTCTTTTTAAACACTTCAAAGTTAAAACCGATATCGCCTAAAATGATTTGTAGAAAATCATGTGTAGCAAACGATAAATTTGTGGCTTATCTCCTTGGTTTACTATGAGCTAACACATTGCGGTCATTTTTGTTTTTGCTGCAACTTTGGTCGTCTTTTGCGATCTCGGATGTTCGCTCAATTACATGTACTTATAATGGCTTATTTGCTAACATACATTACATTTGCTTCATTTCGTACACGTTTGGTCTATGCGATTTTTAAACAATAATATATCCCACGATAATATTGCAACACGTTTAAAATGTGATAGGATCGTTAGTGATCACTTTGTTGAACATTTTTTGCTGAAGATGCCAACGAAATAACAGTGAAAATTAACTGTTAATCTTGCATGCTATGACAACAACTCCGTGGCATATTTTCGCGAACCACAATGCACACAATAGAACATTGTGATTAATGATGACATAAAACTTTTAATTCGACAATGAAACAGCTTAGCCATGTTGTTGCCGTGCTATAAAACGCTGAAAATATTGCTAACTGTAAGCCACAAAAGACGTACTTTTCTTATCTGTAAGCGTTATCGTAAAAATAAGTGACACTTAAATATTTATGGTCCCCGATGTATGATCGAGTCTCTACGTATAGCAAGGCTCTATGGCTAAACTTTGGTGCCACGCTCGACTGCATGATAAAAGGTTATTGAGCCTTGGCCCAGATTCACAAATCCACGAAACCGTGACGCCCGTGACCGGTTATACCTGCACTGGATGCGTCTTCATAGCTCGGCTTCACGCATGACCAAAGCCTCGATGTTTATTGCATTTTTCACTCGTATGATGATTGCAACTAAAATAACTAGCAATTAGCAGGCTGCCAGAAACGTTAACTTTACTATTACACAGTCAGCAGAGTTTTTTTCCGTGGAAGCGTTTAAGAAAAACTTAAAATTTTATACTGTTAATATGGCTAAAAAGCCGTGAATTACGGCATTTAGTTAGTGTATCTACGAAATGGTGCAAGACAGGAGTTAAATCAGATCACATCACAATGCGAAGCCGCTAATGGGGTGTTTACACGTCCAGCAAACTTCCAGCAAATGTATTCAAAATACACGTGCTAATGCTGGAAATTTGCTGGACGTTTGCTGGATCGCGTAAACACCCTATAAAGCGCCTTTTGGTGCCGAAATTGGGTTTGCTTGCCCGTAAATATTTACGCACTTGTTGCAGCACATGCATTTTTTCGAAGCACATTGCGCAAATTTGACAGGGAAAAGTAGACTTCAGTTTCTGTTAATATCAGAATTTTGCGAAAGTTCGCTGCAGCAAATATTTGACAAACTGCTGCAACTTGTCGACAGAGAAGATAAAAATGCGGAAAATTTTAATTTTTGTCCCCAACTACCTACATATTTCGTAATTTTTGAAAGAAAAATTTTCGAAAAGAAGAATATGTTCCTGATAGGTTAAAATTTAGAAAATGGGGCAACTGTCGGGTTTCCCTTGACATGAAGCAGTGACGAGGTCAACACGAATTACTGTCCCAGTTCTCGTCGGCATGTCGCGAATGGGCACGAATGGCGCAGTTATCAATGACCAGCCACAGCAAACCGCATATTGTTGTCAGTCAGCGCCTGCTTGCTGGCATTTTGCACAAGATGCCAGTCGTCTCGATGCTATGCATAGAGTGACCCTGCCGTCATGCACTAGGAACGCGTAGTATAGTGACTGGCAGGTGTACGTACAAGCGACGTGAGTATAAAAAGGTCTACAGCATTAAGGCTCCTAACATGTGGCCTCGACATGAAAGCAGAATAATACACCGTTTGGACTATATGCCATTCGACAAATGCTGTACAGCCGTCGACGTATAATCAAATCACCAAACAGCCTCAGCGTGTGTGGTTTTGGCGTAAAGTTTAGTGCTTCGGCTGACGTGCGTAGGCCTATATGAAAAGAAGGGCTTTGTCATTGGGCTGATTCTGTGTACCCGGATGCATAAGTTTCAAGTGACATCAGATGCGATGCCACCGAAACTCAGCTGACTGAGTTAAATCGCCGAAGAGATCACATGAACTGCGTTTTGCTGACATTCCCGTGACCCGTGGCAAGGGGCAGCGGGTAATTGCTTTTCTTTCAAAAAATTAGCCTGTCTAAAATCTTTTCCCAGAAACATATTTCGGGCTGAAAATGCCCCGTTTCAGAAAAAAGAAAACTTAGTGGCAGATTTGAATCTTCTCTGTCTGAAATGTACAGTTGCCTGTCGGAAAACTGCAACTATACACGCTCTTCCTTAACGTTTTTAACGCACGACGCCGCTGGATGCTTTGGCGAGTTCGAAGATACTGACAGTAACAAAATAATCAATGGTGACAAACGACGGACCGCGGACAGCTAAATGACTCGACAGTAAAGGGAATACCCCCAAGCCTCTCATAACGCCTGCTGCGTCTTATTTCCCATGCCTTCGACCTTTGACTCCACTTAATCATACAAATCTCAAGCGTTTGTTTGGACGTCGTGTGAGATTTTGCCAGTCTGCTGACACGTCGTTATGTGAGTTCATAAATACACGCGTTATCGGCGACATTCAGTGGCAAACGCATCGAAAACACTAAGGATGATGATATTCCATAGAATTGACAGCAGAGTGATGGCAGGAAGGTTTTGTCATCTTTTCATGATTTTGGCGGTTTTTCGATGTGTTTATTCTGCGTGTCGCCGTTAACTTGTGCATACATTTATAATGACAAATACGACTTTGGATTTCAAGTGGCTGACATCTTGGATACCATTTTGCTTTCGAATTCGTCACAAAATGTATATTGCAGTAGCGTACAACACTTAACCGTGAGCCAAAAACATGGCCGACACTCAACTCTTGTCCGTATTTTAGCCCGCAGATACTAATCGACCTTTTTGTGCGCGACAGCAGGTACTGCTATAGCGCGTCATAGCCATCGCAATTCTGTCTGTCTGTCTGTCACACGGGTGGATCAGTCAAAACCAGTGCAAGCTAGGATCACCATTTTCACTGTCAGCTGCCTGAAAGACTGTAGTTTGAGGATCCGTAAAGCTTTTCCATGAATTCGAAATGGATCACCAAGCGAAAGCACTAATAAAATCACTAATAAAAAGTCATTCACGCGCTTTCGATTGACACCGAAAGCAATGACCTGGGATGACCTTAAACGCCAAAACAGGAGATTTACTGCATTTTTTGCCATTTCGGGCTGCGACACACATTTTAAGAACGAACTGCGTCGAAATCACTAGAAATACAGCAGGACAGCTTGCATATAATTTTTTGCACTAAATGTAAATTTTAACGGTCTAACTCTCAGTCCCCTAGTTTCAAAAAAATTTGCCCACCCAAAAAATCGTTATTTTACCGCTGTTGGCTGGTCTAATGTGAAAACAGTTGCAGACAGACATAGATTTGCTGCTTACCGTAACAAGAATTGCCGACGGGTTTTTAAGAGGTATCAACATTGATGATATTGAACGACTTTAAACCCCAAAATAGAGAATTTTTGTTATCGGTATTTGCTTTTGCGATTTTCGACTGTGGCACACATTTCAAGAGTGAAATTGCGACGAAATGGCTGGAGATCGACTAAGACAACCTGCCAACAGAAACTGCTACAGGCTGTCGCGCGTCTCGTGAGCATTAGCTCAAATTATACTTGTTCAGATTCTTTTACTGGCACACTTAGCAGAAAATTTGCAACAAAATTATCATTTGATTTCACACCACACCTAAAAGATGTGCTTTTCTGACTCACGGTATGCATAGAGCAATAGTCGCAGATTGACGCACCGGATTTATAGGGCCTAATATTTCGCGTAAACTTAGATGCATTAATAATTTTACTTACGCCTGTTTATTAGTCGCTATCAATGCATTTGCATGCATTGGTCTGACATAATAATAGTTACTAAAGACTTTCGTCGTTTACTTAGTTCCACAGTAATGCAAATCTAGGCCCGTCAAAAGGGAAGGGAAAGAGAAAGTTTTTCCGAGCCCCTCGACGATTGGGAGTCCGCGATCGCTTTAAAATAGTTTTGCTATTGTGTTTGACAGCAAAACCGATTATCTGAATCGGGCCAACGTCAGTCGTTAGTTAATATTTCAAAAATCTTGACTATTTTATGGACGAATGTGTTTGGTTTCAAGTTCTTGCAATTTAAATTTTTTCATAACTGTCGGGATGTTTCAGTCCGAATGCGATTTTGATGGGATCGCAAAATGGTTTCACAGCCCCGCTGTGGCTCTCGAGTCTCGACAGGCCTGTGCACATAAGTCTACACGAAATCCCAACCACGAACGTTACAAAGACAGCAGCAAAATCCATAAACTTTATAGTTCTGAATTCTGAAATTAACGGGCTAAAATACGTCCACCAGCTAGTTTTTGTATTAGTAAACTATAGGCCTATCATCAACGCAGAGAAATACTCAAACGTTATTATGTAAGTAAGCAGTAGATGCTAGAATCGGGGGCGTATCAACCGTAAGGGTACGCGGCTGCAATCGCAGGCCTACATCTCAGATATTGATGTCAGTTCAGATACTTTATCACCAGCATAAACAAAAATACTAAAACAAATTACTAAATTTTTTATCAATTGTATAATTTATCAATAATATAACTGTATAATTGTATAACTGTATAATTAAACAGCATAATATTTCTTGTTACTAAACATAATTATTAACAGAAGCAGAAGCAATTTAGCACTTAGAAGGCCCGAAGATACATCAAGATATGTATTTTGTGCCGCAAAAATCCAAAAAAAATTCTGAGAAAGGGTAATGCCTCCCCCCACATTCCTCACCTAACCTCACCTAATGTCTAATGAAAAGGGCCCTTCCCATACCCCGCCATATTATTTAATTGCTGATAGACCGTCAAAAGCTTTAATACGCCTCTTGCTAAAATTAGTACGTGAGTAGAAAATCGAAAGAGTCGAATGGACGGGAGGAATGTTGCGCGAGTGGCGCCACCTACTGAACGTCAATGGAGTCGTCGCCGGTGATCGAGTACTTGGAACGGATGGAGTCAAAGCCCCACGAATGTCGTCGTGAGCCGGACCTAACACGCCGTGCGGAGTCTCCGCCAGCGACTGTGCCGCTCGTATCGGCGACTTCCTTCCCACGCGAGGCTCGGGCGAGTCTGACCACCCCGACGATGATAGAGACGATGAGGATGGACAACACAGCACCTAGACCGACCGCCAGTGCCACGGTCACTAACGCGTAGCCGCCCTCCGACGAAGACACTTCTGACGACGACGATTCGTTGCTTCTCAGTGCCTCCGAAAAAACTATGAACACAGGTCAGCAAGTCTGGCGTGAACTTGTATTAACTTTACAGAGCCCAATCATCGGTATTTAAGATTGAAACGTTAAAACGACATGTAAATATCAAAAAAACAACGGAGCTCACAATAGACGTCAGCATCGAGATTAACTCGGTAGTTAACCCTGGGTAGCGGCGTGATCAGGTGGTTAACACGCTGTGTCTCATCAACGTAGGCCACTAGTTGTCAGACGCCGGACCCGGTTAATAGCTGGAAGGGTGACTGTTTCCGGACAGGTAAACGTCAACTTGGCCTGGTCATCCCTTCGTAGGTAAGTGCAGTAAATACCGGCACACACCGCGTGGCGCACTAGCACCGTATCGGTGGTCTTGCAGCGAAAACAGAAGAAATCAGCACCACCCTATGGACTTTGTTTACGATACAAGGATTGACTGTGGTTTACGTGGAAAACGACCATCAAAAAGTGTGTGTAAAATGTGGTGTGTCAAGAGAGAACGAGAGCCTTACGGATGGATCTTTCGGTCAGACAGTAGTAGCCTCCGTACGAATTGACGCAACTCGACCCAGACCGGCAGATGGACGGGTTATTGCAATCCTCCACATCTGCAAGTAACCAGTCGTTTAGTTCAGGTTAAAAACAATACAGCACAAAAGAACAGCCGGATACAGACAGGCAGAAACATTTGTAAAACAGAAATACGAATAAAACCACACACACAGAGCAGACAAATATAGACAACAGTAAGTATCAACGTATGTAGCCTACAGAACTCAACTGAAACACTGCCCTGCGCTCTCGCTAAATGATTCTATCTACTGCGGATGTAGCCTAATAATTATAATACAACATGAACTGCTAAGACCGAGATATACTACATATCTTTTATTGTAAAGCTATATACCACTACGCTTGGAAGTATCTGAAATGAACTGGGATTGAGTGCGCGATTGACAATAATTCAGATAAATGTACAAAACATCAGTTTATACACTTGTTAACGGCGACATGCAATGAGTGACACATCGAAAACAGCAAAAATCATAGAAAGGTGATATCACTCACCATCACATCGTCTAACTGTCAATGCGCTGTTGAATAATATCACCTTTTTATGATTTTTGCTGTTTTCGATGTGTCACTCATTGCATGTCGCCGTTAACAAGTGTATAAACTGATGTTTTGTACATTTATATTTGCTGTTTTATTA
>Ga0056128_1011843_pt1 | contig 10717 bp, 5 predicted proteins | sample WorMetLIZISLAND2_FD_71113 | JGI IMG/M metagenome (GOLD analysis project Ga0056128, IMG submission 71113) | Marine gutless worms symbiont microbial communities from Max Planck institute for Marine Microbiology, Germany - Olavius geniculatus... ... | reverse complement strand
GACTGCTTTTTGTAGACTGATTATGCATTATGTTTGTCATTTTGGACAGTATTATCAGCATTATATGCACAATGACTATTGTGATGTCTCGGGGAGCATGCGCACAATTGATTTTGTTGTTATGTACTCATTTGTGCCTGCTGCACCCTATATGGGGGCAGTAGTATTTTTGGTTGTAAATAAAAAATTCCAGTAAATGTAATGAATAATGAGCTGGTTTACTTATTATAACATTGCTTTCATCTGTTTGGCATGCTTAAAGCAAAACTAATCAGTCTTGGGTTCTAATGGGTTAATGACGAAATATAGGAAATAAGAAAGAAACAAACAAAATGTTTAGAACAAAACGTTTTTTTGACAGCAGGACTTGTGCTGTGGATGTATTCGATCAAATGATAGAATGAGATAGTTAGTTTTGTTTGAAATGGACAGTCAAATTTAGTTTTGGTTATATTAATTTTAGCATTATGAATTTTTAAAAATACTTCGTTGATTGTTTTTTAAAGTTTTGTGTTTCATTTCTGTTTAAGTATAATTTTTTGTTAAAAAAATAACTAAATTAATATGACATGATTGATGGGCATTTGTAAGCCAAGACGCCGATTAGATCTACAGGGTGTGGCAAAAAGTAACCCCCTAAAGTTTTTCGCTGTTTTCTCAGCAACCGTTTGGGATATTAACTTAAAATTTAACAGCTGTATTTATCGACACCTTTTACATCTAATTGCCAAGTAAAATTTGATTCTGTTGAAAAACGACGAAGTTACAGACTTTTTAACATGACCGCCTGCCGATTTTTCAGCATTATAAATGTTTAAGCTAAAAATGCTGTTTAATTTTCAAAAACCGGTTACCACGTTACTGCCGATGACGTCACAGTGACGTTTTGATAAACAGTTATTTTCTTTATAAATTATCACCTCATTATCGTTCTTTTAAATCAATCGCCGGCTGCACACCAGGTTCATTTTCCAGCAGGATGGCGCGCCAGCACACACAGCGTGCAGCGCACGGAATGGGCCGCGGGCCAGCTGTCCATATTTCATCACAGAGGACCAGTGGCCTCCAAATTCGCCGAATATAAACTCAGTGGACTATTGTGTGTGTGGTGCAATGTTGGATGCTTACTGCAAACTTAAAACAAAGCCAAAAACAATCGCTGAAGTCAAGGAAGTGCTTTAGGTTATCTGGGGCAACCGGCTACCTGCCACAAGGACCGATCAACAAGGCTGTGAAAGACTTCTCAAACTAGAAATATGGGGCAAAGTCCAACGTAAGGCCGCCCAGCGCCATAAATCTGATTGGGTGAAAAGTTTGGGGGTCGAAATATCCACGGTAGCAAAATCACGTGGCACGAACTAAATTGCATTAGCATACGTAAAATGTGCATTGTCGAGTTAAGTAGGTCTACATCTGCGCCTATAACTTTTTTGTTAGTGGACCAAAGTTAACCAATTTTTTTCGTAAAACGCGGGAGTGATGGCTGTCAATCAAGTTTATTTCCAGTTGTTGACCTCTTGATCCGTTCCGGAGATATTGTCAGTCAAACTTTAAAGTTGTTCAAAATTGCGCGCACAGTCGATTTTGAGTGGGTCAACATCTGCGTCTATAACTTTTTTGCTGGTGGATCAAAGTTCACCAAATTTTTTTGATCCAACACGGAAGGGATGGCAGTCAGTAAAGTTTGTTTCCCATTGTTGATGTCTTGATTCCTTCCGGAGATATTTGCGACCAAACTCTAAAGTTGTTCAAAATCGCGCGCACAGTCGATTCTGGGTGGGTCAACATATGCGTCTATAACTTTTTTATTTGTGCACAAAAGTTTGCCAATTTTTTTCGTTCAATGCAGCTGGAATTGCTCTCAATGAAGTTTGTTTCTTTTTTTCGATATATTCACCGGTTTTTGAGATATTTGCGGTCAAAATTGAAAGTATCATAAATTGCGTCGAATTTTGGACGTTTTTGCCTTACCAAATTTTCAGGGGTAAATGTTGTATATAAGTGATAATGCCCACTTATGTCACGTCAGATGGCAAAGTTTTATGGGGTTACTCTCTCTGACCCCAAAGTTATAGGCGCTAATAAGCTACATTTTAGGCCAATTATGGTGCCCCTTTTTTGAAAAAAAGTGTTGGGGGAACCCCCATCCCCTGTGGGGTGTGGGCTAGCAAGACTTGGCCATTCTATGACGCGTGTAAAAATTTCGGGGTGCAGCACCCACTAGGGGCTGAAATATGGTATTTAAAAAATCGATTTTCGGGGTACAATTGCACCTTTAAATCTCAGTGGTTAGTGAACCAATGTTCATCCAACTTTTGTCGTTGAAAGCGGGAGGAAATGCTGTCGATCAAGTAGTTTTCCGATTTTGGATATCTCTGTCCGTTCCGGGGATATTCGCGTGGTTCGAAATAAGACAACAGAACTTTATTGTTTGTGAACTCAAGTTCACCATTTTTGCTGCGTTCGACGTGTAATCGATCGTAGTTGTAAACGCCGTTTTCCATTTATCGATATTTCTATCCCTTCTCGAGATCTATGCGATCATAGTTTAAAGTTCTCTGAAAACGCGCAAACTGTCGATGATGGGTAAGTCGAAATGAGCAAACACAACTTCGTGGTTAGTGGACCAAAATTCATCAAATTTTTCTTTTTCAAGGCAGAAGGGACAGTCGTTTATAAAGTCGTTGACCGCTTGTCGATATCTTAATCCATTCCAGAGATATTTGCAGTCAACGTTAAAAGCTGTTCTAAATCGCGCCAAAATTTGGACGTTTTTTGACTTTCAAATTTTAAGCATCTCGGTGCGAAGCCTGCCAGCTAGGTCGACTCAGCCTTCTACCTTCCATGGGACGGTATAGTGAGTAGTAACTCATTTATATGGGTTACGGAAGGTGGGGACATTGGTACAGCTGACTGGGGTTGCCTAGCCGGCCGCTGCGCCAGCCTGTGTCTGCAGGCTGCACACGGTGGCCGTGCGGTAGGCGGCTCTGCTTAGTGACGAAAGCGTATTAGAGGCGTGCGCTTGCTCGCGACGATGCGCTATACAAATTGACGACCTTTTACCTTTAAGAGGGTGGTGCCGCCTCAAATTTTGTACACGCATTAACACCCCCATCCAGCGGCACATCAGGTGGTAAAGTTTCATTAGGCTAATCTTCTTAGCGTCAAAGATCTAGTGGCTGATACGCTAAATTTTAAGTCAATTTTTGACCCCCATTGAATAAAATTGTTGGGGGAGACTTCATCCCCGGTGGGGTATACGCTAGCAAGACTTAGTCATTCTGTAGCGCGTGTAAAAATTTCGGAATGCAGCACCCCCTAGGAGCCGAAATATGGTATTCCGAAAAATTCGATTTTCGGGGTATAATTGCACTTCTAAATCTCCAAAATTAGTGGACCAAAGTTCACCAAACTTTTTTCGCCCAACGCCGGAGGTAACGCTGTCGGTCAAATATTTTTCCGATTTTGGATATCTCTATCCGTTCCGGAGATATTCGCGCTCAAAGTGAAAAAGGGTCCAAAATTGAGCCAAAATTAGCGTTTGGGGGGGGGCAGCCCCCCAAATTTTTGGACAGGAGTTATAAAATAGAACATGCTTCCGAGCACGACGCAAAATTTCGCGGCGATCAGCTAAGGGGCCTCGGAGATTACGCGTTGAAAAAAAATAAAGAACTGTTGTAAAACATAAGGCCTTCCGGGAACTACCGTTTTGGGCGGTCTAATTAAGCGACTGAAAACTTGTGCTGGAGCTTGGAGCTGGCGGTGGACACTTCGAACATTCACAGTGACAATTAAATTCTGGCATCTGATCTGTTAACTGTGTTGTTTCGGTGATGTTATTAATTGGTGTTGTAGCTTGAACATTTTTAATGCTGAAAAGTTGGTAGGCGGTCATGTTAAAAAGTCTATAACTTCGTCGTTTTTCAACAAAATTTCATTTTACTTAGCGGTTAGATATAGAAGGTTTTAGCAAATAAAGCCGAAAAATTTCAAGTTAAAATTCCAAACGGTTGCTGAAAAACAGAAAAAAACTTTAAGGGGCTACATTTTTTGCTGCATCCTATATGTGGGTGATTGTTTTGTCTAATCAGTGTACAAAAATAATGTACGAAATTGTCAGCACAAATATGCACCAAACTTAACTTCTTCTGCCTTTATTCTGTAATTTTTTTGCAGACGTTGCACAGATTACTACTACTACTACTACACGTTGTTGTTGTTGTTGCTGTTATTCTAAGGTCCTGCATCAGTGAACTTTGGTGAGGTATGCGCTTGTGCAAGCTTGGAGAAACAAGTTAGCATCATCAATAACCTCGACCAATTCATACACGTGGTCATTCAGGTCTGTAGAAGTTTTGTAATAGTGGTATTTGTTGTAGTTGTTGTAGTTGTAGTCATAGTATGGTAGTTGCAGTAGTAATAGTTCTAGCTGTAATTGTAGCATTTGGTTGCAGTAGTACTGGTTGTTATAGTAGTAGTAGTAGTTTTTGTAGTAGCGGTTGTTGTGGTAGTGTGGCTCGGTAGTCTAACGGTAACGTGTCGGACTTGTAATCCTGAGGTAACTCAGAGGCGCAGGTTCGACACCGCACCAGGACACTACCGGGTAACGACCTTAGGCAAGTTGTTCACACACATGTGCCTCTGTCACCAAGCAGCATAATTTGGTATCGGCTTCACCACTGGGACGTAAACAGGCACACTGCGTATCCGTGGTCTCGCAGTGTAAAAACTGGTGTCTGGCTGAGGGCCTTAGGAAACGGAGATCAGCGCCGCCCTATTGGCCTTAAGGCTCGGGAAGGACTTTACGTTTTTTTAGTTGTTGTAGTAGTTCAGGTTATAGTAGCGTGATTGTAGTTGCTCTGTTACTATCATGGGTAGTAGTAGTTGTTGTAGTTGTAGTGGTTGTATTAGTATAGTGTAGTAATGTTGTCATGTGTAGATTGACTGCAAGGAGTTGCGTCAGTCAAGTCCTCTGTCACATGTCATTCCTCCTACATCTCGTGCTGTTGTTCCAATCATCTTTGAGTCGGCAGTTAAAGGACGATTTCAAAGGTTCAGCATTGTCGTTCTAATTATTCACCATTAGCTCTGCTAAGCATATCTTAGCTATCGTCGAGGTGTCTGTTTGTTCGTCTGTCTGTCCGTCACACTTTGTGATTGTATCAAAACGGTGCAAGGTAAGATCACGAAATCATCACTGTTGTCTTTCACAAAGGTCTAGTTTTTTGGGACATAATTTTGTAGTGCTGGGTGAGGAAATTTTTCTAGAATGGTGGCGTTAATCAAAACATTGTTATTTTACCACTATCGACTCGTCTTTCATAAAAACGGTTGCTGTTAGGTACATATTTGCTGCTTATCATAACAAGCATCGCGGACGAACTTTTGGTTTTAGTGCTAGATTAAACGGGCAGCTTGTTGGCCATTTTATCACTTGATGCAAAGCATCTACGCAAAGCAGCACGACATGATGCAGTCGCTCATCGTGGCGCTGGTGTTTTCCAGGCTTGACTACTGCTTCGCAACTTTTGCCAGCCTTCCGAAGCAACTCACGGACAGGCTTCAGTCTGTGCAGAACGCCGATGCACGGCTGATCTTCAAAGCTTGTTGTCAGGACCACATTCAGCCGTTACTGCGCAGGTTACATTGGCTTCGGATGCCAGAACGCGTTTCGTTCTGGTTGGCAGTGCTGGTGTATCGCTGCCTCCACGGCTCTGCACCTGGCTACCTGGCTTCAGATCTTCAGCGCGTCACACCTCAACGCACGTCGATGACTGCGCTCTTCGACTACATCAGCACTGGTCGCTCCACGCACTGTGCGTTCTACCATTGGCGACCGCACCTTTCCAGCGACTGCTGCATCGGTCTGGAACAGTTTGCCGGAGTCAGTCCAGTCATCGCCGTCGTTGCAAGATTGCCGCAGCAGACTGAAAACCGAACTTTTTGCTTGGTCTTACAGTCTGTCTGTTATCTGTGTGTTTGTTTGTTACATACGTATTGTGGCTAAACGGTATGTCGTTATGGTTCGGCGATGGTACCTTTAAATAGAGCAATGACTAGTTTCTATATTCTGACAATGGTAACTGTGTCTCTGTCTGCGGTAGTTTGGCTGCAGTTTTAATTAATAGGCCTACGATATAACGCCTGGCGAGATGACTACACGTGACATATGTTATACTAAAGTTGATTGTAGCATTCCAGAGCAGCGTGTTGACATAGCATGTATGGAACAGTCATTATGTAAAATCGTTTTCTCTATGCACGGCCGTCAGACGTAGGCGGTACGGTCGGCCCAGTCTAGCGACAGCTGGGCTTTTTATTACTGTGTTGTAATGGCGTGTGCATGAATTCAGGTCGGTGGAATATACTGTGAACGATTTTTATCGCAATCACTTCATGGTCTTTGCTGACGTCGTCGGCATCAGCCTGCAGCTGCTAACACGCCAACTGGACATTGAGTCAACCCCTGGACTGCCTCCTGACACAAGTGAGATGTAGTAGTATTAGTAGTAGTAGTAGTAGTAGTAGTTTATTTTTTCCATTTTTCTGTCTTTTTGCTCTGTTAACACAATAACTCATGAACTGCATTTTGAATTTTGAAATAAATTTTGCGTGAACATGTACCTCGTTAATCGCAAGAATTCTATTGAATTTCAAGGTCATAGGTCGCAGGCCAAGGTCACAGAACTGGATTTTTTACCATTTTACCGAAACTTTACCGTTGCAAGATAGAACCATGCTGCTAACAGATGCTGCTAGGCAGGGCTAGCCAGGCCAATAGCTATTGGCTAACGCTGATGTCATTGCTATAAATGTTGCAGCATGCCACGGCGGCTACCGCAGACTGACTTAGCCTTGTGCAGGGTTGACAGTCTGGTTGTACACTGTGTTCAAAAAAAACACCGACTTATGTTTACTTGTATATCTCTATGAAAAATGTCCAGATTCCCACAAAATTTTCAGCGAATATTTAGGAGAAAACAAGTACTCCGTTGGTTGAAAAGTTAGATATTTTTTGCTACTGGTGACGTCATACTGATGTCATATTTCTGCGTTTGTAAATTATGTGTTTTACCTCTGAAGACAGATATTTGATAAAATGTAGGTGAGTCAGCAAGGGTTATGGAGCTGCAAGTTTGTGCAAGATGTTTTTGGACAATGGATAGACAATTGAATATTGATGGAATAATACTTTTAAATAAAAAAGAATTGACATGACCTCAGTATTAAGCCGTTTGACTGATAGCAGGCAAGTGGTCATCCACGCAGTGACACAGTGCACGTAAGGATGCCAACATCAAGAAAGTTGAGGATCTCACACGCAGCCAAGAAAATAAACCACAAAAACAGTTTACAATGGAAAATTGCGTGACAGATTAGCATATTTTTGGGTTCAGTTAACACAATGACCTATTGATGTGTTTTAACATTTCATCAAATGCCTGTCTTTAATGGTAAAGCCCGCAATTTACAAACACAGAAACATGACGTCAGCATGACGTCACCAGCAGCAAAGAATATATAACTTTTCCACCAGTGGAGTACTTGTTTCCTGCTAAACATTCTTGGAAAATTTTGTGCAAATCTAAACATTTTCCATGGAGATATAAAAGAAAATGTGAGTGGGTGTTTTTTTCTGAACACAGTGTAGTATTGATAGTAACAGTTGTTGGTTGGCTGCATGGTCAGGTATGCGTGGAGTGGTATTTATTTGCAATCGTCTCAACCAAGCGACTGATTTCACGTGGAATCCAGTGCTAGGTGACCGTGGCACTGCTTTCTCCATACGACCCGCTGCCGGTAACACTACTAAACAACTACACTATTGCTACTACAACACCAACAACTACTACTATTACTACTGGTGGCGTGGCGTAGTTGATAACGTGTTTCGGCTGAAACGAAGTTACTCTACACTGGGCCCGGTTAGTACTGCGATGGGTGACTGCCTGCGGCAGGTAAACCATCTCGGTGCAAAGCCTGCCGGCTAGGTCGACTCAGCCTTCTATTCTCTGTGGGATGGTAAGATGAGTAGTAACTCGTTTACATGGGTTACAGAAGGTGGGGACCTTGGTACAGCTGACTCGGGCTGCCTAGCTGCGCCAGCCTGTGTCTGCAGGCTGCACGCGATGGCCGTGCGGCAGGCGGCTCTGGTTAGTGACGAAAGCGCATTAGAGGCGTGTTTGCGACGATGCGCTATACAAATTGACGACCTTTACCTTTTACCTTTACTATTACTACTACTACTATCCTGGCTGAAAACATTTGCATGCTAGCTGGCAAGAGAGAAACTACTACTAAGACTACTGCAACAACAAAACAACGACAACAATTGCTGCTACTACTACAGAGTGGGCCAGAAAAACCCGGACCTGTTTGAGCGTTGATAACTCAGCGGTGGTTACCCATAGAAAGGCGAGTGATATGTCAAAAGTTTTAGAATGTTGTAGACAGAAAGAGCCGAACTTGCATAGCAAATCATTTAAATATTCTTTGCCTCATTTGCTTAAATCATTACTCCTGAAATTAGGCATTTGCCTGCACTCCCATGTGCCCGAGTTTATTGAACTCAAAAACTCACTGCCAAAAAATTCGGATTTGAATTCTGTGAATTATTCAGTGTGGGGGCATTGCAACAGATAGCATGGTCACAAAATTTCAGTAACTGACCAGCTAAAACATGTGCTAATGGAATGCTGGGCTCAGCTGATCCTAAACACATTGACTCCAGCGATCGATCAGCTGCCTAAAAGGACCGATGATGGTTATGAATGCAAAAGCTGGGCAACTGCCTATATCGAATTTCATCTAAACTTAACGTATATGTTAATGATTGTTGATATTTCACTGTATGCTAAATGAAAATCAATTTAGATTCATGCGTTACTGTCAATTTAGCATGATTTTAGGGGTGGGACAGATTTGTGTAAATCAGGCAAAGAATATTTAAATGCTGAGACATGCAAATTGTACACTTCTTCTGTACACAGTTTTGAAACTTTTGGCATATTACACATCTTTCCTGGCACTGAATGGCCTATTTTGTGCTGATGTGCCGTTAAGAAACTACTCAGTCACTACACATCTTTCCATCAATAAACGTCGCTAAGTTATAAAGGCTCAAATGTCCATGTTAAATCCATGTGATACAGTCAAATTTGGCAGAATTTCAGGGGTGACAAATATATGCAAATTAGGCAAAGAATATGTAAATGCTTCACAATGCAAATTTGTCATTTATTATTTACAGCATTCTGAAACTTTTGACATATCACGCGTTTTTTCACCACTAACCATCACTGAGTTATCAATGCTCAAACAGGTCCGTTTTTTTGGCCCCCCCTGTACTATACTACTATTACTGCTACGACTACTACACTACCTGCCATTTCTGTTACTAGGCTAATCTACTCCCTTAATCAGATATCGTCAGATAATGCTTCTTTCTCAAGGAGTTGAAAACTCGTTTTGTGAGCAGCGTTTTTTGAGCTGTGCTGTGAAGTCATGCTTAGCATATCTTTAGGGACCAACTTAATTCACGATTTCACGGCCATGACATTTTCCGTGAAATTGACCTCATTCCGTGAAAAAACGCTGATGTTTGTGAAATCCGTGATTTTTCATGAATTTTAGCGCTTTTAGTTTAATTTGTGACAATTCCAGAGTTTTATCAGCAGCTTTTGTACGGATGTTGCTGTTTGCTACGTGTCGCACTTTAGCACTAAGTAGTTGGCATTGACTGTCTTGAGTCTTGACTTAGTGCAGTAAATATTCGTTGTTCTGAAATTTCTTTGTTTGCAATAGCGCAGCACCTCGAAATAACGTCTGTGTGGCCCGTGAATTTGCGAAACTCTTTCCGTGAATTTTCTGTGAAATTTGACACATTTTTGAAATTCTGCCGTGAAATCATGCATTTTTCCCGTGAATTCGATTGGTCCCTACATATCTTGTTCTGATCGGCTGCATTACACGTCTTGTCCGTACGGTCCGTCCGTTCGTCCGTATGTTTGCTTGTAATTAGTTGTTGCTCGTTATGTTTAATACATGTCATTAATAATTTGTTTGCAATGCAGACGATTATTTATTGACATAACATAATAACGTGCAATATGACGTAAGCGGGTTTTCGGTTGTTTTTCATTTTTATTGAGACAAGTAACACGTTTACTCAAATAGTAAATTATGGTATTGAAGTTACAGAGGTGCAAAACCGTGCATTTGTTTGAAAACGATGTCCTGATAGCCAGCAATTTACACCATTTTTTGCACAAATTTGCAGTACTACACGAAACTTTTTCTGTCTTTAGCAGATTTTCTTTTTCGAAATTACTGAAAATTTTGTACGAAACCGTTACGATATTTTGAGGATATTGAAGTTCTTTGTGCAGAGGTTTTTTTATTGTGGCAGTGGCACGCTGTAGCCTATGTCGTATGTGATTAGGGACGATTGAAGCGTTTTCCGAGCTTTGCTGTGAGGTGGTGTTTCACCCGTCATATCTCGCTCCTCTAGACGCTCAGTTTGCTCTACAGATCCACGGCGGAGGATCTGATACACTCCAGTGCACTGCCAAGGTTAACTTGTTAGTCCGCCCGAAAACGATAGTTTTCGGAAGGACTTCTGTTTTACGCATGATGTTTTTTTATTTTTTTTTTCCGAGCATGAGATCTCCGAGATGCGTGGGCCGACCGGCTTGAAATTTTGCACGATGGTCAGTAC
>Ga0056128_1011842_pt1 | contig 10719 bp, 8 predicted proteins | sample WorMetLIZISLAND2_FD_71113 | JGI IMG/M metagenome (GOLD analysis project Ga0056128, IMG submission 71113) | Marine gutless worms symbiont microbial communities from Max Planck institute for Marine Microbiology, Germany - Olavius geniculatus... ... | reverse complement strand
ATTCGATGACATATAGTCTCATTAATAAGTGTGCCAAAAATTATTATAATCGGACATTCATTGTTCAAGTTATTGCAAAAAATGTAGTCACATGCTTTTTTTTGAGACACAGTGTATGTTGGATAGTGGCTGGTTGTCCTGTTTCGATAATCTTCAATTTGTGGCTTGCCATCATGCAATTTTTATTTTTTTTTTAATTCTTAAAATTACTATGATTTGTTGTCAGAATTAAAACACACCCGGCCCACGCAGAAAAGATATCAGCCCCATACGATAGACTAATGTTATTCTCCTGTGGAAAAGTGTGTTGTTGTACATGATGGTGCACAAAAAGTGCTACATACATGCTCTGTATCGATCAAGCAGTAGGACATTTTTGGAAATAGTTAGCTCTGATTTATGCAGTGAATGGTTATCACACTTGAACACGACCATCCTTCACTGCAGTGATTGAGTGTAATTGTTTCGGAAGCTGGTTAAATGAAAATTGCATGATCTACACTATGTCCGGAAAAAAAAACATCCCGGACATTTTAATAATTTTTGACACCGATATTTCTGATACAACTAGCGATCAAATGACTGTTCAATTTTTATGCACGAAAGCAGCTACTGCTTTCAGCGCATCTTAGCCATCGCAATTCTGTCCGTCCATCTGTCTGTCTGTCCATCTGTCACACGGGTGGATCAGTCAAAAGCGGTGCAAGCTAGAATCACTAAATCTTCACAGTCGGTTGCCTGGAAGACTTTAGTTTCAGGAACCATAAAGCTTTTGCATAAATTTAAAGGGGGTCACCCCAAACGAGGGTGATAAATGAGAGGGGGTGGGCAAAATTTGTGATTTTTGGCCAATAAATTGCTGTATTTCAGTAATGCTGCGAGATAGGGCCTAGGTTACTATTAATCACTAATAGGAAGTCGACACTGGCTCTCGATTGGTGCCGAATACAATGACCTTGAATAACCTCGAATGCCAAAATAGGGAGTTTTATGGATTTTTTGGCGATTTCGGGCAGTGACACAAGTCTATATCATTCACAGGGTGGCGCCACGGAACTATCGTTATGCGATCCAGATAGACAATTTTGTATTTGTATATTAACTTAGCATGAATACCTTAATTTCCAGCTAAACTATTGAACGGAAACTGCTATAGGCTTTCGCGCATCTCATGAGCATTAGCTCAAATTTTTTGTTTACCGCACCCGTTGTCTGCTTTAGCACCGACTGGGGAAACAAAATCGACCAAATGTTGCATCTTTATCATATTTCAACAATCGACAATGTTTGTGATGTTTTTTCCGAACATGTACATAAAAGCATGTGTGTTACACTTTGTCTTGCGCCACCATGTAGCTATTGGTGCATGGGGTATATTGCGGATATTGTGCATTGCAGATGTGGAATCCTACAGCTGTGAGTATGGCTCAGGCAAATACTATGCACTGTGCGGCTTTGGTGGTATCCTCAGCTGCGGCATCACGCACACTGCCGTCGTTCCGCTGGATCTGGTCAAGTGCCGCATCCAGGTGGACCCGGGAAAGTACGGCGGGATTATCAACGGTTTTCGTGTGACCCTGCGGGAAGCTGGGATACGTGGACTGGGCAAGGGCTGGGCCCCGACGTTCTTTGGCTACTCTGCGCAGGGTCTTGGCAAGTTCGGTTTCTACGAGGTGTTCAAGCACATTTATGCCGACATACTGGGAGAAGTATGCACAGTCTTTTGTTATGTGCTTGCACTATATATAAATACGATGTTCTTTTCGAGCCATTAGGCCCAAAGGGCAGCACTGATCTGTGTTTAGTTAACCTTCAGCCAGACACCAGTTTGCATTGCCAGCCCATGTATACTGTATTTATCACAATTTGCTTACTCACTGGGTCCTAGGAAGATGATTTCTGGTAGCTTAATTTTGGCTGTGCAGTGCCAGCGTTTAAATTTGTTTTTGGTGTATACCCACAGTCTTTGGGTTGTATTTTTAGCAGGTTTTTAAATTGTTTCTGTTAGTAACATAACATATTTTAAATGCTTTTGACTGTTTTTAACCATTAATGGCACTAAAGGCCTATTTTGTGCTGAATGCTGATGTTCCATTAAGAAACTACTCAAGTCAAGTGTGCTGGGCCACAGGTGCTGACATGTGTTAGCCCTGAAGAAGTTGTGATCCGTGGCCTAGAGCAGTTGATTTCATGATTTGTGTGATATAGTCTAAATTCCATTACGCTGACTTCTCCTGTGACATCCCTGATAAAGTCCATGACAAGACATCCCTGCAGGGAAGTTTTGGGGGAAGCTGGCATGATGAAATTCGGGCTTATCTCATGATGTGTGCAGGAGAACGCATACGTGTGGAGAACGTCTCTGTACCTGGCTGCCAGTGCGTCGGCCGAGTTCTTTGCCGACATAGCTCTGTGTCCGATGGAAGCCGTCAAGGTCCGCATCCAAACTCAGCCCGGATTTGCAAACACACTGCGAGAAGGTTTTCCGAAGATAATGGCTGGTGAAGGCTGGTGGGGGTGAGTGCTCATCGAACTGATTGCAATACGGATTATTTGTGTAATGCAGTGCAAAGAATGGCTTCTGATCCAGCGAATCAAGTACTGCGTAGAGCTCTGTAGAATTTTACTGATAATTGTTAGCCACACATTTGTAGAATCCATGTCGAACTGTCAGGAAAGCTGTAATCATAGGTATCTGCCCATCTGGTACATGTGATCATGTGATATTCATTATACTGAATTAGATACCCCAAAGAGAACAGTTTAAAAACTTGTCTCAGATGTGTAAATTTTGTATGGCAGTGACTTATTACCAAAAGGCTCTGATATTTTGCTTCTAAGAGGCATTAGCACATTGTAGGTTTATTTAGAACAGTATGCACTGTATAAGTTTACGTTTTACTTACTTGGTAGATATTCGGTAACTTTTCTTTTCTGCCACACTGTGTGCAGGTGGGCATATTACCTGGCCAGTAAAAACCTGATAGAAGACATTCTAATAATGCATTCAATGCATATTAATGCCCGTTTATTCTTCTGATATTTAATTTTAGTTCATTTTTATATATTAGATTCAATACCTTTCTGTTATGAGTCTGTTATTCGGTCTGGGCAATGCTGGGATGAACGTTGGTTTTAGGTTCTACAAGGGCATCGTACCACTGTGGGGTCGTCAGATCCCATACACCATGATGAAGTTTGCATGCTTTGAGCGGACCGTGGAAGCTTTGTATAAGTACGTTGTGCCCAAGCCAAGGTCACAGTGCTCCAAGCCTGAACAGTTGGTTGTCACATTCATTGCTGGATACATTGGTATGAATTATGGATTATTTTGTTGGCTATTGCTTTTCTTGGAAACAGTTTGTCATTGCTATGAGTTTGCTGAGACATTGGCAAATGAGTTAATAAATTTGACAAATTCTTGTTTTTTATTAGTTACCGTACTGTTTCAACCTGTGACTTTATTGAAAAATATTGGTATGATGAGGAAGACTCAAGTTTACTATGTCTTTCTTTTGGTGCAAGCATTTTTTTAGTTAAGACTGTTTTTAGTTAAGAATTCTGCGTTTTTTGTCATCGATGTGAACCATTTCACCAATACTTTGCAGTTTCTTCTATTGTCCGTTTTGGCTGTGCTTGTGAAAGGTCTCTGTAAGGACATGTGGAGATTGCATCATTATGATTATGGCCGTCCTGTAGGCTGCATTACGTATTTGTTTTTTTTGGCCTGTTGCTATGTCTGTGTGTTTCATATGTGCTCTTAATTCAAGAATAAGAATGCACAGATGAACTAAAATTGATACAAACGTTCAGCGTGGCATTATGGGTGGCTGATTGTGCTGTAGTTGAGCTTAGGTTACTTTTGGTGTTTTATATCCTTGGTATACCCGGCCGATACGATACTTACTTGCAAATAGTCAATCACGATCCAGTCAGTGCACTTTAGCATGTCAGACAGCTCCAGCACCACCTACAAATTACCGTATGGCCTAGTTTACTCTTGATGTGTGAGACCTTCGGCAACTGGGTTGGTGGCTTGGCGTTGGGGCAACACATTGTGTCAACTCAGCCTTTCATCCCTCCAGGGTAGGTAAATCGAGTACCGGCCTATCTGGCTGGGGATAAGGCAGGGCACGTTCATATGTGTTGGGTGGCAGGTAACACTGTGTGATCCCATATGGCAGGTGACACTCCATAGCTCTGAGATGGGTTTTCAATGAAGAGATAGCATTTAATCATTCCAACCATTCAACTTGACAGATGGCCACATACATGTCACCACTAAGCACCGAAGTCTATGCTTGTTTACTGTTCATGTCATGTTTGCTGTTGTGCAGCTGGTGTCTTCTGTGCGGTCGTGTCACACCCGGCCGATACGATTGTCTCAAAGTTGAACCAGCAGAAAGGAAGCAGCTTCATACAAGTCGGAAAGAACCTCGGCATGCTCGGTAAACCAGACTTATGAGCTGCTAGAAACAGTCGTTGGGAGGCATTTAGGTGTTGTTTCCTGATAATAAGTTTGTCGTTTTTGTGATTTGTGTATTTTTGTGTATTGCAGCCATGGAAACAGCACACATTTTACTTTTTAATTTGATTACTTTTTACTTTGTTCATTTCGTGTTGTTTATATGATATTTATTGTGTGCATGAATGGATAGATGCATTTTGAGAAGTTTGAAACATACGACCAAATATGCTAAAATTACCGTTTTTTTGCCAGTGCCTCCATGATAACTTCTTTAATTTACAGCGATGGATCTTCTTTGAACCTCTGTCACTCGTGCATCGTAGTTACGTTTTGGATTCAGCGACTAAGGTCATCAGTGAGGTAGGCATTTGAAAAGCTTAGAAAAGTCCAGAGTGCATTGGAAAACTGAAGGAGTTTCTAACTATTGTCAGATAGCAGTTATTAATGTGTTATACTTCAATACAAAATACCTGCATGCAATTGGTCCAAATCGCATCACATGACGTTAACAAATGTGCACTGTCGCCCATGCACTGTTGCTTGCAAACTGTTGATTGGGCAACATCGAACTCATCGCAGCTTTTTCATAATTGTTTACTCGTTGACTAGTAAAATTGTTTGGTTTTGGCCCTTTGGGGTATAACAGAACAGATAGTGACTGGCGTGTCGATCATCATTGAAAATTTTATGCCCTCAGTTCGTAAAACGTTGCCCTCGATCTTCAGTCTTGAGGCAACATTTTACAAACTTTGGGGATAGAATTTTCTATGATGACCTCAATACCAGTCACTATTTGTATAACGTTCTGTTGCATAGGGATGTGGAAGGGTCTTTTCCCGAGGATCATTATGATCGGAACACTGACAGCTCTGCAGTGGTTCATCTACGACTCGGTGAAGGTCTACTTCCGTCTGCCACGCCCACCACCACCGGAGATGCCGGAATCGCTGAAGAAAAAGTTAGCGGCACAGCAGCAGTAGAAATGTTAGCAGTAGAAACTTTTTGCTGTTGAGCTCGCTGTCATCATCTGACTTGTGGAGGAAATGATGTTAGTCTGATGATTATTTTGGTCGTTAGGAAGAGAGCGGTATTTGTGACCACGCACGATTTATGATTTTTTTTACTCATTTCCCGCGTAATTGTACTTTTAACTTATTGTGCAGTGAATCGTTATTGTTAACCGACACGTCGATGCAAAATTGATTTTAAATGTTTGCATTTCAATGTCCTGCATTTGTTAAGATGTAGCTTGGACTTGTGTAATGAGGATTTTCCTGTAATATGTTGCTGACATATGTATATACTGTCTCTCAGGAAAACATGCCACTTTGTCAAGGATTGTTCCATTACTGTAATATTAGACAACTTTGTTTTTTCTGCTAAGGGTTCCAGAAAAATGGCTTTATTTGGGCCACTTGTGGATAAGTTCCAGAAAATGAAGCTGAAATTCGACGGCTTATAGTCACAGGAATGAGTACATGAGAAATTGTTTCATTTGGCCAGTTATAGGTAATGGAAAGTGATGTGTTTTTCTGAGGTGCAGTGTAGGCCATTCTTGTCAGTGTTTATATTTAGGAGTTGGTTTTAAGTGATATTTTGTCTGATGGATTGTGTGGAGGACATTTTTTCTGTGAATGTCGTGGCTTAATTATAAAACCTGGTCTTACAGACACTTCTGCATAAATTCAGATGTTGTTGTAAGTTTGTTTTAGAATAGTTGAATTTGCACACATCCCTCGCATATGCTGGATTGTTGCTTAGCTGGTGTCTTTTTTTTGTTCACCATAGCTTGAGCTCGGTTTAAAGGTGAAATTTTCAGTGGGGTTCTTGTGAGCCACGTGCCTTTCCTGTTACCAATCATATATGACAGAACTAGCAAGTAGAATAAGTGTTGGCAGCAGAGCAGTAATAATTACTTGAGTAGAAGTGTGGCTCGGTAGTCTAACGGTAACGTGTCGGATTTGTAATTCTGAGGTAACTCAGAGGCGCAGGTTCGACTCCGCACCAGGACACTGCCAGGTAACAACCTTAGGCAAGTTGTTCACACACATGTGCCTCTGTCACCAAGCAGTATAATTTGGTACAGGCTTCACCGCTGAGACGTAAACAGGCACACCGCGCGAACACTGGCCCCGTATCCGTGGTCTCGCAGTGTAAAAACTGGTGTCTGGCTGAGGGCCTTAGGAAACGGAGATCAGCGCCGCCCTATGGGCTGTAAGGCTCAGGAAGGACTTTACGTTTTTTTACAGTTATAGAACTAACATGTTAATAAAAATTCATTGATATGTTGTGCACAGTGATAATATTCTACTGCTGTCAAGTTAACCTTTAGTTTTCACCATTGCATTCCACTCAAACTGTCATTAAAATTGTTTAAGTAGCTGTTTATGTTTGACTGTATTGATCACAATTTTGGTTTTAATTTAGCTAAACAGTCCTCCGATTGTGTAATTTTTTCCATGTCATTTTTTGCGCGCAATTACTTAGATTTTTGTAGCGGATGAAATGAAGTGCATTTTTGTGCTGACGTTGCCGTTTTGTTCACACAGTTCACTACAGTATCATTCAAGGACACAGCATTTTGCATCATGCTGCGTACGTTTAAGAATAATAAGTACTTGCTCTCCGATGCTTAAGTTGTAAATTTACTAGTTGTAATACATGCTAAAGCCATGTGTAAATTCAGTGATGTGTCAGAAAATGTTAATTCAGTGTCTTGAGTAAAATAAATTGGTAAGACCATTTGTGTTTGCTATGTTTTTTTATCTTACTCTGCAGAATTTATTATGCAATTAATGACTGTCTGGAGGATAACAGGGAAGATTATTAGAACAACCACTACCATCACACGTGCACATGTATAATGGTCAGTTCTTACAATTTTAAGTTAGGGTTTATACTTTGTGTTTTGTGTGTTCCTTATGTGGTTTTAAAGCTTAAATTTTGTGTTTCATTATGTGTTTGTGTGTGCATTGCCTGGAAAGGCTGTCCCCAAAATGACCTATGCTGTGTTGGCCGGAATGCTAAACCCTACTAACTCACTCTGTAGAATTCACTAGCTCCTGAATTTTGATGTGGTTGACAGTGGATAATTGATTTTTTGTGATTATTATATTTTTGTTTTGTAACTTGCACTGTAGTTTCAGTGAATATGTTGTATCACCAAATTCAGTTTTCCATATTGCAATTATGTATGAAACCATATGAAAAATATTGGTATACCTGGTAATATATTGCTAGCCTGTAGTGTATTGTAAATAACTGTATGGATAATATCGAATTAGGCACATACATTGTGTTTCAAAATTTTGTACATTAACATTCTGTAGATGTAGAAACAGTTAAATGCAAATAATGGATTTGCTACTAAGTAAGTATCTATATTTTTGATCTAAACATTTGCTGTTTTACTGTTATTCACTCACACTTGTGAAGCATTATATAGCCTGTTGATATCGGGGCTATTGAAATATTTTGTATTCAGCAGCCATTTTGATTTCACAAATACTGTATGTAATTTAATATACATTTACTACAACTCCGTTTATTGTCTAATATTTATCTGTAGCTATCTGTGTAATTCAGAATATTGTTACACATTTTCTGAAATTTGCTTTTTTGGGCCCACTGTTTATTTATAGTACACTGACTGCTTGTGTCTGTGCGTATGGTGTGTATCATTTCAGCGGACTTGCAGGAATACAGCTGTGAGTTTGGGTCGGGCAAATACTTTGCACTGTGTGGTCTCGGTGGCATAATCAGCTGTGGGACCACCCACACGGCGGTTGTGCCGTTGGATCTGGTGAAATGCCGCATTCAGGTATTCTTTTTGCTTGTCGTTGTTTTGCCCGCTAAAAATTGCAGAATTTCAGGATTACATTTTGGAATGTGTAAGAAGTGCAGTTGTCCTGGTATGTCTCTATCCATAGTCATGTATTGCATGAGAGATGTTATAAATGTGTGTACTTATTTGGAAATGATAAAAATTACATGCTTAAAAATCTGTTTAGATTTTGTTTAAAAAAGTTTTACTTATGAGTAAAAACAACTTAAAACTAACATAAAAATACGATTTACTTGTGTGAATGAATGTGATTACGACTTGTCATGTTTTTTGTATTTCTTGTTAGGAGGCCTTCACAATCATGGCCAGGACACCCAGAAGTTTAAATCTGTAGCATTTACTTGATGCGGGAAACACACTGGCTTCTGTGCCAGTGAACTTGACAAATTTGACAGTTGACACTCTCTGTACTAATGCTGATAATCAGTTGTTGTTTGCTAAAGATTTACATAGCCAGCAGCAGTAGGTTTTGGAAACACTTTTACCTCCACCTACAGCTAAAAATTATGACTGAAGAAACAGCAGGCATAGTAACTGCATATCCCATCTCACTGACTGTAATTCTGTCATATGCATGTTGTTTTGTCACAGTTACAAAACTTACCGACTGTTTCTTCATATTGTTGAATGGGGGTCTTAGTTGTTAAGTTTACAAAAAAGTGATTTTCCGTTATTGTTGCTATTCTTGTTTAACTATATCTGTTATATTGATTGTTTTTTTAACGGAGGATTAATTGATGATGACAATTTGGTTTTAGGTTGATCCGGCCAAGTACGGGGGCATCCTGAAGGGTTTCCGAGTGTCATTGGCGGAGGCCGGTGTCCGGGAGCTGGGCAAGGGCTGGGCACCGACGTTCTTTGGATACTCCATGCAGGGTCTGGGCAAGTTTGGTCTCTATGAGGTCTTCAAAATCTACTACAGTATGGCTATTGGCGAGGTGAATCTATAGCCAGCTGTCTGTATGCTTTAAATTGATTAGTACCGCTTGATTCTGCACTTGTGTCTGCGAAAGTTGTCGTCGAAATGACTTATACTATGTCGGGCAGGACGTTAAACCCTACTCACTCACTTGCTCACTTATGTATCTGTGAGCTTTGTAGAGAAGATTACAGTGGCGTGTGCAATGGAGTGCAAACTAAACTTTTCATATTAGTGTTTACGGTTTCGCTTCGGTTTTGCGCTATGCAGAAATAACCATCATGTTTAGAACTTAGGTGGTGATTTTCACCGTTGTCAGCTGTTAGTTGCAAATTGCACGTGTTAGTGGTGTTTTATTTAAACTGAGTGAAATGTTAAGCTGAACTTTATGGACTTGACATCCATTGAACAAATCTGTGGAAAAAGTATCTTCAGCAATGACTAATCATGTGTGATTATAGTCTCACCATTGTGACTATTTTATTTTTATTTTTTCACATGTGTCTGCTTTCTTGTGGTTTGTATTTTTCACATCTTTTTGGACAGCATTATGATTTTGATGAAATAGACAACATTTTGCAATCAATTACATGTTTGTTGTTAATTTTTATGCTAACAAAATGGTTTTATTTGGCACGTTATTTTTAATCTTTATCTGGAAAATATTTTGTATGTCATTATTGAAGACTACCATCATGTTTATGATAACATTATCTAACTAACGAGTCCATGTATAGAACTGATCATTTGATGTTGGCATGTTATGTACTGTAGGAAATATCGTACCTGTGGCGGACGTCACTGTACCTGGCGGCGAGTGCATCAGCTGAGTTTTTTGCCGACATTCTTCTCTGTCCAATGGAAGCACTAAAAGTTCGCATACAGACACAGCCAGGCTGGGCCAACAATTTCCGACAGGGTTTCCCAAAACTGATGGCCGAGGAAGGCGTCTATGGGTAAGTCGGGTTTTTGTTACCGGGTACAATTTTATTCTTGTCGTTTTATTACGCGTTTAGTGTATGATGTGGTTATGCCACCTCAATATGGGAACGAACTTGGGAATGTCTGAGAAATTCCTAGTGCTTGATTTCCCTCCAGACGGTGGACCTGGTGATATATATGCGGAGAAGGATATGAAGAATTGTGACGTTTTATGAAGACAAGAAAAGCCCAGCTAACGCAACGGGGAATGCGCGATAGCGGTGCATGTTTGAAGGCCCACTGCGAACAAATCTAAACTCATCGATCCAGCAACTGACATTGGGTACGATGTATTTACATACACCAGATGGCGCTACCATCTCTCGTGAATGCATACCGCTTTTGAAATGTGTCGCAGCCCAGAATCGCTGAAAAATCCATAAAAACCCTATTTTTGCATTCAAGGTCACTGATCTCGGTGGCAATTGAGAGCCAGTGTACGACTTCCTATTAGTGATTAATAGTAACCTAGGCCCTATCTCGCACCGTTATTGAGATACAGCGACT
>Ga0056128_1011837_pt1 | contig 10722 bp, 6 predicted proteins | sample WorMetLIZISLAND2_FD_71113 | JGI IMG/M metagenome (GOLD analysis project Ga0056128, IMG submission 71113) | Marine gutless worms symbiont microbial communities from Max Planck institute for Marine Microbiology, Germany - Olavius geniculatus... ... | reverse complement strand
CTTCATGTACTTTACCCTGGTGTCAGTCGTGGGATTTCCGCTGTGATGGTTTCAAGGACTGTCCCGACAACAGCGACGAGGACGGATGCACCAGTTAGTGCATTGTTTTGTCATGAATTGTTTTTTTACATGCGGAGCGTAAATTAGGGCCTATGTTATGTACAGGGTGGTTCAAAAACGTCACAAAGTTTATGACATCATAATTTTGCAACCGTACGTCATAAAGTCGTGTATTTTTTAGCAATTTTTTTTCTGAAAGAAGTTTTTTACGTCACTTAAGTCAGTGTTTAAATACAGAAGTTAAATATTTTTTGTCATTGCCGCTGGCAAGTGGCAATTGAACTTGCCCTTGATTGAACTATGCAAAAACAGTGTTACCGTCGACACAGCGGTCAGCATTAAAACGTGCCAGTTTTATTTTTTAATAGCTTCGTAAAACGTTGGCCGATTTAAATAATTTTTGGCATGTGACATTAAAAAGGAACTTGACGCAAATGTTTATAGTTTTGGCCATCTCGCCCTAATGTTGTTGCTACACTACTTTGTGAAATGCAGAAGTCGTAGTTTGACAATTGACAACAATAAATTCATACTGGTTAGTGCATGCGTCAGCTCAGAAAATTTCTGAGACCGCAAAATCATTAAAAACTGTTACTTTGTTTTTATTTTAAAATTGTAAGTCGACAAATTAAAATGATGCATCAACAGCCAGTGGACCGCTTGAGTCATGCAGTTACTGAAAGTGCTGTTGGCAAATGGTGTCAACGTCTACCGCTTGCGTTTGTGCTGCAGGAGGACATTTTGAGCACATGCTGAAATGAAGATGATGTGATGTGACACGTGTGACTTTTTGAGTGATAATAATTGCCAATCGTGTTTGTCGCTTTTTAATTAATAATTTCTCAGCCGACGCATGCACTACCTGGAATTCATTGTTGTCAATGGTCAACCTGCGATTTCTGCATTTCACACGGTAGTGTAGCGACAACAATAAGGTGAGGTGGCCAAAACTATAAACATCTGTGTTAGGTTTTTTTAAATGTCGCATGCCAAAAATTATCAACATCGGCCAATGTTTTACGGAGCTATTAAAAAAATGAAAGTGGCACGTTTTTATGGACCGCTTTGTAGAGGGTAATACTGTTTTTGCATAGTTTAATTGCCAGCGGCAATAACAAAGAATATTTAACTCCTTTATTTAAACACTGACTTTAGTCACGTAAAATTTTTTTAGAACATTTTGCTAAAAAAGCTTACGATTTTGTGATGTAGGCCTACGGTTGCAAAATTATGGTGCCATAACCTTTGTGCCGTTTTTTGGACCACCCTGTATGAGATTATTTTTGCTGCATGATTACTTTAATTACGGAGACTTTATGAATTGCTAATGAAATGATGCTACTTACATTCGTTAGACATGGTCAGAAAATATACAACTTTTTAATGAATGCGCATTATAACTTTTTACGAGAGTGTGCTATTGACTTTTGACACTTGACATTTGAATGCAGACTCGAATGTGCGGTGCCGAAAGTCGGGCCTTTATTTAAAAATGAAAAAATAACAAAAAATACTTTTAAGCGAAATATATTTAATTTACAGTTTGATTTAGATCTTTTCTTCTTCTTTTCCAATAATGCACATATCCTCTTGCGAGTAATGTCGTGCACTTTTAAACGCAAATAATACTTCAACGTTGTTGAATATCTAACGTACACTTTTCACATGTCTAAATATGCTACTATTGCTGTCACTGTTGACAATGTGTTGCCTTAGAGTAGACTGATGCATGTGTTAATGCCGTGGCTACACGCATCGATTTCCTCGTCCAAGAAGCTCAGTTAACATACCGGACAAGAAAATTGAAGCCTTTAGCCACGTCTGCAAGCAAAGTGTCGTCATGTACGAAGAACGGAAACAATTACTAGATTAATAGTGTTTGTCATTTCTGGCTCATAGTAACACTAATTTTGTGACTTATCAAATAATGTGTTAGACATGACGATGGAAGTGGAGTGTCGTCCCGGTGACTTCAGATGCGGCGACGGTCAAACGTGTGTCAGTCGTTCTAAATGGTGCAACCGAATCAATGATTGTCCTGATGCCAACGATGAGATCGACTGTCGTATGCAGCCTGCTTTTATTTTTACTTACTTGTACTAGTCTTGTACTTGTTTGCTGATGGGCTGGAAAGCTGTCGCTTTAAATGTCCATATCCTTCTAATAAATGTCCAGGCGATTCTTGAACGTGTTGACATATGTATCATCAACGACTGTCTAAGGAAGCCGATTCCAATCACGGACTGATCTCTGGTTAAAGAATTTCTGACGAACTCGTAGATTGCTTCTTGTGATGTACAGACGCAAGCTGTGTCCTCTGGTGTCTCGGTGAGATAGAGCTAGGGAGTCTGTAATCAATATCTTTTTACATGTAAACTTTTGAACATCTCAATTAAATCTTCTTTCAAGCGTCGTCTTTCTAACGAGTACCGTACAGTCCAAGTTTCTTCAGCCTGTCTTCATAAGTTACATTCTGCAACCGCTGTACTAGTTTCGTTGCTCGTCGCTGGACCCGCTGTGTTGTTAGCTACTAGGTGTGGTGACCACACTTGGATACAGTATTCTAAATGTGGCCAAATATAACTCTTGTACAGTATCTTGATGTCAACAGCTTATTTGTCGCTAATGATAACGTCCGCAGCAAGATATGTGAAGGACACTGGAACACGGATTACCACCATAATCTATCGATTCGTCCTTTACTACGAACACATCTCCAAAATTTTTGTCAAAGTCTGTTTGCAACTTTTTGTGATGATTATTCGTTCAACAAAATTGATTACGCTCTGGGACAAACGCGCAAAGCCAAAAGCCATCATGAATAAACACGTTACGTAACGTGTTCATGATGACGGTTATTTTCACAATTTTTTTTAAAACGTGGCACAAAGTAAACTCGCACTAAACGTGCATTTCAGTAAGATATGAAGAAATGTGGGTGATATTTTTGGACAGATTAGTACAGCCCAAAAAAGGATCAATCAATTAGCTGTCAGAGCTGATTCAGATCGGCAATTTTTTTACTGTCATTATTCTTAATTTTCGAACTTAAAACGCACGTAACAATGCACGTAGCAACAAATTGGTTTTCGTTTTGTAAATTATGTTAGACTGTTAATTTTGTTAAAAGTTAGTAGTTACGTTCGGAGTGAACAAATAAATTAAGTTAATTTTGTCAGACTAATATAAATTGCCGTAGTTATTTTCTGAGCTCTGTTTGTGTCAGCTTGTCCGCTGTCCAACCAGTTTCGATGTGGCAGCGGCGAATGCGTCGACGACTGGCACAGATGCGACGGTCGAGCTCAGTGTGCAGATGGCTCCGACGAAGTATGCGGTTTGTATTCGCGTTCACTTGCTCAGTTCTGTGACAGTCAACAAGGACTCACTAGTCCAAAGCGACATTTGACTGAATTTGGTCAGGTTTCGGGGCTGCCATAAAGAGGAGCCTCCATAACCAAGGTCTGCGTCCGCCATAGCCAAAGATGCAATTATTCCCCCATTTGTTTGACTATAATTATCAAGCTTAATCATTTGATTGCTCAATCTACGCCAAAAAATTATGCGCATGTTCCACTTTGTAAAGGACAAATGTTCGTGCAGTAAGCCTATTTAATGCGCATATTAATTTAAAGCCAGTAGCAGCGATGCGAGAGGCTATAGAGACGTTGCGACGGCACTTGCACTAGCATTTTTCAATAAGTTGAAAACGATTTAATTAACAATTTAAAACATTGTTACTAGTTTATCTATAGGCATACACAATGCAATACAGTAGTCACGTTTAGAGTGAACAAATAAGCTGACAACGGTAATGGTTGTTCCAAAATAAAGACAAGAACAGATACATTGTGAGCAAATGAGTAAATCGTTAGTCAGTTCCAGTAACCCTCGTGTAGTAAGTATACTAGATATCACACTGCTGGTATAGATAAGCGAGCACGCGGTGCGAGCTTATACCACTCCAGACAGTGCGGTATCGTACTTAAACAACGCTTAGATTGCCTGGACTACAGCGTCGTTTGCTTTCTGACGCATGACTGCAGCTTCAAATTGAGAAAAAACTACACGTGCAAGTTAAATGTGGTTTACCCGGTAAATAGGCTTGTTATTCCTCGCTTGTTTTTGTATCAATTGTCAGATTGTACGTCGGGTCAGTTCCGATGTGACAGTGGACAGTGTGTCACGGTGTATTCAATGTGTGACGGAGTCAGCTACTGTGTCGACGCCAGCGACCAGGCCAACTGCAGCTGGGATTCCTCGTCTCTAACCACAACCACATTATTACCGTCATCATCTTCAGAGTCTACTTCACAACTTAGATCTACACACCAACCAACGCCGTTCAACCACAGTCAGTTTCAGGGGCTTTTTATTATTAGTATCATTTTATCACTTTAGCATTTTTTATCATTTATCATTTTATCATTTTTATTATTACCTAGTGGGTGCGACTTTCGCCCGATGAAAAATAAGAGGGGGGATTTTGTTAAGGTTGTGTGCAGAATTGTTATCGAAAAAAACGTTGTTTTTTATCTCAAATTGCACCACAAACCGCTTAAAGGCCGGGTTTCGTCCGGATCCAGGAGAGAAAGAAAAAAGGAAAAAATAAGGAAAGAAACTTAACTCCAATTTCAATTCTAGATTTGGGCTGATAGAAGCCACTGGTCAGTTTGCTGCTAGCTTGAACAGTGACAAGGCCTAATAGTTATCACAGGCGTTATTTGTACGTTATTCTGGACGTAGGCCTACACGTAGCCTATAGCGTTATCTCTGTTTCTGTCGTCGTCTGTGAAGTTTTTCTCTCTGGCTTAAAAGCGCCACAAAGCCGATGCGCTCCAGCATAAAAGATTTGAATTCCTTAGTAAATTTGTTTTCTTATGTTGAGGTTTGTATAAAATACATCATACCAGATTGAAGTCTGATGAGATGTCACATCCTTTATTGCTTGTGTTGTATATAGGCCTATCTGTCAGTCACTGTAAAAATAATAATTTTAAATTAGCACGAAAGTTGTCCACTCCGCGTCATGTAGTAGAGTTTATACTCGCAACTACGTGAGACGAAACATTTAAACGATTTTGTTCTTTCGAAAATAATTTTCTTCTTAGAATCAATGCTACCGTTGACTAAACATAATGTACTGTAGGCTATGTTTTAACGTAGTAGGCCTACGTCTTGGGTAGTGATCCTGTAGATGCTGCGCGGCTGCCGTTTCTCAGTAAATATTGATGCTATTAATCACCGATATCATACTATCGATATGGGCAACTTGAATAACCGCGGTTACTGTGTATTTTACGATCAGCCATAGATAGATAGTCTGTGTCTGTGTGTACATGTGATCATCTTCATCAGTGCTCGAGTGTGAGTGGGATGAGGTTCGCTGTGTCTCGGGTGAATGCACACCGGCCGAGTATCGATGCGATCGCTACTGTGACTGCTCCGACTGCTCCGACGAACACTACTGCTGTCAGTATTTATCATACTTTATCATCATCATCATCATCATTTATTTACCAAAAATAAAAGTAGAGAAAAACTCATGACTTATGAAAACACAGATGGCAAGACAGGCCTAGGCCAACCAAACCTACAGCAGCGCTTACGGTAACTGCCTTAACTACACTGTGAGGTATAAATGGAACATAAATAGGCATTTGGTGCCCACTTGTGTCTGAAATATTTACATTAAAAATTGTTAAATTTTTTTATTTGTCGTCTAGCTATGATCGACAAATTTTGTTGTGTTTTAATGCTTCACAGTGTCACCTAAAATAACATCAATTTAAGCAAGTTAAAATCACATTAAAATACAGCAAAATCGCATACTGAAATACAGCATACTTGCTCAGCTGCTTTCTCGGCTAAGTACTGACGTAGCCTACAGTAGTAATGGTCGATCAATGAATCAATCAATCAGTGTCAAGCATCAAAACGTATGTTTATAGCGCCATGTGTAGCGAATAAATCAGGAACATCGCTTCCCTTGCTTAGCTTCTTGTTGTCATACAAGTAATCTTGAACGGTTTTCTTGGTATACATACCGGACCCCGCTTTAAAGAAAGGGAGCCTAAAAGGAAATGAAAAAGAAAAAAGAAGTGAGTGCAGAAATAAGGAAAAGATGGATCAAGAAAAAGAAAATTGGGATCGTCCGCCTGCTAGTTTTGGCTTTAAAGTTGCACTGATGTAACTGTGTGTCTCGGTCTCGACGTCTCGGTCTCGAAGTGGTCTCGAGACGTACTATCTCGAGACGTACTAACGTCTCATTTCGGTCTCCTCTCAAAAGGTCTAGTGCACATCGTGGTTGACGATTCTGATTGCAGCGTGTGCGATGTACGAGTTGCGCTGTGCTAGCAACGGTCGCTGTCTGTCGTTGACTGAACGATGCAATGACCACTGCGACTGCGATGACTGCAGCGACGAATTCAACTGCTGTAAGACTTCTGTGTCATAATGAGTTGATATCATCATTACTCACAGCTCTGTTTGTACAACTTTCGCCGGCCTAGTAATTGCTACCGTTTTCCTGCTAAAAAAGCCTGGATACGAGTATATTGCGTTACATTTGTCGATCGAAACTTCTTACGATCAGCGCAACAGGCTACAGTTTGGGCTGGTAGGCAGTAACATTGCTATACATTTTAACCGTTTTTTGTGTAACGTTAGTGCTAGTGAACTGTGTGACATAACACTTGTGCAGAAACTATCTGGTTGCTGTACGCAGTGGCTGCATTCACGAAGCGCATCAGTAGACCTAACTGTTGTGGTCCAATATTTTGGTTACTGTTTTACTGCAATTTTTTTTGCTAAATATTTTGAGCAACTTTGAAAATCGATCTATGTTTTATGAATTCATTAAGTTATAAAACTAACTGGCTTACTTTGGAACTTTGGGGTACGCTATTCATAACATGCAGCGTGTATACAGTATACACGGTGTTTTATTTGACGTCATAATCAATTTATACGAACTTTTTGCCGAATGTAGCTGAAGAAATATAAATTCAAAATATTTTAACAAAGTGCGGCTGTCAGTTAAATGTTATTTGCTAGATGCGGAGTAATGCTGACGTCATAATGTACCGTGAGTACAAACTTACTTTTCGCAACCGGTGCTGAATATCTGCCCTGTTTCGATGGTAAACTTCATCTGGTTCACTGATGAGAAACTTTTAGGTTTCATTATTAAAGCCACATAAAAAACGCCAAAAACGATCACTTTCACACACTTGAGAGGATAGCTTGACTTTTACGTTTTCCAGCAAGACACCAGCACACACCGCTTGCGAGATGGTTGAGTTTTTAAATCGCAAGACGCCTGATTCCATGTCCCATGTTGCTTAGTGCTGATACGATAAACATTTTATATCAGTAAATCAGGCAAAGTTTACCCTCGAAGCAGGGTAGCAACTGACAGCACCAGTTGAGACAGGCAAGCTTGTATTTACGAGTCACGACACAATGAAGTTTACATTACGACTAGCAAAAAATATTTAACCAACAGCCACATTTTGTTAAGATATTTCGAATTAGTATTTCCTCCGCTATAGCTCATTAAAATTTCATGTAAACTGATCACCATTCGACTTAGTTGTAAAAGAAACAAAAAGGTGTTTTTTATGAAATAAGTTATACGTGTGCAAATTTGCGCAGCGTGTGCGGCTATTGGAACACGTTGTGGTAATGGAAGATGTCTGATGCCGAGGGAAAGATGTGACGGAGTGAACAACTGTGGAGATTATTCCGACGAAACGAATTGCAGTATGTTTTACGTTTAATTGACGTAATTGTTGGAATTAAACCATGGAGTTGATGCCCAATATATACCAAATACTACAGTGACAGTCAAATAATATATCAACTAGAAAAGCAGTCGTAGCCCACAGGTACCTCCGCCAAGGCAAAGCTATTCGCAAGGTAGCGTCACCATCTTCGCTTTGCCAGCAGTTCCCATGCCCCTTTTAACGCGATGGTAATAAAAATTTTAAAGTGATCCAGAATCTAGGATTCTTGCCGTATCACGCCCAAAATTGAACCACTGGTAGCTTATGCCATGCCCGACATACCCTCAAAATTTCAGAAAGATCCGTCCATAACTTTTCGAGTTATCTTGTTCACACACAGACAAACAGATAAAGTCCGACAAAAACATAACCTCTTGGCGGAGGTAATAATGCCCGTGCAGCGTGTGTGCCGCCATAAGTGAACGTTGTGTTATGGCATGTTTGAGTTTTACCTTAACGTTGGTGACTAAACCATAATCAACAATGTCATGCTTCGCTGGTATTTTATCTCAGACGTGTTACTCCAGTCTTAGTTGGCACTTAACACATCAAAATAGCAAAAATCATAAAAGCCAATATTGCCCACATCACAGAGACAATGAAACATTGTGCTGCACAAATATTGTACTAATATGCATTGCGATGCGTATTTTGCAGATCACTGCCCAAGCTACGAGTTCCAGTGTCGCATGGGACTGTGTCTGAGACGTGATGTTTACTGCAACGGCACTGTAGAATGTCCAGATGGCAGCGATGAGTTTCCAAACTGTCACCGTGAGTTACCCGTAGTTTTGTTTGTTTTTGGCACATTTGTACCTTTTTTGACGTCGATTAGGGACTTCATCTTTGACCAAGTTTCGCATTGCTGATTAAAATAAACTCTTAGACGTAGTTTCTGTTGGTTTTTAGCAATAAACCAGGCTAGTCGTAGCATCCACGTTAGCCAAAATTGATAGATAACAGGTAGTAGCAATTAACAGACGGGCAACTATTATGCAAACTGTGTGTGCTGATTGCATACATAGGGTGTGGATGGCACGATTTTGCATGTCAGAACGGACGTTGCATTGAGCGTCATAGACTATGTGATGGCATCAACCACTGCGGAGATTTCACCGATGAACTCTCATGCGGTAGGCCTATGTATGTCTGTCCCCGCTGTGGTCAATGATATTTCTGGTGACAGACGCTTATTACTTCCGCCAAGCAGGTTATGTGATACCCGGCGCTTATTAAAGACGCCCGGCGAAGCGCGATAACTTTGTCGGACGTCTTTGTGTTTTAAGCCTACTGCTGATGTTTTCTTTTTCATTTCAGCTCGAGAGTTACCTAAAAGCTGGCTCATGATTTGAAAGGGCTACTTATACAAATCGCGAGTCCATGGGATGTTTTCAAAAAATTGGTCATGACTAATTTTGCCGTGCCGTATCTCGGCACGTGACCGTTACGAGATACTAATGTTTGTTCATCACGTTATTATGTTGTTGTACGAAGTAAAATGCATTTGTCAGTTACGTTTAATGCACAAACCGAGTCGTACGTTTGTGTAAACAGTTTGTTCGGCAAATAAATACAAGTGCAAGATGGGCTTGTGTGTGCCTTGGTCTACCTGGTGTGATGGTTACCTGGATTGCCCAGACGGCAGCGATGAGTTACCTGGTTGCAACGGCAGTGAGTTATCTGCGTTTAGTTAGTAGTTTATATTAAATGTTAATTTAGCATGTAGCCTATCTGCCTGTCATTTGATGTCAATCATACACAATGTAGCAGTAATTGACAGACACATTGTGGAGTCAGCAAGTTTGTTATGTCGCCGACTGGACAGTATTTTATGACAAAACCGTGCGTCAATAACTTATAGCCGAGCTTTATTAGGCTACAGTCAACACCAGCTTTACAGATTTGATTCGAACAGTGCTGCAGCTGACGCTGTAAATGCAGGATGTGAAATCTAAAGTCTAATTTTACTTAACGTTAACAAGTCGATTGTTGATTGTTATATCATATAATTTTTTTGATCTTTTCGTATGCACTAGTTTTTATAACAACTTACTTTTTTATTTGCCCAGACTACTTTCGATCAATTGTATTGCACTCGTTGCGGTCTGCTAACTGTGGTTATTAAACGAATATGATGATGATAATGATGTTGCTGCAACAATCTGTCACTATAACAGTTTCTTTGTAATTTGCCGTTTATCTGTTTGATATAGCTTCATCTTACACTTACTGTGAACGTGAATAATAGCAGTCTCCGCCATTCTACATTACTGATTCATAAAATGTGTTTTCTTTGACTGATTGGCTGATTACACGTTAATTTTTGGGCTTCTGTAGCTTGTACATCTTCTTCTAATCAGATATACAGGAAGCGCTGAATGCGTGTGGTACTGTTTCAGTTAAATTAGTTTTCTAGTGACACTTGTTAAAATGTCGAATTATGTGTCCGACTGCAGCATGTCCAAACGTAACCGGTACGTATCGAATCTGTCGGCCTACAGGAAAGTGCATATTTCCCAGTCAGGTCTGTGATTCGGTTCAAGATTGTGCAGACGACAGCGATGAAGTCAACTGCAGTCAGTATTTCACTTGTCTTGTTTGTACTGTGTTTGCTTCACTGTAACTCAGACAAATTATTACACAGCTTTTTTAAGTCTCGACGTAATAAACCAAATTTTTTTACAATTTATACAGGGTGGCCCAAAAAAACGGGGCCACTCTGTTATATAGCTTCTAACTTCAGAAATACTGCTTAGATCTATACGATTTTTTTGCAGAAATCAAGGTTGTTTCATTCTCAACACGAAAACATAAGTTATTGAAATTAATTATGTGCAACAGTGGCGCCACCTGGCGAATACGAGTCATATTGCTTCAA
>Ga0056128_1011835_pt1 | contig 10723 bp, 6 predicted proteins | sample WorMetLIZISLAND2_FD_71113 | JGI IMG/M metagenome (GOLD analysis project Ga0056128, IMG submission 71113) | Marine gutless worms symbiont microbial communities from Max Planck institute for Marine Microbiology, Germany - Olavius geniculatus... ... | reverse complement strand
CCGTCCCCGGTGGGGAGTGCGCTAGTAAGACTTGGTCATTCTCTAGCGCGTGTAAAAATTTGGGGGCGCAGCACCCCCTAGGGGCCGAAATATGGTCTTCCGAAATATGCGCTTTTGGTGGGTACGATTTCACATCTAAATCTCCAAGGTCACTGGACCAAACTTCACCGGATTTGTTTCGCCTAATGCAGGAGGAATCGCGGTAGACAGAATGACTATCCGATTTTTAATATCTTCAACCGTTTCGGAGATATTCGTCACCGAACTTCCAACTCGTCCGCAATCAGGCTAAATTTTGCATGTTTATGGCCCCTGAATTTATTTTCGGGGTGCGCCCCCCAAAATTTTGGACCGGCATTATAAAATTCAGCCCAGTACTGACCATCGTGCAAAATTTCACGCCGGTCAGCCCATGCATCTTGGAGATCTCGCGCTCGGAAATAAAAACATCTGGGCTAAAACATAAGTCCTTCCGAAAACTATTGTTTTCGGGCGGACTAATAATACGTTTGCCCAATACCAACATATGTCAAGCCATCCTTTGACCTTTCGAACAGCAAATTGTCACACCAGTTACTCATCCTGGAAGAATGTGCACACCTATTTTTCTGTGCCCTTTCGTTTTTATCTTAGGCCCTTATGCGGGACAGACATATGTCCTATGAAAAAATGTTTCCAACAGAAAAAAAATTAAGGGAGCTTCTAGCCACAACGCCATTGGTTATAACATACGTCTGAAGATCAGTGGATGGTTTCTGAACACTGCACATTTCATCATACTCTTGCACTGTTCTCTTCGTCAGCTTTATAATCTGACTCCTGAGTGGATGAACTCGAAAGTCACGAATGACATCACCGGCAGCCAGTTTGCTATTATTCTGCATAACACACAGTGAAAACTTAACACTCTGATCACCCTACCCTACTGCTACTGTTTCAAATCATCCAGCAGGACCAGATCTGCAACACAGTCAACATAAATCACTTCACCAACCGATCTCAGCTTCTGTTAGAGTCAGTGATAAGCCATCAGGACTCATTTGCCAGTCGGACAGCCAGACTCATCCAAGACCACGACAAACAAACTCAATTCCCACACTCACCAACTATGCACTAACAACTACTGCTGTTCCAAAGCAGAGAAAAACTGCATAGATATCTAAAGACAGATCCCTACACAACCTTTCCTCACAAACATCATACTGATCAAATACTGATGACAGATGCATTGGTGTGACTGCAGTACTTGCTGCAGTAGTGCACAGCAGCACTGCAGCAGGTGTTGTCACAATTCACAGCACAATTCATCGGTCTCGTCATAAACTGTGCTCCACTTCAGTGGCCACTCGCTTCCTTATCCAGTTAGTCGTGGGCACACATGCAGTATCTGCCTACACTATACAATGTTTTCAAACGTATTGCAGTCTACATACATCCAAAATATAAAAAAGTTACTACTGAAAAGAGCTGAGTGGGATGAAAAACTCTACTTACTCACTTAATGACCTCACAAGCACTACAGGTCAGAGACATCTAACAAAGACATAAAAGCTTGACACCATCTGATGGCTGACAGACCTTTGCTGTGAGAGCAATGCACTGGTCACCTCCAGCATAGACACTGACTAGTGTAACTGCTTGACTGATCGGGCTGACTGGTGTTGGAGTAAGGCTGTTGGTCTTTGAACCGATACCAAGCTGGCCATTGCCACCGAGGCCAAATGTGTACAGTCGGCCAGACGAAGCTACATAAGCTGCCGTGTGCCTCCTGAAACATTACATCAGTACAGGGTGGGCCAAAAAAACCGAACCTGTTTGAGCGTTGATAACTCAGAGATGGTTAGTGTTAGAAAAACGTGTGATACGTCAAAAGTTTCAGAATGCTGTAGAGAATAAGTGACAAATTTGCATAGTAAAGCATTTAGATATTCTTTGCCTAATTTGCATAAATATTCGTCACCCCCGAAATTCTGCCAAATTTGACTGTAACACATGGATTCAACATGCACATTTGAGCTTTTATAACTTAGCGTTATTTATTGATGGAAAGGCATGTAATATGCCAAAAGTTTTGAAATTGTCTACAGAAGAAGTGTACAACTTGCATGTCTCAGCATTTAAATATTCTTTGCCTGACTTACACAAATCTGCCCCATCCCTAAAATCATGCTAAATTGGCAGTAACGCATGAATTTAAGTTGATTTTCATTCAGCATACAGTGAAATATCAGCAATTATTAACACACATACGTTAAGCTTAGACGAAATTCGACATAGGCACTTGCCCAGCTTTTGCATTCATAACCATCAACAGTCCTTTTAAGCAGCTGATCGATCGCTGGAGTCAATGTGTTCAGGATCAGCTGAGCCCAGCATTCGATTAGCACACGTTTTAACTTGTCAGTTACTGAAATTTTGTGACCATGTTATCTGTTGCAATGCCCCCACACTGAATAATTCACAGAATTTAGATCTTGACTTTTTGGCAGTGAGTTTTTGAGTTCGGTGAACTCGGGCACATGGGAGTGCAGGCAAATGCTTATTTTCAGGGGTAATAAAGATTTATGCAAATTAGGCAAAAAAATATTTAAATGATTTGCTGCGCAGGTTCAACCCTTTTTGTCTACAACATTCTAAAACCTTTGACATATCACATGAGTTTCTACGGGTAACCATCGCTGAGTTATCAACGCTCAAACAGGTCCAGTTTTTTTGGCCCACCCCGTACATACGACAGGCAGTATAACAGGCATGCATACCCATAAAGGGTTAAAGCACATGTAGAGCTCTTTATTGGATCACACACTGTGCCCGCCACCAAATAAATGCACCATCACCCATCCGAGTAATAATAGTAATAAAAGTAGTTGATAGCAACCCAATCGGAGATTTGAACTCATGACCTTTTAATCACAAGTGCAGTGTCCTAAGCATTATGGTACCAAGCCACCACTAGAACTTAGCACTTTACCATACAATCTACGTCAACATTTTCTCTAATATCCAACAAATCTATGAAGAACCGACTACTGCGGATTGACACGGTTTACTTTCCCTAAACATTAGCAACCAACGTTCAACTTTGAATTGAAAAAATCTTTGAAAGTATGACCATTAATCATATAAACACACTGCACAACATTGCCTCTTATGTAAGAGATACTATAATCAAGTAGTGAATTGTAGCGAAATACGTTCAGCACAAACCGGCCGCATGCGAGCATCGTAACTTGGGAGCCCATGAGTTCGAACACTTTGCGTGGCAGTGACTCAGACTGGTTTACATTGTGGCCAAGTTGACCGTACATACCAGCACCAAATGTGAACACACCACCGTCCTACAATGCCACAGTGTGAACAGGCTCTAATCCACTCAGTAGGTTCATGGCTCAATCAGCAAAATCAAACACACTACACAATACACATACAAACGGTGTTGCAACAGATATCACCAAAAACCAAAAAAACAAGATTTCAACACTTTATGGTACGACGTGAGATACAATTTTCTCAAAAATATTCCAACACATCTACAAAAAACTTAAAACACTACAGAAGTGCAGTGACACAGTTTCTTTCCCAAAAGCACTAACAACTGATGCTGTTAATTTAACGACTAAAGCATTTGACAAATAAGTTCGATTAAACAGCCAAGGAATTAGCAATAATCCCCTTTGCTCTCTTTCCCCCATTTTACTGTGAATTTCTATAATGACAAATTGCTTGACAAATTACTAAATAAAAATAAACTGTTTGATAAGTAAGTTTATGCTTTGACAATTTACCAGATCAGAAGCAAGTTTAAGAAAAAAATGCACAACTTGGTAGCAAATTTCCATAACACAATACCAAGACAATGTCAGAAGTATTGAAGGCAAGTGAGTGAATGTCATACGTAAGTAAGTGCGGCTGTGTGATCCTCGCCACATGCTATGTACTGCACTTTATGAGATCGAAGTGTGCGACACAAAGTCGGATATGGCCGATCTGTTGACAGTTGCACAATTCCTCATTAACTAATAGTAACTGCTAAGCCAAGGTGCCACTGTATTTCTTTTCCTCAGCGAAGCTCAGGCTGTGTGCATGTCTCGGAAATTACATTTTGCCATTTGTTAAGCAATATCTCAGATATTTGTACAATCAGTATTACTTTCACCATTGCTGCACAAGAGCACTAACAGAACCTGGCAAAACTCCTCATTACCTTGGGACATTTGCTCAAACAAACATCACCCGATGAGCTCGCCATGACACCAGCAACCAACAACAACATAGCTGTTTAGGTACAAATGTTTTACATGTGCAGTGATAATGAAAGATATGTTTATGGTGCTGTAGCCATGGCATGGCCATTGCAAAAGTTCACCAGACAACACACAGTGATGCACAAACGTGTTTTATTCATGAAATGATTGACTGACTGATGTACTCATTAAATCACCAACCTTTATTGTCTCCAACACCGAGCTGACCATACCTGCAATGTACGACAAACGCTACATTAATGTAAAACCAGAATGCATCTGTCCACCTGTGCACACTAGTGGTGAGCACTGAAGTTACAATAAGAAAAAAGGAAATTGTCAAACAGAATTGAAGGCAAAATATGTCTATACTAGAAATATGTTCTGTGGAACGAGGTATCGAGGTATCTGTCCCATTGCCACGCTATATAGCCTAGCAGCTGCATTTCTTTTGTGGGAGCCGAGTTATAGTCAATTTTGTCCCAAAATTCGTTGCCATGGCCGAACCTGAAAATAAAGGGGAGGTGCAAACAGCATGCAATTATCTTTTATGGGGACCGAGTTAAACCGCTTTGAAATCTCCATTGGCTGTAATGCAAAATTTTGCAACTTTTGAATGGTTGCTATGGTAACAGGGGGTCGACAGGGGGTAAATTTAAATGACACCATTAGATTGCCCGACCCTGAAAATAGGGGATAAGTAAACACAGTGCAAAATTATCTTTTATGAGAACTAAGTTATACCGCTTTGAAGTCTCCAATGGCCAAAATGCAAATTTCTAAAAATTGGGGTAAAACAGAGGAAGGAGTTATTAGATTTTTATCCCAAACAAATTCGATCTTACTTTTCGGACCCCGAATCACTGCAAAATTTCATCAAAATTGAATCAAAATTGCGGCCGTATGAGTGTTTACAGACAGACAGACAGACAGACCCAAGTGATTTTATAATCTGTCCCATGCTATGCTATAGCAATTGGACTGATAAAAACACACTTGGCTACAGAAATCCACATACAGCACGTATTTCATAAACAATAGCCCGGTAATGGTACTAACAAAAAAGCTCATGTTACTGCTGTTCCAACGTTCATTTAAGAGCACTTGCTCAATGCAAGCTGTGCAAGACTCTACTGACCAATCCATATCACAGATGGCAGCTGCTGTCTGCAATAGCCTGTCTCAAATGCTTCACTGAGTAATTGCAAATCTGGCTTAAAGAGACAGCTAAACATATTGTTTTATACTACTAGGCTAGACCTGTTAGTTTTCATTCTGACTGACTTGACTCTTTTTGCCAGCGACTCTAGCTCACTGTATCATCATCAAAGTGTTCAGCTGCAGCAGCCAGCATTTCTTGCCAAAACTACGTCCTTTGCCAGCTCCAAAACATGTGTAAATGGTATTCTCATTCCCCAGCAAACCTGATGAATCTAGGCATATGGTGCTATATAAACCTGTGTACTAATTATGGTTACTAGATTATTACCATACACTAGATGACAGCAGAGACAGGACAAGTAGCAAAGCCCACCGATTGAAGCCCCATGTGAACAGAGCTCCTGAGACACTGAGCGCAGTGCTGTGCTGGCTGCCGGCCGCAATGTGAATAATAGCAACACCTCGTAGACTCTCCACGCAGTGCACCAGTGGTGGTGTTTGACTCTCGCTAGTGAGGTGCCGACCACTGCTGAAAATGTTGACGTTTGAGACGACAGGCAGTCCAATGCCCAGCTGCCCAGCACTGTTACAACCCCATGAAAACAGGTGGCCAACTGCACACACAACAAAACAGTAATGACAGATCAATGACAAAAGTTAAGTTACAGTCTGATAAAACAAAAATAACGGAGTTCAAGGGCTAAAAATTGTGAACAGCTCTTCAGTAAAATCCACCTCAGAGCTACAAAGCATCACCTGCTATATAGGATAGCACATTGTCACCTACCACCCAACAATACAGGTGAATGTACTCTGGCTTAAAGCCAGCCAAACAGGCTGGTACCGTACTCGATTGACTTACCCCAGAGGAATACGTGCTTGCGTGTATGTCTAAGTAAAACAGCGAAAACTTCATACAACAACAAAACAGTCAAGTAAACAACCGTTCAATGTGCCCTTCTGAATCTCTCTCGGAATTTTGCTGGACCCAGTGTTGCCTTCCTGGCTGTATATCAGCTCCGCTACACACTCGATATTCTGTGTTGTTCAGACAGTCCGCTTCCGTGTCCACTGCCAACCTTTCGAGAAATCGAGTTCGTCCCGTCAATTTTGCGCAGAAGATCTTTAACAGAACTGACTACCCAATTCTTGTTAAAAAACTCTTTACAAATGCGTTTAGCGCCCCATCTCTTTTGTTGGCAAACAAGTTTGATCGACGCTTTATCCTCGTACGTTAAATGACGTTACACTGTTTTCCCCATAGTGTTTCCTGTAGAGTTGGGTTGCTTTCATTTATTTTATCCCATTACAAAATTATTGAAAATATTTGCACGAAATTTGCACATGTTACTCAGAATTGATTATATTTCAACATGCGTTATTCACTTTAAATGCACATTACGGGCCTACTGTTGGAAGACATAAGTAGCTGACATGTAAGGAGATGGTTTTTTATGGCCCACTCTGTATATTTGAATGTTTCGCTTTATTCAAATACTGGTATAGAGAAGTTTCCCTGAGGCTGAATAATTATTCGCATTCGCATTCGTTATTCGACGAATAGTAAATTTAATATTCGTATTCGACGAATACGAATATTTTTTGCTTAGTCACTATGTAAGGCTTACTGTGATAATTTGCCTGCTTGCAAAAGACAGTTACCTATCCAAGTACTAACCAGCCCCAGGAGGACAGAATAAGTTACCTATTAACCACAGTCTTCTCCCTACAAATCACACATGATTCGTCATTTATCTCATGCAGGTGATGCTCTGCCTGACAAATATAATCAGTCTATTTATTACTTGGCAGCCCTCTATAATGGTATGATTATGATTTTAAAAATCCTGATCATAAGAACATCATACAATCTTTGTGGATATTATAGTGGATAACTGTAATATACACAACGCACCAGAAAATACGAAACATAATTAGTAAGTGGCAAAAAACAAACCGTCAGTAAGTGCTAATGTATGACGATATCCACATGCAACTTGAATGACATTGTATAAATTCAGCTCTCGAACAAGTCTGCAAGACAGAAAAAATCATGCTAACAGTAAACACAATGTTTGCACAGGTCTCATGCAAAATGCATTTTTATAGCAATGCATTTAACAGCATGCAAAAAAAGTTCTCGCACACTGTTAAATGCAAAAAAGAGTTCAAACAAGTTCTAGTAAAATACAAGTCCACTATACATGTAGTAGAACTCAAAAGTGACAGCTGTGTAGATTTAGCTCACTATGTGTTAGTCTCATACCATATCATATCATATTATATCACAAAAGCCAGCTACTGCTAATTTGCTGCTCTCCACCAAGTTACAATCACCATAGATTTCCACGACACAAGCTGGTCGGTGATCCACGGTTCTGTCCATAAAAAGAGAGAAAAACAGAAACAAAGGACAAAAAGATGTATCATGACTGCTGTCATCAGTAATGTCAGAAATGCACTGGTAATTAAACAACTCACTTGGGAGCAGATGACATGAGCTCATTTGACGTTTGTCGACCAAGTTGTGAAAACTGATTATCACCCCATGTGAAGAGGCGACCAGCATCATTCACAGCTACACTGTGCATTTCACCAGATGCAACGAGGCACACTGACTGAGTCTCCAATCCACATATTCTCTCTGCATTATAGATAAAATACAAATAGAACCATTCTGTTTGAGTTTCGTATATTTTTCAAAAGAAAAAATGCAATTTGAATTTTTTTCAACAAACAGTTATCCGTCAGCATCATAATGTTTACGTATAAAAAAAACACATCAGTAATTAAAATAGACCTACAAACAAAAAAAAATAAAACATGCCTTAGTTATTCAAGGGTTGTCTTGTAAACTCTTTATTTCAAAAAATGCAAAATTCAGCCTACTTCTTTACATCATCTAACATCACGAGCTGATTAAATGACAAAAAAGTCCAGCAATGACAATGACAAAACAGACCTGGACGGCGGCGTGCTTTGTCATGGCCCAGTTGACCACGATCGTTATTGCCACAACTATACACTACTCCAGTCTTCAGCAGGAAGATAGTATGATAAACACCACAGGTGACATCAGTCACATGTTTATCACTGAGTGCTGATACCTCGCGAGCCTCACAGATCTGCTCATCTTCAATACCTCCCAGACCGAGCTGGCCATGTGTCATGTTACCCCAGCAATACACCACACTTGGGTTGCCATTCTGGATTTCAGCAACTTTTGCGACTTTCGACATCATATCTGTTTATGCACAAATGCCACATATATAACCTACGTACAGCGTTACCAACATAATGCTGAAAACAACTAAAACAAAATTGAACAAAAACAGTGTTACAATCCATCCAAAATTATGCACACAATCTGTGTATAATGATTACCACTACAAGTTAAATACCTGAACTTTAAGAACCTCTTTAAATCTGTTGCTGGTAAGCATGGAAAAGCATTAGCAGCAGATTGGTGCCGGTCTAAAGTAGGATAACCTGATTTAAGCGATATGACGTACCTCAGCAGACTCACAATGCTGTTTCTTAGTTCTTTTTCACATTTTTTGCATGAATGTTTTGGGTTAGGGTTACGGTCAAACTTGAGGTTAGGGATAGAGTAATCGTTAGGGGATAGGGTTAGGGTCAAGTTTGAGGTTAGGGTTAGATCGATCTTGTTTATTTGCACAACTATTATCGAAAATGTTAACAGAAAATGGCTGCCCTGTGGTGCATTAGCGTTGTGTTGCAATTTTTAAATGAAGTACTGAATGTATATGAAGTCGATAAATTTTAAAATAACTGCACTGTTCACCATCAAAACATCAAAATTGAATGTAAAGATTTATTATGAGTCTAGTGAGGTATGTCATATTGCTTAAATCAAGGTATCCTACTTTAGACCGGCGCTAGCAAATCTGCTAGCGCATCAAAGTGGAAATAGTATGGAATCATCAGCTGGCAGAATTTCAGCAGACAATATAATTAGGTCTGCTATAAATTTCTCCCAAAATAGTAACAATGCTACTGGCATAAGTCGTCTATAGTACAAGTTATACTAGCTACGAGTTGATAAAGTTGACAATGCAAGATCAAGACAACCGAAAATGAAACGTCTAGACGGTCATGGCTCTTGAGCTTTAACTCTTAAGCATCAACTCCACTTATAAAGTTAATACTACTTGACTACTTGATAATTGGTCCACAATCAAAAACTGACATATCGGGATAACACGGTAATACAATACATACGTAAAACAAAATCGGCATTTATTTTCGTTTGTTGATGTTTTACTACCAAAGAATACTAACAAATGAGCATAAAATATTTACTCTTTCCTGCAAAGAGAATCAGAGATGTGCGGATCCTGAAATTTTGGGTCCGAGTCCGAGTCTCGGAGACCGCGTCCGCGACTCGGCGTCTGCACTGTCAGAAACAGTGATAATGTTAAAAATCGACTGGGCCCCAGAGCCAGCTTTAACCAATGTGGCAATCAATGGCATGTGCAAAAAAACTGCAAATGTAAGCAAAAAATTGTAGTATTATATTATTGTTAGTAGAGAGTAGAAACGTTGCGATAAAAGAATTTTGTTTTACCGAGCATCAGGGTGAGTGTGCGTCCGCCATTCCGTCCGCAAAATGTTTGCGTGCGCTCGTCTCTTCCGCTGACGCGTCCGCACATCTCTGAAGGGAATCGATTCCAAGTTTCGAACAAGCGATCAATTGCAGTGAGCATTGCGCAGTATTTCTGAGAAAACAAAATCGAAACCAAGTAGCATTGAACTACCGGGGTACAGACTGCGAAATGCAAATACTTGATCTTGAATTTGAACTTGAAATGTGCAACGCTAAAGACGCTGGATACGATCTGGATCAGATTCCCGTTCATCAACGCCACACAGACGAAGTGCGATATCAAAATTGCATTACCGCATTTCGCCAAATTGCGCAAAGAAGAAGAAACAGATGTTCGTCCGTCAGTTGAACTGCATTGTCTCCGTATCCTGTACGCGGTCTCACAGCTCAATAATACATAAAAAAAGCCCAGCTGTCGCTAGGGTGAGCCGACCGTATCGGCTACATTTCACTGCGACGTCCGACTTTTGATCGCGGAAGTTCTGCAGTTACACACGCGCTATGGTGATCTGCTATATCGAACGATACAATCAACGCTAGAATATAATGCAGGGGCCTAATTTATCAAGCATCGTACTGTGAGATGGAGCTTGCTCTGCACTATGCGACCTTGCTACATAGTTTCCTAGTTGGCAGTAAGACATGACTGACGCCATCGCCCGTGGTGAAATTTCGTGGGAGTAAAATCGTG
>Ga0056128_1011834_pt1 | contig 10724 bp, 10 predicted proteins | sample WorMetLIZISLAND2_FD_71113 | JGI IMG/M metagenome (GOLD analysis project Ga0056128, IMG submission 71113) | Marine gutless worms symbiont microbial communities from Max Planck institute for Marine Microbiology, Germany - Olavius geniculatus... ... | reverse complement strand
AGAATTTGGTATTTGTATATTAACTTAGCGTGAACACCCCAATTTTTAGCTAAACTACTAAACCGGAACTGCTATAGGCTTTCGCGCGTCTCGTGAGCATTAGCTCAAATTTCTTGTTTTATCTTTGTTCTCCTTTTTTATCGGTTTCCATTTTGTTGTTTCAATCACAAGCATGGCTTTACTTCTAACTTACTAAGTCATATGTCGTAAATAGACCTATATCTTCAGCATTATGTAGGCTATAGACTTTGATTTCCGGTCGCAGACGATTAGCAAAATATTTTGAAGAAAACCTATGTCTGACGTGATGCGATGAGGGATGTAGCAGTTAATGCACATGTTTAGTTTGTCTTTGAACAACTTTATTCATTGGTATAAAAAGTAAGCGCAAAAAATAATCACAATAAAGCAACATAAAAAGGAACATAAATCGTTATTGCTGTCATGCAGACGCTCAGACCGGTTGAGGCTGGCGCCAAGCGTTCGCAATTACGACCGCGTTATGCTGCCGTCAAGACTCGACTCGTCATCATCCTCATTATCGCCGGAGCCGCCGCAACAGTCCGGCGTCAGCAAGATACGACCCGGTCGACGCAACAGCAAGCTGCCTTCGTCCCAGGAAGTGTTCGCGCTCGGACTGCAGAACCCTGATGTCGTTAGCAGCAGCCTGTCGCCGAATGGATCAGTCGATCAACCGTCTCTGAGTCCGTCGTCGTCTGCTGCGTCGGAGACCGCCCCCGCCGCCAACAATCGAGCGAAACATCCGTCCAAGAACAGCGAGAAGTCTGACGGCGCTCGACGTCTGCGCGGCAGACCGCCGGAGCTGCAGAAGTGCTACTTTGTCGCTGACGACGTCGTCCCGACCAGTCCGAGTGATGACAGGAAGACCGCGGCGAACGACCCGTTCTGGGACGCTGCTTCCTCGCCTCAACCACAGCAGCCGTCTTCGCCGCGGCGACCGAGCTTTGCCGACGACGAGCAGTCGTCGAGCTTCTTCAAGCCGACCAGTTCCAAGGAGAACTTGATGAGCACTGCGGACGTCGAGATGAGCTGCGTGCTGCTGCCCAGCGGCGATATCGGAGCGACCAGCACCGACCCACAGTGAATCAGTGGGGTGGCGGATCCAGAATTTTGGAATAAGGGGCGGAAGAGTAGGAAATGAAATTCTTTACATGTGTATAAAATGCATTCAGTCAATAGAGGGAGGCGACCAACCCCGCCCCCTCCCCGAATCCGCCACTGAATCAGTGAGTGAGTGAGCGAGTAGTGTTTACGTCTCTAGCGACAGGCAATGAACATCCGTGCACGACAATCGAACCTTGAAGCAGGGGGCCAGAGTTAAACCCGATTAGTTCTTCTGTTTCGTAAACATGACATGGAGGCTGTCACAAATTTTCCGATGTCAGTGTGCAAAAAGTTAGCATGAAATAAATGAGTAATGTCGTACAAAACTCAGATTTCGCGTACAGTCCCGCCAGAGCAGAGGATGTATTGTGCTGCACCAACGTGCTGTAAAGAAGCTTCCAAGTTCCCACAGATCTGAAAATGTCGAGCTGTTGTCCGACATTTCTAGTTTGTGAGAGCCCACTTTTGTAACAGTCCCTGCTTGGTGGAACATGCTGTAGTCTAGCTGAACCTGCCTAAATCCGCCTCTGCTTTGAAGTTCAATCTTCGAGTGAATATTTTTTTTTCGCACCACGCAAGTCGAAGTACGTAGGCTACGTCAGAAACTGCAAACTGGCCATTTAATAGTTACCGGTGTATAGCTGCTGCTGCGACTGGCGTAGCATATAGCTATTACCTATATTAGCCTACCTACCCTACGTAGGGCCTACGTATTACCTACGACGCGAAAGACCAACTGCGCTGGATGAAAATAAAACTAGGACAAAACTAGAATTATATTCATGTGATGATATCTGTTAGCAGCTGTTCTTGTCAAGATAGCATGCATGACACATGACCAGTATTTTGCTAAACGTCTTTGTACCGTATTTTCGTGCAATCCATCTAAGCGTAGGGCCTATTTACTCGAGATAGAAAACGGCGATTATCAATACATAGGCCTACTGACAATCGTGCGAAATTATGCTGACGACAACGAAGATCGTGACCGTTTATCGCCGAGCGAGAATCGACTTGTTTCCATCCATGTACTGATTACAGTTAACGATGATGCTATATTGTCGCTGCGACTTAGTAGTGCTGACAGAGCCAGGGGCGTCTATCTCAACCCATTAGGGAATCTAACGTAACGTCGTACGACTATCCCCCAGCGTGACCCGAGGCAGAGTCCCGGCCGAAAATGATTTTGGTGCGGTTTAGTCTTACAACACTTCTGGACAACTGGTGAAACGACGACTGCCCCCTCCTGAAGTCTCAAAAGCTGTCTCTATTGAGAAATGTATTACGCTTTGAGCGTAGTTCTCAATGGACATGGACGCCTCTGGACAGACCTGTGCGTGCGTATGAACTACTGTTGCTGACATAATCACACAAAACCGCTTTTATTCTTCGTTATCGTCATTTTCTGTCCGGTTTCAGCTTTTAACCTTTCGAGTGGCGCAGGCGCTTGTGGGGAGAGCCGCTCATTCGGTTTTTTACGCGCGATAGCAGAATGCTTCGCGCGTCTTAGCCATGGCCTGGGCGTCCGTCCGTCATACTGTGCAATTGTATCAAAACGGCGCAAGCTAAGATCACGAAATCTTCACCGTGGGCTGCCCCGAAGGACTCTAGTTTCTTGTGACGAAATTTCGTGCCCCTGTGTGAGGAGGTTCCTTCGAACTCCCCTAAAAATACGTTATTTTGCCGTTACTGGCTCGTCAATTGTGAAAACGGTTGCAGTTAGGTACAGACATGTTGCTCATCATAACAAGCACTGGTCACAAGCTTTTTAGTTTTATCAACATCGATGACCTTGAACGACCTCGAACACCCAAAATTAAAGTTTTTTTTTGAATTTTTCGTAATTTCGGGCTGCGACACACATAAGACGGAACTGCGCCGAAATGGCTATAGACCCACACAACCTGCGTATGACATTTACAGCATTAAACGCAGATTTTAGCAGTCCAAGTCCCGACCCCATAAGTTCAAGGAGGCCTGCACACGCGGACGTCAAAAAGAGGTACCCCTCTAAGAAGTGGTTATTCTACTGCTATTGGCTCGTGTAGCGTGAAAACAGTTGCAGATAGATACATACAGGCTGCCTATCATAACAAGCACTGGTGACGGGCTTTTTAGATTTATTAACATCGATGACCTTAAACAACCTTGAACACCCCCCAAAAAGGGTTTTTAGTGAATTTTTCGCAATTTTTGGCCCCAGTGCACATTTTAAGAGTGAATTGCGACAAAATGGTTGGAGATAGACCAAGACAACCTGAGTATGAATTTTTTTGGTATTAAACGCAGATATTAGCAATTCAAGTCTTGACCCTCTAGGTTCAAAGGGGCCTGCGCAGGCGGGCACCAAAGAGGGGTACTCAATTAAAAAGTGGTTATTTTACCGCTATTAGCTTGTCTAATGTGAAAACAGTTGCAGGTAGGCACAGACATGCTGCTTATTATAACAAGCACTGGCGTCGAGCTTCTTAGAAATGTCAACATCGATGACCTTGAACCTTGAACAATAGTGGGATCTTAAGTGTTTTTTGGCAATTTTCGGTTGTGGCGCACATTATAAGAGTGAATTGCGCCAAAGTGGCTGGAGATAAACCTGGACAACCTGCGTAGGCTTATAAAATTTTTAGCATAGAACGTCCATTTTTAACAATCTAAATTTCGACCTCTTAAATTCAAGGAGTCTTTTGTATGGAGGTCTCAAATATGGGAACTTCTTTAAAACGCACAATTATTTTATTGCATGCTGTGCACAATTGCCCAGGTGGCAGGACCGCTGCTATCGTGCGTCACGTGAGCTTTGCTCAAATTACATGTGATGATACCCTGTATCTATAAAAATGGTCATCAGTGGACAGGCTAATGGTTGTGAAATTTCATACAAACACTGCATCAATCAGCACTGGTATTTAAAAAGTTAGCTTGACGCTCGGAGCCATTTTTCCTATCGCAGTGTATTTTGTAGCAGAATACAACTCAGTACATGCCTACGATATGTAACTTGGTGTATTTGAGCACACATATCAATGTGCTTTACCATCCACTGAAATAACTCGCTTGTTTGATGCAAAAAGTCACAAGGATGACACAATTCATTCAATTACCGGTACTGCTGAAATGCAGTAGTTCATCTGCATCATTCAGCGGCGCATATAACTTCTAACACTTCAATCACACCCCTTGCTCACAAAATAGAAACTTTACAACAACTAGTATAATTTTGCGATAACAGTGTCTGACTGTTAAACCACAATTTGCAGAAAATTTGTACTGTAAAATGCATACCCTGTGGCAGATTTCACTAATAGCCACTACACAAGCTTACAGTGCTACCTTAGATCCCCAGGCTGGAAGATGGCAAGAAAGTGGATAAATAAAGAAAAGATACACCCCACTTACTGTCTTCACCCCATAAATAAAATCTTGAATAGCAACGTGTTGAAAACATTGTACTGCTACAAATGAATAGATACCAAATGCAAACAATGGAACAACTGACATAACAATAACTAAAAATGACTAAAATTAGGATAAAATACATGTACACCCAAAACAATGATACCGATAACACTATCACAAAACACTGTACAAATACATGTCAATGCACATTGAAGAGAACAGTAACTCACACAAAACATTACATTACTACTGATTAGTATGTTTTCACTAATTGGTTGATATGCTGAAAAAATGACAAAATTTAATTTTTCTGATGATAACATTTAATTTTACATTCACAGCATCAAACGTTAATGGGATATGCGTTGCAACAGACAGAATGCACAAGTTGAACAGAATTTTCCAAACAAACGTCAAAAAGATAACAACATCTTGCAACAAGAAATATCCTAATGTACTCTTCGCGCACATCATTTTCTTTTGTATTCTTTTAAAAGCTTCTTCGTTCCTTTCGGCTTGTATTAGAAACCTGGTGTCTAATTGAGACATGATTAATATTATGCTAATAGTGACTGGCGTCGAGGTCGTTATTGGAAATGGTTTCCCCAAAGTTCATAACATATTGCCCGATTTTAGAAAGTGAGAAGTAATAATGGTCGATGATGCTAGTTGCCATTTGTATTGTTATACCTCAACGCATGCATCTATCTGGCACCGTTATGGAGATATGGCACCTCAAAGATAATCGGGTCACGACCTTGATCTTTTGGTGTCACGTGACCATTCGACTCCCGGGACTGACTCCCTATGGGTGGTCCATAGTGACCATGTGACTATCTAGCACCATTATAAAGATATGGCCGTTTGAAGTTCTTCCAGGAAGACTCTTCCAGGAACAGAAGTCGGTCGTCAGTCAGTCCTCAATATTACACTGATCTCATATACTTCTCTTCACTACGTTAGGAACGTAGCATGCAAGGAGTTAAAAATGACAGCATCTCTCATTAAACCAAAGCCTGTAACAATTATTGGAGAATGTGCATAATGCAGATACTTTGCTGTCGATGGTTTGAAAATTGAAACCCTTTTTCAACCTCACTGCATTCAATAAACAGAAACAAAATCTTAAAAGCACTATGGCAGACACCACATCACATTAATCACACATGCACATACACAGAGCCAGCAGACTGAGCAGTATCTTCTTACAGTTGCAGGGAATACCTTCCAAATTAACACCAAAATTTCAACACACAAAAAACAACTTATTTAATAAAAAGGGCGAGACTATAAATCGTGACTGTCAAAGACAATATATAACAGACTTTCTTCTTCATTATCGCAGAAAGTCTGTCTGTCTGTCATACCCATCTGATGCGTTGTGTTGCACAATCACAGACCCCAACCGCAATATTGGGGTCCTTGGGCCTTAGGGATGTGCACCCCCAACTTGCCCACAGGCAGCCAGAGAGGGGGGGCTGAATTGCCAGTTAATGGAGCAAACCCACCTATAGGGTGGAAACTTTGCTAGTTACTAAAATAGCCTGAAATTTTTCACATAAATCCTGTTCTGCTCAGCAACATTGCTAAGTCTTTCATTACTACACTAAACAACACCATCATATGCACAAGCATCACGTGCAGTTTTGACAAAAAGTGTTAGTACAAGATTTCACCAATTAACGTTTACAATAAACAGCATTTGTTGACCAGTTACAACAAAATAAGCAGCCAGCAAGCATCAAAGTTAACAAATACATAACAAAACTTCAACTGGTTTAAATTTCATAGAAAAATGCTTAAAGAGCTGTCCGTCAAAGCAGCTGAAAAACACACACTTAACAACATACATATACACAGCACTGATGCATACGTTTATAAGCACATCCACAGATTCTCTGCACGAACTTGACAGCTTAGTTTTACATAAATATCATACACTTGGATAATAAAAATACACCAGATTCAGAAACAGAAACGATGTACGACTGATGGGTGTGAAAATTATTTGCATGCGTTGCATGGTTCACTTTCACAATGCAGTGCATTTGCTTCACTTACAAACTTGTGGGCTATTTGAACGCCATTGCATTAAACAAAATTTCAAATGTGGTGAACTACATTAAAAAGCCACATGAAAATCATAGTCAGAAAACTGCAGATAGAGATTAGCCAAAGGAAGAAGCAAACATACGGCATTTGTTTTTCTGAACATGGTGTATTTTATTAAACTGTTATCCATGACTGTAAATGTTGCTTAGAGAATCTAAACTCCACCTCCTTTCTTCTTTCCCGTCGACCTGACACATCAAACAACACGACTGCATTCACACATTAACCAAAAACAAAAATGTTAAACAGACTGTTAATAACTAATCGCTGCTAAATTAAAATTGAAAGTACAACCCATTACAACAATAAGGAGATGAAACAATGTTCAAGAATGGAGAAATTAACAAAAAGTATCCACATCAACAGCAGCGACTGAAAAGAATGCAAGTGAATAATAAAAATTTTCGTGCAAAGAAGGCTCTTCAAACAAGTCTGTTTTTGTTGATACTCTGAAAGCATCACTGATTTGACAGATGCTGCCATAGCATCTGCTATTCACTTGTCCATCTATCTATGACATTTAAGCTGTTAGATGGGGTATATAATCATTTGGCAGGGAGACTCATCCAGCATTGCACAGAACAGGGTCACAGTCCACCATGAGAATTAGAGCAGATTTGAAGGGATCCTGAACCCCAAGTCAAAATGTACATTGCAGGTTGCAGAAAAACCAGCACTAAACTGTTAGCAAAACAACCAGCAACCTAGACCAAATGACTTTGACCCAAGTTTAAAATGAGACCACGCTGAACTGTAAACTTAAACATGTGGTACTAACTAACAGAAGACATTTGCTGCAAACTACTCCACATGATTAAGCAGATCTGTACGTGCACAGTGTTGAACAACATGACAATCATCAATTATGACACATTAAGTACATTACGATGTCCAGCCATTAACCTTCTTGGCGGTATGAATTTGGACAGAGTTTCTGTCTGAAAGCGGTAAATATATCTGACGTGGCAAATTCACCGCGACATTTGCCTGATGACATTTATATGTACACTTGAGTGTTCGACTGTACACTCCCACTGGACCTGAACTCACAGTACAGCCGCGGCGTCGACGGCAGCTGTCAGCCAATGTAGCTGGATGCGCTGCAACTTGTGATGTTGATAAACTAGCTCAACACAGATGACATCTGGCAGTCGGGTGGAAAGGAAAAGAATTTTATCAGTTGCAACTGACCACTGACTGTGACTAATTGACAGCACAGCAGACATTGTCTGCTGACGGTTCTGGACATGAGCTAATGACTGGCACCCCGGCATCTCGCAGCACAGATGGCAGGGAGACTGCTATAGCTGCGCTTTGAGTCTCAGTCGGGGTTACCGTTTCCAGTACATAACTACCAACCCGAATAATGCTTGGGATTACCACTGAGGAGGTTAAATAACCCTCAATATCAAGAAGCACTACAAGTCAATGGCAATCACCAGCAATCATAGCATCTGTATGGCATCATTTTTTCAAACACTTACTATGACAAGCATTTTTAAATTTTGTAATGTTCACTAAGATAGAAAATCTAACACCAGAACTCAACCGATATTTTCATACAGTACATGATGATACTTTACTTTTTCTTGGCCTTGGGCGAGGTGCTCTGGAAAACGCTGCTGGCAGCCATTAGATTCTCGATGTATTGACCAAGAACCTGATTCTCCGACTTCAACTTGAGATTTTCCTCCTTCACCGAGTCCACCCTTTGTGACAAATCTGGAAAAAAACCACAATAGAAAAAATGCAGATAGAACAGACAATAAATGAAGACAAGTAAACTAATGAAGCTGTGAGATGCAGACAGAAAACCATTAACCACAGCCGTAACAAGTAATACAGTCAAACCCACTTAATATCACATTGCTTACTGTCACAATCCGCTTATTGTCACATAAATTTTTATCCCCGCCCAACGCCTGCAGTAATCAATGGGCATTGACTCCGGTTATTGTCACTCCACTTATTATCACATATCGCTTAATGTCAACACATTTCTAAGCCTGACAGCCTTGATTGCCAAGTTTAATATCACAAAGTAGACCAGTCAGCAGGCACTTTGTAGTAACAGGCCGAAGTCCTGTGCGTGAATGGAATGCCGGTCAATGGTCTACGTGCATGGTGTGGTGGCCGGTCCAAGGAGCCCTGGATTTAGAGCTCATTGGTGGGTCTATTGCTCAGCCACTGCAACCACAGCAGCAGCAAATAAGCCAGTCATTGTGTGTGGGCCAGACTGATGACAGCCACTCCACCCGCAGCTAGACTGCAGCCCTGCTCACTTCCACTACTGCCAGTGCCGGTAGTCACTGAGGCGGCTAAATGGTTAAACGTGAATGTGTCGATCTTGACTTAAGTGTAAAAATAAAAATTATACAAAAGTGGACGTCAGCACTACGCAAAAAGATGTTGCATCAACATTTGGAATTACTGATTCTTAACAGTGATCTCAGCTGTTGTCTTAATACTACTTCTGGTTGAACTACTATGGCAGCTCCTGTTAATGTCAACTTCGGTTAATACCACACAGTTTTGGCAGTCCCACAGATGTGATATTAACAGGTTTGACTGTAGTTAATGACTGTTTTACTTTACATCACACAATGTTTAAAAGGTATGAATTATTGAACAAACACAGAGTACTAAATAGGTAAAAAGCATAGGCAGATTATTACCATCAAGTGTGTTTTGCAGCTCAAGCACTTGGCTGATTAATCGACGTTTTTCCTCTTCTTCTTCTGCATTAGCATCTGCATCAACATCTACTCAACAGCCGAAAGATCATGAGTTTAATAATGCAAATTCACAAAAATACCATATATACTGAATTACAATGACTTTATTTCACACTCTTGCGGCTGATCAGCCAAATAGTCAAATAACAGTGCAACAGTGCAAAACAAGAATAATAACACAGTATAAGCACAAAAATGTAACATAGTCCAAAGTGTAACATACTCCATAAAAACACAGATACAACAAATATAGAACTGGGGTATGGCTACAGCTTGAAACAGAATAATATAAATCACATACAGTGTGTACACCAATAAATGAGAAGAAAGCTTGACAGCTAAAGACAACATATTCTGCCAACGTGGACTGTTACTATTTTTCTCCCAAAAAAATATACTAAAAAATAAAAAAAACGTGATAAAAAATGTAATATTAAAGCAGGGCCTTATACTGATGTGATGCAATAAACTACTGAACTGCACACAGACGTGCAACCAAATTAAAAGGTCCACAGCAGATGAGCCATCAAACGTTTGGCTGGAATTACAATTACACACACTGAAAAGCTTTATGTCTAGTCCTGCCATGACACTACGTTGAGCTTAGTAACCTACACATGAGACAAATGAATAAAACTGTGAGACAAGTTGGACAATACTGTCATAAATTATATACTGCTAGTCTGTCAGTGATGCTTTTTAGTCCGCCCGAAAACGATAGTTTTCGGAAGGACTTAAGTTTTACCCATGATGTTTTTTTCTTCCTCGCGAGATCTCCGAGATGCGTGGTCCGACCGATCTGAAATTTTGCACGATGGTCAGTATTAGGCACTATTTTATAATGCCGGTCCAAAATTTTGGGGGACGCACCCCAAAAAAATTTCAGGGGCCAAAAACATGCAAAATTTGGCCTGATTTCAGACGACTTCGAAGTTCGGCGGCAAATATCTCCGAAACGGATAAAGATATTCAAAATCAGACTTTTATTCTGTCTACCGCGATTCCTCCTGCGTTAGAAAAAAAAAGTCCGGTGAAGTTTGGTCCAGTGACCTTGGAGATCTCGATGTTGAATCGTACCCACCCAAAGCGCATATTTCGGAAAACCATATTTCGGCCCCTAAGGGATGCTGCACCCCGAAATTTTTACACGCGCTAGAGAATGACCAAGTCTTACTAGCTCACCCCCCACCGGGGACAGGGGCCCCCTTACAACTTTTTTAAAGGGGGGTCAAAAATTGGCTTAAAATGTAGCGTATTAGACGAAGGATCTTTGGAGCCAAAGGGAGTAGCTTCATGAGACTTTGCCACGTGACGTGCTGCTAAATGGGAGTGATAACGCGGGTACAACTTTTAGGG
>Ga0056128_1011830_pt1 | contig 10726 bp, 8 predicted proteins | sample WorMetLIZISLAND2_FD_71113 | JGI IMG/M metagenome (GOLD analysis project Ga0056128, IMG submission 71113) | Marine gutless worms symbiont microbial communities from Max Planck institute for Marine Microbiology, Germany - Olavius geniculatus... ... | reverse complement strand
GTTCTGTAGGGTCCATGGTATACTCCCTTTTTACGTGTGCCCGAAATTGGACAGATAAAGGAGTATACACTATTTTAATTTTTTTTCTGCCGCGTAGCGGCTTCGTCCAACAAGGAGATTGACTGCCCCCTGCGCTTCGACCAGTACGGCCGGCGGGCTTATATCGAGCAGCTGCTGAAAATGATCGCCTATCGCAACGATGGCCGTGGAAACGCGCACGCCTTCGGCGACGCGCTGGCCGAGGGCTTTGTGAGAGCCGCCGCCAAGTGGGGCCGCCTTGCCGGTGCGGCCGGCGACTTGAAGACCGGGAGGCTGCAGTTTCCCAACTGGGGGCTGCCCCAGCACAAGGAGCCGCGGTCACAGCTTGACTGGTCCTATGGCAGCATTTTGGGGGATCGCGACATCAATGAGCACGGCTTCGATCAGCTGAGAAGCCATCCAACACTGGCCAAATTATATGGATTCCCCATGTATGCAACGGCTGAGGATTTGGTTACGATTTATACGGATAAAATGGTGCCGTTTCAGGGTGAGCTGCGGATGCTGGATTTCAGTTCGGAAAATATGTACTCCGAGCACATCGCCAAAATGGTCAGCTGGCACCGCTACTACACCCGCTTCTGGAAGCAGTCGACCCAGTTTTGCGACTGGCGCTGGCCGGATTTTCTAAACCGGCTCGCGCCGGGCATGGTCGGATCGACCGGACTTGCGGAACCCAAGTTCCTCAAGGCCGTCACCGGACGCCAAATTACCTTCCTGGACGGTATCCGCCTCGGGCAAAAGATATGGAACCTGGACCACGCCATCTGGACCTTGCAGGGCCGCCACCGGGACATGGTTCACTTTTCCGACTATTTGTACACCCAACCCAGCCCGGTGGATCAGTATTTGCCCGGCCGCCAAAACGGGGAGTGGCAATATATCAATACCCGGGGCCGGCATTTCGAGCGAGACAAATTCGAGCGGTTTAAAAGCCGCTTTTACAAGCTTCAGGGATGGGATGTAAACAGCGGTTATCCGACCCGGAAAACTCTGGAATCTTTAAACCTGGGATACGTTGCCGATGAACTCGAAGAAAATAACCGACTGGGAAAGACGTGAAACACAAGCGGCGCTCAACCCGAAGGTCTGATTCGAGGAGCCCGGTAGCTTGTGAATATTATGGATAGCATTATGCTATTCGTCATTCGTCGTTCGAAACTCGTCCGCCCATCACCGTTCCAATCGATTTGACATTCGCTGCCGTTCACCTTAATATCATAGCCATCGAATCAGGAAAGGGTAATAGGGATAGTGGAAAAATGACCCCGTTCCCGAATCCAATCTCCCTAAATAGACGGCAGTAATGCCGCTATAGTCTTAAACCCAGAAGCCCGAATTGATCCGTTGTGATCTGAACAAGCATGTCACCAAAACGCAAAATAGCTGTGGCCGGGGGGATATTCCTCCTGCTCAGCTTGTTGCTGGTCTGTCTTTTAGCCGGCGCATATTTTTACCTGCCACGTTATTTGGAAACTAAAATCATCCCGCAGCTGGCGGCGGATGCGGGCATCACGGATTTCACAGTCAACATCCGCAACATCGGATTCCATGGTGCCGATCTGGCAGACCTGCGCTTGGGTTCGCCGGAGAACCCCGCCTTATTCGTGCGTTCCGTTCAGATCGATTATTCTCCCCGCAGCATTTTCCGCCGAAAAATCGATACGATTACCTTAAACGGTATCGACCTGCACGCCGAATTGGCCCCCGGTAAATTTAAGCTGCGCGGGATCGATATTGAAAAGCTCGCCGCTGCGCAGCGAGGAAAAAAAACGGCAGCCATCGCCGGGGACCGATCGCCTCCCGTGGCGCTCACCAGGCTGCAGATACGCGATTCGCTGATCATTATCCGTCGTCAGGCCCGGCAATTCAGGATACCGGTTGAACTCGATATCCTGCCCCGGGATTCCACCTATAACGTTCTGGAGGTTGCGGCTGTTATGCACCCCCGGGGAGAAAAGGTTACGGCCTCGGCAAAAATCGATCGAATTCGACAGCGGGGGGCGCTCAATTTCGATTCTGCGGCATTGAACCTGGATCGCTTTGCGGACTTGATTGATGCGGGCAAGGATCGGATGCTGTCCGGAGAGATGGCCCTGCATGGGACAGCGGATATCATGTGGGAGCCGCTGCGACTCTCGTCAATAAAGGCGTCGCTGACGCTGGCGAACGCTAAAATTGGAGTCGGGGAACTGCAGTTCCAGAATCCCACAGACGATGCCGGTAAGACAGCCCCTTTTCGAATCGACCTGACCGCGGCGGGTGAGCATGAATGGCGCTTTACCGGCAGCCGGATATCGATGGTAGCCCCCCTATCCCTGATCCTGGACGAATTCGGCGGCACCCTTAAATGGAATGCGGCCACGATAGACGGATCGGGCCATTTCAAAGTCGTATTGCCGTTATCGCCACCGGCCGCACAGCATCGCATGCAGCTAGAATTCCTGGACCCGGTTGCGCTGCGGGGCCGGATCTCAGCTAGATACAATCGATCCGGCAAATGGCAATGCGAGGTCTCCAATCAGCAGCCTGATCCTTCATCCACCGCAACCGTCCGGTTGAAGGCTGAGCCTTATACCATCACAACATCGATTCCGAAATTTAGGATTTCCGCTGAAGGGGATCCTGAAGCTGTCGTAGCGGCCTATGAGCTGTCTGCGCCGGCAGTTCGAGTTAGCTCCGGAGCTGAAACCATTGACATAACAAAAGCAGCGATCAAGGGCACTGCCAAGGTAGAAAATATGGACACCGGTGCGGTTTTGGTCGCATACGAATTACAAGCGATCGATTCCAGCCTGAAACTAAAGGACGGCCATATTCGCATTTCCAGGGTGGCCGTGTCCGGCAAACTCAACCGGGATGATGTCCGTCAGATAATGGCAGGGGGCGTGTTGCGGTTTAGCGCAGCCGACGGTCGGTTTCCGCGCGCCGGGATTCGGATCGACAGCGTCCGGGGCAAGGTACCGTTCAGATGGCCGGCAAAAGGCCAAACCGTAAGCGGCAGTATTGCGGTTGCCGGCCTGAACTACAAGGGGTTGAAACTCGGCCGTCTTACCAGCCGGGTCCAACAGACGGCAACCGGTTATGAGTTCGAAGGAAGGCATCAAAGCACCCTGCTGCCAAAAATGACGCTGAATTTCAGCGGTGAAACAATATTTGGTGCCGATGGTCCTGCCCGAGCGGTCATTCGCTTCACGGCCTTGCGCCCGGCGGATGCCCCGGAGATTGATCTGGGAACATTCTACCCGGCTGCAAAGGGCGCTCTGCTCAAGGGTAAATTTGAATTGGACGGCAAATTCATGCTAAATCGCGATGGACTCAGCGGGCAGATAAAGACCGATTTTACTAACGGGTATTTAGTGTTTCACAAAAACAATTTAATCCTTGACGGGATGCGGTTGTCCATCAATTTTCCGGAGTTACCGCGAATACGCACTTCACCCGGCCAGCAAATCCATTTCAGCAAAATATCTCTGGGAGATTTTGTTGCCCGCAACGGCCGCATCGATTTTCAGATCGAAACCGCGGGTTCCCTTCTGATTGAAAAGATACGCTTTGCATGGTGTGACGGGAAAGTGGAATCCCAATCGGTTCGGCTTTCGCCGGAAGCAGAAGAATATTATGTCACCTTCTATTGCGATCGATTGAATCTGGCAAAAGTATTGGAACAATTCGGAGCCGCGGTAGCCAAGGGCCGGGGGTCCGTAAATGGCCGCATTCCCCTGCACTATGTTAACGGCAACATCAGGTTTGACGATGGTTTTCTATTCTCCACCCCGGGAGAAGGCGGTAAAATTTCTCTTAGCAACACCGCGTTGCTAACTGCCGGCATCCCACCGAATACGCCGCAATATGTACAAATGGAACTTGCCAGGGAAGCTTTGAAGGATTATGATTATTCGTGGGCCAAATTGAATATAACTTCCGAAGGAGAAGCGTTGTTGTTGCAGATGCAAATGGACGGAAAGCCGGCACGCACCCTGCCATTTGTCTACAAAAAAGAGATTGGCAGCTTCATGAAAGTCGAAGCGGACGCAAAGGGATCAAAATTTCAAGGCATCCGCCTCGATGTCAACTTCCGGCTGCCGCTCAACAAATTCCTGCAATACAAAGATCTGATAAATATGATTCGTCAGCGCCTGGGCCCTAACTGAGCCTGCATGTGCAAATAGGAGTTATCTGGTGTCGATTATTGCGAAACGGGCTTTGTAAAATTTTGAAAGGAGCAACGATTAGCGAATAACCGATAACCACCAATGGCGAAGGAGCAATAGCATGATCAAGACTATATCGCTATGGCTGGCAGGAATTGCTTTTCTGACGGCAACCGGCTGCACCCAGCACAAAGTGGAGGTGGCACCTGTAGAAGTCAAGCCGATCCATATAACCATTGACGTCAATGTAAAAGTGGATAAGGCGCTGGATGATTTCTTCAGTGACGTCGACAATGCTGAAGAAAAAGTAAAAGCCAAGCCAAGTGCTGCCGAATAACGGACGATCCTGCTATATTTATCAAACAAGGAGCGATAACATGAAGCGAAAGACTGCAATTGCGATTTTATCGGCTTTCATCCTGGGAAGCTTCACCTCCGCTGCTTATTCGTCTTCAAAGGCGATCAAACAGCGCATGATTGAACGCCTGCCGGTCATCAAGGCGCTTAAAGATCAGGGTATCGTCGGTGAAAATAACAGGGGCTTTCTGGAATTCATCGGCACAAAAAAAGAAAGGGCAGATGCCGTTGATGCCGAGAACAGCGACCGCAAATTGGTTTATGACGCCATTGCCAAACAGCAGGGCACGACGGTGGAAGTTGTCGGCAAACACCGCGCGGTTCAAATTGCCAACAAAGCCCGACCCGGACAATGGCTGCAGGATGCAAATGGCAAATGGTATCAGAAATGACGAATGCAGGACTTGCGAATTAAATAAATTTATTTATATGAAAGGAATATACTGAAATGGATCAATTCGGAACATTTTTACCGATCGATACCGGAAGTTTGTGACCGCCGGAGACCATTATAATTCCCGTGTTAGGAATTATCCTCGTGCTGCTGATTGGAAAGTTCGGCCCGAAAATTGCCAATTTTATCCGGCCCCAACCTGCAAAAATCAGTTAGAAGGGTTCAGAGTCAAAGAGGATCTCATCTGAAGCTGCCAGGCTCCGCTGTCAGAAGAGACAACCTCAGATGGATCCTCTTCCGATATTACTTTTCTTCAACGGGATACTGGGCTCTTGACCATTCCCGCCAGCCGCCCTTGAGGGCATAAACGTTGCTGAATCCTAAACCTTTGAGCTTCCGTGCCACACTGGCACTGGTGTACTCACTCGGTCAGGCGCAGTATAGAACCAGTTTTGCATCTTTTGAATACTGCTTATTCCATTCAGCGACTTTTCTGGGATCACCGTAAACGGCTCCTTTGATTTTGAATTCACTGGAAGTCCAGTCCCGCCCCGTTCTTACATCGATTATGGCGACATCGGCGTTGCCCATGATCGGTTTTAGTTCCTCCTTGGTTATCAGCGGAATTTTTTCGCCAAACACCACCGATGAGGGGGCTATAACCAGAAAGGCCGCTAGAACGGCCAGGCCAATTAATTTACTAGGCGTATTTGTCATTGTATTGCTCCTTGATGTTTATGGTTTCGTATTAGCACAGCCTCCGGCCGAAGGTCAGCCGGTCTGATCGGAAGTGAAACAAATGAACATCGAACGTCCAACATCAAACATCGAATGATGCCTTCTGTCTATTTTATAAAAAGATTGAGCGGCTTGTCGGGTCGTAGCCGAAGGCGACGTGTGGGGGCGTAGCTCGAAGAGCGAAGCCTCAAGCCTGAAGCGATTCCATCCTTCGACATTCGTTATTCGACATTCTGCGGTTCTGCGGTTCGCTTTTTATGAAGTTTCATATTAGAATGTTCACGACTGCGCCCTTTGCTGCCGCGGACGCATTGTCTTGCTACGATTTAGAAAGAAATCGACTAAATTTACCATAAGTGCCAGCATCGTCACTGCGGCAATTGCAAACATTAACAACTGAAAAGGTTCCGGCTCCGCCAGGATCATGCCGGTGGCGGCCAGGGACAAAGCAACGATTGAAACTATTTTCAGCAGCAAGCCCGCCGAAGCCTTCGCCTGCGGTTGCGCTAGAGATCTCCGATGCGCGGTCCGGATGGCAGTTATGTTGACCACGGTATAGTAAAGCATCCACAGGATAATACCTGCCCGGATCCAGGTCTCTAGATACGCCTCGCCCGCAAATCCCAGGGCCATCAAAGCTGCGCTGGCTCCCGCTATAAAGACAACGGTGGCCGGACGAACTAACCGGGAGGCGTCGGATTTAGGGTTATTTTTTAAGTAATTTTTGGCGAGTTCGCCGGCCATCATGCCCACTGAATGCATCATCGCGTTTATCGCCCCGCAGACCGCGGCGATCGCCACTGTTCCCATAACGTAACGCCCGGCCTGTCCCAGGGCCCTGCTGGCTAAAGTCATGTGCGGGACCGTGCTTGATTCAAGCTTTTCCGGGGATATGACGGTCATGGCTGCCAGTCCCCAGAGGGCAACGATCACAGCACCGCCAACCACCGCCGCAACCATCGCCCCTGCCCTCCACGAGCTGCGGTGATCGTTTCCGTGAACATAAAGGCCCAAATCGTAGCCGATCAGCACAACGAAGGTCGCCGCCAGGTATCGATAGTCAACGTCGAATTTGAAATCATGGGTGCCTAATTCACCGGGAAGATGAGACAGGCTTGCCCCGCACAGGACAATCAAGCCAATGCAAGCGGTTGAAACGCCTATGATTTGTGCAGCTTGTGCGGCCGTCCGCGATACCAGGTTGACCGCTGCGATTGCCCCCAGCAGCAAAAACGCAAAGGCAAAATTGGGAAACCAGTAGACAAAAACCTCGTTGAATAGAAAGCCTGCCGTAACCGCCAGGGCGGCTGAAGCGCATACGGCAAACGGCAGCTTGCCGCTCAACGCGACGACTGCAGCGCCGCGGCGCCCCAGGTTATTCTGCAATCCGGCGAAATGGCCTCCCCCCTGTGAATGCAGTTGCTGAAAGCTTTGCACCGTAGCCAGGTGAACGCCTACCGCAACCGGCATAATTAACACAAAGATCCATCCGACAGTCCCCAGACTGCTGCCATATAATGACAGCATATCCGGTGTAAACATCAATCCGGCCGCCAGGGTCAGTGAACACACATATGCGTAGCTAAAAGATCTGAAATCGAACACTCCTGAATTTGAGATTGCTTCTAATCAATTATTACATCTCCCCCGAACCGGCCTGACTCTTCCCGGCTTGTGGCCGGCATGTCGTTTCCTGTTCGCACCGACAGGCCGGCACGGCATGCGGTAGGTGCGGATACATTACCCGGGTGGCACAAGACAGCTGCTTCGAAATGTCACATTACGTCGCCTGATGAATGAAAAACTTACATCTATTTCCTGAATTTTGCACTTCGATAGCGGATCACAAGGTTCGGGATCAATTTGCCGTAAGGTGCGACGAAAAAGAAAGCAGAGCGGCTTGCCGCTCTGCTTGCAGTCGTAATGCTGAATGTATTTTTATGGTTAGAGTTTGCAGAACTCGGTGCCGTCAGCCTCTTTGGTGCACCGGTTAAACAAGACATAAAGAGCTATCAAGGCAATGGTTAGGCCGATCATTTTAGTACCTCCTGTAGTTACAATTGCAGATAAATTAAAGATACTAACGATGCCGAGGCCGTCAAGGTCAAAGCCGGCTCAAAGTCCTTTTCGGACCGCCTTAGACCGCGCAGCTTTGATACCAAATAATGCTATAATTTCAATTATTTGGATAAACGATGACAGGTTCTCCCCGTTAACTCCCACTTATTTATCTCTCGCCAACCTGGCTTGCAGACGTGCACGTTCAATGATTCTCCTTAAAAAAGAAACGGGGATCCGCGTTTTCATTCTTCACTCGCGCTCAAGAATGAAGACACGATCCCTCTCACCCCGTTGAGTTGTCGCACGCAGTGCGCAAGGTTTGCATCCGGGATCTGGAGCAGCAGACGGCAATTCCAAGCCGGAGCATATCCCCCAGTTTCATTTTAATTCGCCCTGGCAAGTTCGGCCTTGAATTTGATTACGCCGGCTTTTTTCACCGTTACCCAATTCTGATAATAGCGGTATCCGGGTTTGCTTGCCGTCCATTTGTATTTGCCTGGCGGCAAACCGCGTATGTGGGCGACGCCGTCCTTTAGGGCGGGTATTTTGTAGACCCGGCCTTTGATCTCCAGGGCGATAGTGGCGCCGGGCAAAGCCCTCAAGGTTTTTTTATCCCTAACCAGGACCTGCACATCGGCGCTGATTTTCTTCTTGAGCGCACGCGGCTTGAGGGCCACTTCGAGATGACCGGGGACCTTGGCCGATTTAAGGGTAACCGGTTGATAGCCGGCGGCCGACGTTACGATTGAGATAACCGCGCTACCCTGACCGATCGGCAGATTGGCCTCACCATTGGCCGATGTGGTAAAGGAGCGGGAGATTTGTTTTCGGCGCCGATAAACACCGCCTTTTGTCTTCCAATTGGCCGTGATACGAGCTTTGGGGATCGGTTTGCGGGTATTGGCGTCCCGCACCGTCAATTTTAATCCACTGAATTCTTTGGTCAGCTTCACGGTATGTTTAGCGAGGCCGGAGGTTTTCAAATTGAAGGTGCTGGCGTTCTTCTTATAGCCATGCCTTGCCACCGTGCACCCATACTTGCTGTGAGGAATGCTTTTGAATATGGCAATACCGGAGTTGTTCGTTGTGGCCGAGAAATTGCCTTTGGCCCCGGAAAGGGATACCGTCGCCAGCGGAATGGGCCTGCCATTGGCGGCTTCCCGCACCGTGATGTTCAGGTTCCCCTTCGTCGCCCGAACGAGTTTCACGATATGCCTGGCGGTACCCGCAGTGCTCAGCCTCAGGTTGCTGGAGCCTTTTGTATACCCCTCCTTGGAAACGTTGTAGGCGTAATTGCTTTGCGGGATATTGTTAAAGCTGGCGACCCCCGCGTTGTTCGTCCTGCCCGAATAGGTATTTTTGTCACTCAATATAGTAACGAAAGCCTGTCGGACCGGCCGGTTGGTATCGATATCATGAACGATGACACTCAGATTTCCTCGCGCCGCTTTGAGGATCAAATCCAGCCTGTTTTTCCCCGGCAGTCTGATATTGCGCAGGATGTGCGGCTGCAGACCGGAGCGATGGGCCTGTATCGTCCAGTTGCCGGGGCCCAGCTTTAAGTTGGCTACGCCATGGCTGCTGGTGGTCGACTGTACCCGGGTGGTGCCGCTGGCAACCACGGTGGCGCCGGCGGCCGGCTGACCGCCTTCCAAGCGCACCCGAACCGTCACGGGGATTGCCTGGCCGTCCATCTTGACTTTCTGCGTGAGACGGCTGTTTGCGGCCATCGTCACTGAGCCGGCGGCCGTTTTATAGGATCCATGGGAAACGGAATAAGTGTAGCGGCCGGGCTTCAAATCGTAAAAGGTGACCGCCATTTTTTCAACTTTGGCAGCCTTGCGGCCGGAGGGCCCCTTGATGACCACGCTTGCCCCGGTAAAATCGGCCTGGCCCTGCGCCGGCAGGGGCCAGATGGTTAAATGGTTTTTGGGCGCCGCGGTAGCCTGGGAATCGGCCTGTTTGAGCATCGCAATATTATACGAGCGGCTTGATTCTACCCCCAGATGGGAGTTATACGGGATGTAACCGCTTTTTGAAAACGAGACAAAATAGCGCCCGGAGGCCATCGGTCCGAGCTTGAGAGACCCGTTGAGGACGCCGCTTTTCTGGTAGCCGGGCCCTGAAAAGCGATATTTCATGCCATTGATTGGGGCCCCGGTCTTCTCGTCATGCAGTGAAAATGTCACCCAGTGGCCTTTTGCACCGGCAGCCTCAACGTTGGCTGCAAATGCTGCCAACAGCCCCAAGAGGGCAATAAGAACCCCTATTTTCTGATGAAGTTTTGAATTTTTGCACATAGTAAATGTCCTCATTTGCGGTGGCAGGTTAAGGTCGAAATCCCTGACTGGATTTTGCTGAGTGCAATGGCAGCGGTCGGGAAGCGCCATTATCCGGTCCATTTAAAGACAGCATCGGCTAATATCGGCATTCTCAGGGGAAAGCTTGATTTAAAACACGGCCCCGGTTCCATTTTTTGGGGGACCCCGCCAACATTCTGATACTGTTTCAGATCGACATAAACGGGGTACAACCTTAGCTTCTCTCTGTCCTGCAGGCTCGACCATTGATTAACCTGATGCATTTTTATTCAATTGGGATCTATGCCCGGCGGTCTTGTTCTTGTGGCCGTAATGTTCGGAGACCCCGTCGGTACGGGGATCGATGCCTTCGGTTCGGGGTTTCATGGGAATGCAATTTTCGATGGGACAAACCCCGACGCATAGGTTGCAGGCAACAGCATTCTTTGCTACTTTTTCACATATCCCTATCATTTTCTTTCTGTCAGTTCTTCAGAGAAAACGTTGTGCGGTGCCATGGCAAAATTAAGAAATAACAAGGCCTGGTTTTTGGTAATGCCCTCAATCGTGTTGTTGGACGAAGCCGCTACGCGGCAGAAAAAAAATTAAAATAGTGTATACTCCTTTATCTGTCCAATTTCGGGCACACGTAAAAAGGGAGTATACCATGGACCCTACAGAAC
>Ga0056128_1011829_pt1 | contig 10726 bp, 9 predicted proteins | sample WorMetLIZISLAND2_FD_71113 | JGI IMG/M metagenome (GOLD analysis project Ga0056128, IMG submission 71113) | Marine gutless worms symbiont microbial communities from Max Planck institute for Marine Microbiology, Germany - Olavius geniculatus... ... | reverse complement strand
GCGGTGTTTTTTTATCTGTACATATCTGTCTTTTCTTGCTGTCTGTTTCTGTCTTTATGACGAATAAACGTGTTCATTAGGCCTACCAGTGCACATCGTGCAGGTGATACTCCGCCCATTCTGTTGCAGTGTTGCAAGTTCTATTGCAGCTGTAATAGCTTTTGTTGCAAGTTGCATGTTGCATGTGTTATCGCAGTTGTAATAGGGGTCTTAGCCATGGCATCGGCGTCCGTCTGTCCGTCTGTCACACTTCGGATCTGTATCAAAACGGTGTAAGTTAGTATCACAAAATCTTCACTTTAGGCTGCCTCAAAGATTCTAATTTTTGTGACAAAAATTTGTGCCTTTGTGTGCTGGGATTTCATTCCGCGACGATTTCGTTCTATTATTGTGCACAAAGGATTTATGAAAAAATTCTGAAACGTCAGGTAAGCGCTTTCGTTGAAGTAATGTTTACGATGTTTGAATTTAGCTGGCAAAAACGAATCGAGCGTTCGCGCCGCCGCCATTATGACACACTTTTGGCCACATGCTGCAGGTACAAACATGTAATGTTGCTTATCATAACAAGCACTGGTCACGGGCTTTTTATTTTTATTCAGAGCGATGACATTAAACGACCTTGGACTTTTAAAAGAAGTTTTTGGCGAATTTTTCTCATTTTTTGGCTGCAGCGCACATTTTGAGAGTGAATTGCGACGAAATGGCTGGAAATAGTCTGAGACAACGTGGGTATAAAAATTTTAGCATCAAACGTAAATTTTATAGTCTACGTAGTTCTGACTTCTTAGGTTTAAGAAGGCCTGTGCACGCGAGCGTTAAATAAGGGCACAGATGAAAACATTAAAAACAGTGAACACAGTTGGAGATAGGCATGGACATGCTGCGTATCATAACAAGCCCTGGTGAAGAGCTTTTTAGCGGTACTAACATCTTGAACCCCAAAATAGGGTGTTTTAGTGTTTTTTGCGATTTTATGCTGCGGCGCACACTTCACTGGTGAACGAAATGGAGTTACAGTAGACCAAGTCAATGTGCGAACAGAAACTGCTAATGCTGTCGCGCGTCTCGTGAGCTTTTCTCAAATTACTTGCTTTTTTGATATCTTCTATCTCAGTCGGCGCCCAGTTGTACACGGGCGTCAAAGATCGCCCCTATACGGTGACCCTGTCATCATCGTTAGCCAAACGGTGTGCATAGGACACGAGGCATGCAAGCGACTGACTGTTGCAGTCTGGTCACGTCTTGGACGTATTATTCTCAAAGCGTGTCGCTCGGCGACCAGTCGGATCAGCCGGCCGGTGGGTGGCTATAGTCGCTACAGTCTCTGTCCCGGCCGTGACATAGCGAGCGCCTGCCGGGTGAAGTCTAATCGTTGGTCGACCAGCCACCGGCTGGTGGGTCGTTCAGCGACACTTCCATGTGTTTAATGGCTGATTACGTGCCACACACGCGCTATGCTGCTGCACCCCGCATTATGCTCAGCCGCTCAGCCGTCATATGTATATAGTTTGTATTTAAAGACAACTGACTATTTCTTGAGTTGTGTTATCTGCTAGGCTATTATGTTACGGACGAAACGCTGAAATATGCAACTAGAACGGTGGAATTTTTGCACACTTCCATAGTTAATGATGCGTTTTTTACTGCACGATGCGCGGCAGTGCGTAGTGCGTTTATGGCATCGTAAATCGTCCGTCTCTCCGTCTGTTCGTTCACTAGTCTGTGACGTCGCTGCAGGCCTATATCGTAGTCATTATGAACTGGTACTTCGAAAATAATTGACATGGACAATTAACTTTCGACTGGTATGGAAATCAGCAACTTTGCGAAGCGTAGCGAAGTCTGTGATTGGTTGCTGCCATTAAGTTGCGTGTCGGCCAATCAGGTGTAGGCAATTGTTGTGCGTCGGCTAATCTGTAGTCTTATTCTAGTTTCTTTTTTAGTCATTTTTCGCATTTTTAAAGTTTCACATTCAACAGTATTATTGTTTTCAATATCTCTCATTTAATTTTTCTGTAAAAACACATTAGTTTTTTTTACTTTATGTCGTAGATTAAACTGACAGTTTGTCTGTCAGTTTTTGAGTGCAAATTCTGTATCCTATTGTATTGTATTGTATTGCATGTACGTGAATATGCCTACATGTTTTAGCTTCTACAGACGAATTAGTTCTTTACAAGACACACTTTTTGAAACTCATTAAAGTAGCAGGGCTAAATTTCCTATTTTTTCACTTTAGCAATGAGACTAGACTGAGTACACACGTTGGTGCGGTATTCCCTCTATATAGAGTTGAGAGATGACTTCTAAGCTTTGGAGTTAGGCTAAGTCGCCGACAGTTGTAGTCGACGACGGCGACGTTGTTGTGCACGTAAGCTCCGCCCACAGTCTCCGCATGGGCGGTCGCCGGACTACCCCCCGCCAACCGCGGTAACACTAACGTCAACCGACGACTTCAAAGAGAGTAACACTAATGTCACACTACCGTCACACTACCCCAACGACGAGTGGCGCAAGCAACGTCGCCTGCACCGCGAGCTACGAAATAAGAAGCGTGATGCGTTCTGGCCAGAAACTATTGCCACCAGCCAGTCGTCGCCGCGTCAGCTGTGGCGGCCAGTCGATCTGCTGAGCGCTGCTCGGTCCTGGACGTTCGCCTGCGAGCAACGACATCAGCGTCGATCAGTTCCACAAATTTTTTGTGGAAACGGTTGAAGGAGTCCGTGCCGCTACTTGCGACAGCCCGCCGCCGTCGTTTTCAGCTGCGCGCGGATCGTCAATGCTCAACGTATTCGTGCTCGTCACCGTTGTCGACGTTGTCTCTATCATCCGTCGTCTGCCGGACAAAAGCTGTGCCGCCGACGCACTTCCAACACCTCAGCTGAATGAAACTCGTCTCCGACGTGATCGCTCCGTTCTTTGCGGAGCTTTTCAATCGATCACTGTCGTCAGCAACCGTGCCGCGGGCGCGTTCAAGTCGTCGTTTATCGCGCCACTGCTCAAGAAGCCAGACGTCAGTAGCGACGACTCACTATCATATCGACCAATTTCAAATTTGTTGGTGGTGTTGAAACTACACAAGCGACTCGTCTTCGGGCAGCTGTACGATTACCCCGCCCGAGCGGATCTGCCGCGTTTGCAATCCGCGTACCGCAGCCATCATTCCACCGAGACTGCCCTTCTTAAAGTCCTTGCTGACATTCTGTTGGCTGCGGACAACGGCGAACTGTTCGCGTTCGCGTTACTCGACCTGTCGGCGGCCTTCGACACTGTCGACCATGACATTCTGCTAACGCGACTTCGCGTCTGGTGTGGTGTCGGAGGCCCCGTACTGGACTGGTTCCGATCATACTTGACTGATCGGATTGAGTGCTTTCTCCGCGGCATGTATGTTTCGATCTACGACAACAACAGAATGCTACGAAGTTCCGCAGGGATCCGTCTTGGTTCCGCTTTTATTCATTCTGTACACGGCTGACCTGATCGACATCATCGAGGCTTATGGTCTTCACTTTCACCTATATGCCGAAGACACACAGATTCAGGGTTCCTGCTGGCCTTAGTCTGTCGACAGGACACGCTCCAGTCCACTCTGTCAGACTGTCTCGACGAGGTGTCGGACTGGATGCGTTCAAATCGGCTACAGCTAAACACTATAAAGACCGAGATACTCTGGTGTTCTGCATCCCGCTGGCGTCATCTACTGCCAACTACCGCCGTCAGAGTTGGTACCGACTACGTCTCTCCGTCGTCAGCTGTTCGCGATCTGGGCATTATGACAGACATCGACGTCAGTATGCGGTCGCACGTATCACGGCTGTATCTGGCTGTTTTGCGGTTCTGTGTCAGATACGCAGCATTCGGCGATCCGTATCCGTATCTGTCTTCACGTCGCTGGTCGTGTCGCACATCATGCCACGTTTACACTACGGCAACGCCGACTAGACCTGCGAGTCGGGTCGATCAAGTCGACTCAAGTCGACTTGGGCCTTCCAAGTTGGGTCAAGTCGGTCTGTAGTAGCGTCACCGTCGAAATTTTCTGGCGCCGCCGGTTTCATTACAAGTTGTTTCAAGTCGACTTGAGAAGTCGACTTGACCAAAAATCTTGCACCTAGCAATTTTCTCAAACGCGACTGTCGATGATTTTGGGCGAATAAGGCAATTTGCGACACCTATTTCAGTAGCCGTATGCTAGATATAAAATAACGGTATTCTTATTAGGATAAACGGATTATCGAGTTTCAACGCTTCGCACAGCCCTAATTCATGTAAATGACATAAACAAGGCCAGTGCTTATCGTACGACCTGTCCATATAGAGAAGTAGCACCGGCCTTGGACACAGAGGCCTATGTGTGAATCAGCCTTGTGTGAATGACGTAATTTTCATGAACTTCCATGTTGTTGTTTCCCTTGTACTAGATTGGATTGCTGAAATTTTTATGCCTAGTGTCACGCTCGTATGTCGTATGAAAAAGAATTCCGCTGGAACAAAAGCGTTAAAGATGTGCCACTTAAAAATAATTATGTTACCGCTATCGACTTGTCTAACGTAAAACGGTTGCAGATTTGCAGATAGGCACACATTGCTGCTTAGAGCAGACAAACGCTGCGGACTAGCATTTCGGAGGTACTCAACATCGGTGAGCATAAACGACCTTGAACCTTAAAAATATAAGGTCTTAGTGATTTTTTTGTGATTTTAGACTGCGGCGCCTATTTTCGACGAGCTGGCTGGACATTTTTTATCGCACGTCGTACGGTGATTCTCCAGGTAGGCCCTAAAGGCACCGATGCTGTCGCACGTCACGTGAGCATTGTTCAAATTACTTGTTCTGTTACGCTGCAGATGCGGCTGTAAGTACCCCGCGATGACACGTTTGTGGTGGTGGTAGATATTGTCGAAGGACTCAGTGACGGTAGCGGTCGACGCGGTCGTCTACTACCGCGTCTCCAACGCCACGGTTTCGGTCACCAACGTCGAGGACGTCAACCGATCAACTCGCCTTCTCGCACAGACGACGCTGCGCAACGTGCTCGGCACTAAGAACCTGTCGGAGATTCTCTCCGACCGCGAGAACATTAGCCACTTCATGCAGGTCTGCCACCCATCTCTCACTCGTCGTCGTTATGTCGGCTAAGTCCGTGATATGATCGTGACATGTTCGAAAACTTTCCAGTTTTACAGGCATAAACTAGATATGCAAAGACCTGCAGTTTCGAAAAGATCGGTGTTTCCCAGCAGTTTATAGGCTCACCAGTGGCGGTTCTAGCCCACAAAATCTTGGGGGCACGGCCCTATGGCGAGCGCGATAGTGCGAGCCTATAACGGGGGTCTGGGGGCAGAGCCCCCAGCGAAGTCCAGGGGCAGAGCCCCTCGTCAGGAGTCAGGGGAGCGAAGCCCCCCTGAAGCTGAAGCATTTTTGGCTTTTGGACGTTTAATGGAAGCCACAAATTTGCCCACTTTTCGAAACTTTGGAAACACAAAGACACTAGATATTTATGTTATCTTTGCAAAAAATTATGGGTGGCCACGAGACCCGTTTAATATGATACTATTAGTGACTGACGTCGAGGTAGTTATTGAAAATTGTAGGCCTATCCTCGAAGTTCGTAAAATATTGCCCGATTCTAGAAACTCGGGGAGAAAAATTTCCAATAATGGTTGACGACGCTATAGTTGCCATTTGTCTTGCTATACCTTAACGCATGCGTCTTAACTGGCACAGTTACGGAGATCGCCTCAAAGATAATGGGGGTCACGACCTTGACGTTTTTGGGGTCACGTCATCGGTCAACGTCATCGGTCACGTAACCGTTCGACTCCCGGCGGTCGACTTCCTATGGGTGGTCCATAGTTACCATGCGTCTATCTAGCACCGTTATGGAGATATGGGCGTTTGAAAGTTCTTCCAGGAAGGCTCTTCCAGGAACAGAGGTCGGTCGTCGGTCGGTCCTCAATATTACACTGATCTCCTATACTCCTCTTTGCTACGTTAGGAACGTAGCGCGCGAGGAGTAAAAATGCACAGGGGCCTATACCGTACGTACAGTGCAGAAATATGCCCCATTACTACTGATGGAGGCTTCGTTTTTACAGCACATCGACTTCTGTATATTTTAGAGTAACTGTAGGCCTAGCTTTTGTTTTGTTAATGATGGATAACCTACAGCTATATCTTATAATATTAGGCATACGTTGACCAAAGTGAGATACTCATGTTTCAGTCCAGCATAGATTTTCTGGAATACTGCTGTCTATTTTTGACTAGAGGACTAGAGGTGCTTGCCATCGTACTGATAGCCTGTTATTACACACTTCCCATCTTCACAGTATTGAGAACAAACAAATATCAAAAGCGCAGTAGATTGGGTAATGGCTGTTCAAAGTCATAGGTCCTCGATTTCGATACCAGTCAAAAGCGCATGATGTGTATTTTCTTGTTAGTGATCGACCTAATCCTGATCCTGTCTTGCCTTAGAAATATTACACGTTTTCATACTCTGTTTTTTATTCGACCCAATCCAAAATATTGGAATTTTTTTAGGAGCAGGGAGCCGATATCGGAGCTACTAAGTCATTTTAGTCTTGACAAAATGGCACAATTGGCATGATTTTTTATCTTCGAAAGGATTATAACTTATAGTTGCTCATTCTTTAGCAATAGAACACTTCCGGCAACTGGATATTCTCACCTTTACGTTATTATCTTCCGATACTGTGGTCAGTGACATTATCGAGAATGTTGTCGACTGCTGTTGCAGGCGTGCTTGGACGAAGCGACGGAACCGTGGGGCGTCAAAGTCGAACGCGTTGAAATGTGAGTCCAACCGGCGCGTCACACTGGCTCAGATAGGCTTACATGCATTTGGCCTAATCTCCTTGTTGATAGACAGATCCAAGAAATTGGATCCATTTACCTTCACCGATACGATCATCACCGCGAATTTCTGTTTGCTTATCTGCTGGTGTCTAGCTATACTGCATTGGCGTATTTATTGAAGCCTTGAAATAATATTGCCTTTAAATCTGTTGGAGGTAGTCATCGTAGCTTATTGATCGGCAACTGGTTTTAGCACGAAGATGGAAACCAGTAGTAGTAAGGCGTCTCGCAGCAGTAAGTCAACCGGTAGTAGCAAGTAGGCCTATAGACAATGAAGGTTACCTCGAACTGCTAACTTCAGCTCGAAGCACGCCTGACAAGCGTCAAACCAATGGCCCACAATAATATCAGAGAAAAAAAACTTCAACAGTTTACAAAGCTATGTAAGGGCGATATGAGTCAAAACTCGAAAACAGCAAAAAATGGTTTTGGCGCGATATTATCACGTGCTGAATTCCAGGAAAAATCATAAGGAAACCATAAGGAAATCATAAGATTTCCCGAATCCCAGATTTGCCCAAATCCCCACATTTGCCTTATTTCCCAAAATTGGCCGGTATCCTACGCTTACCCAAAATTGTCCTGTCTTAAGATTATCTGCTGTTTAGGATCTTCTGTTCCTTAGGATTCCTTGTCTGTCTGTCTTCTTTCTTGCAGCTACTGTTTGACGGTCTGTCCGTCGGCGTTTGTTTGTCCATAAGCTCTTTCCCTAAGCCTTACTATCATAATCTGAATAAGTCTGTTAAAGTTATCTGTCTGTCTGTACGGTAAGGAACGACTATCTGTTTGTCATAAGCCCGTTCTCTAAGGCTTGACGCCATAATTTGGATAAGAATTGTGTTCATATCTGCTGTAATAATTCTGAAACGCTTCATCACAAGCTGTTGTCTTTGCTAACTATAGGCCTAAGTATGGACTAGAACTCACATGTTGAGATAGAACTTTATGAAGAAATCATAGGAGATTTAAAATACAATTCTCCTTTCTCCCCGAGCTCAGGCACCCAGCCAAATGTTGGCAGTTTCTTGTCCGTCGGATAGGACCACATTCCAAGGTCCCAAATAGAATGAAAATAGAGAATTGTTTGCCCACGACTTGCGGCCCGCCCTGTGATCTTATGATGAGCTAGCCGAGGTTTCTCAAGTGCCGCAAAATGCCGTGGCCACAACATTATTTTCAACGTATAGCTTAGGCAACGGCAACTCTTTGCCCGCCTTGGATTCATGACAGCCTTACAACACTGGTCGACTACCCGTATATGTGAACCACATCATCGTCACTTTTCGATTTTGCTTTATGACAGATAACAACTACCACTAGTTAAATTTCGCATTTTTGCGATGTTGCCAATATTGGTTGCAAAACACGTTTAGAATTAATCAATTTATCAACGTTAATTTTAAGAGATTAAAAGACTAAAAATTTGATCAGTTAATATTAAAACTTTATATCTGTGCGATGTTGGGTTGGGTTGGGTTGAGACAGCTAGCTTTGGTCGTGGGTTGGGTTGCATGTGTTGGGTTGAGTTGGGTTATAAAAATGGACCCATGTCCAGATCTGGAGCACACAACATTTCCCAGACCTCCTAGATGGAATTTATGGGTCCTACGTTTAAGGGAAAAAACGCCAGGAAAACGGAGATGAAAACGGGAACGTTTAAGGCCTATTACTCGATGTTTGAAAAATTTTCCTTCAGCATGGTGTGCACCCTTCCACGACGTCCAAGCATTACTGATGCGCCATTCGTAGGAAGAAAGTTGCTAGCTAAGATTATTGAACGCTCCGACTCCCAGCAATTAGATGAAAACACAACGACACAAAAACACAACTAGAAAAATACATAGACTGTGGTCAGTAACTCTCAGAAAAATTAGTAAAGATGGCGCCACCAGATGTACGATTTTGAAGCTAAAATGCACCAAACTCGATTTCCGCTCGGGTTCTGCCTCAGACCCTAACAGCGCTCCCCAAACCCCCTAGCTGAATTAAAGGGGGCTTACTTCTAAGGGAAAGGAAAAAAAGAAAAGGAAGGAAAGTAGAGGGGGTAAGAAAGGGAAGGGGAGGGTGGGGAAAAAGGAGAGAGAAAAAAGGCAGGGAAATAGAGTTCCCCCACCTCTTCAATTCTACTTTGACTGTTCGTCTCTGTCTGACTGCCTGTGTCTGACGTGCGGTGTATATAGCCTAGAGCTGACGTCCGTGCGACCACATACATACGGTCGCGGGCTCCATTATGCTGTACATAAATGTTCCTTATGTCATATTTCTTTAAGCAATATATGCACATTCCTGTCTGCAATGGTCGCGTCTTGTGCGTTGCATGTGTGTAAAGGAAAGACGTTCGATTACCTGTTCAACTTCAACGAGCAATGGCTGCAGAGGCAGAAGCGGCTCGCGAGGCGCGCGCCAAGGTAGACGACTCGCTCCACATATTATTCTCTTGAATCTGTAGGATACTTTTCTTTTTCTGTCGTTATGTAACGTCAGCACGCCACGTGACGGTCATCAATCCTGGCTCCTCGTCAGCATCAGCCTCTTCTCCGGCGTAACATTCTCCGCCTTGACGCACTGCTGCTCGACCCTCCGAGTGACCCGATCGACCGCCGTCCTCCGTGTCATGGTCAGCGTGCCTCGGTGAACTACAGAGTACTCTTTCTCTCAGGGTTCTTGGGCCGGACGGACTGTGTGTCAAACGTCCTTCATCGCCGCCACATCTCCCATGACTAAGCTGTGACGAGATGGATGAACGACCCGTGGCCATCTAAGTCGGCATTTGTGATCGTGTGCGAACTGAGTGGTGTGATAGGTTTAATCTAATTTGATTAGTTTTATTGTTTTATTATAATTCTACTGTTTTAATACGGTTTTATTACTTTAACATGGTTTTATTATTTTTATTGATTTGCTATGATTTTGTTAGTTTTATGGATTTATTAAATGACAACACGAAAAACAAAATTAATGTGGAAACAATTATTGCACGCGTTATCAACTTAATAACCGTAATATAAAATAAGTGCACCAATAAACTGTCTTTTATGCAAACAAACAAACAATAACCTAGGAAGAGCACCACTGGCAGTAGCCAAAATATTTAGGTAAAACACCACAGTTAAACCTTACACCCGTGCCCAGCCAAAGCCTCGGCCTAGGCCCTATAGCAGGTGCTATACCAACCTCGTCGAGGTCCGACTCTGATGTCTCTATATCCCTATATCTAGCAGCGGCGGCTGACTCTCTTTTATAGGTTTTGGAGGGGGCGTGGCTCCTCACTTCATCACTGAAGACTGAAGAGTGAAGGCTGAAGACTGAGGAATGATGAGTGAAGAATGCACCGAAGCGTGACTGAAGGCCGATGAATGAAGACTGAAGAGCGAGGAGTGAAGACCTTAACGCTGAAAACCAGCAACTAATAATAGGTAAAACAATTAGACAATAGAAACTGCCAGCGGTGCTAATCTAAGCTACAAATAAACTACAAATAAAGAAAAATAATGCCCAAAACCCCACAGTTAGAATACATGAACTAGCAATGAAATTAACAGTGAAACGCTGTTGAGTCGACTAATGTTGAATTTTTATGCGCGAAAGCAGCTACTGCTTTCAGCGCGTCTTAGCCATCGCAATTCTGTCTGTCTGTCTGTCACACGGGTAGATCAGTCAAAAACAGTGCAAGGCAGGATCACCAAATCTTCACCGTCGGCTGCCTGGAAGATTCTAGTTTCAGGAATCGTAAAGCTTTTCCATAAATTCAAAGGGGGTCATCCGAACGAGGGCGCTAAGTGAGAGGGGGTGGGCAAAATTTGCGATTTTTGGCCAATAAGTCGCTGTATCTCAGTAACG
>Ga0056128_1011828_pt1 | contig 10726 bp, 8 predicted proteins | sample WorMetLIZISLAND2_FD_71113 | JGI IMG/M metagenome (GOLD analysis project Ga0056128, IMG submission 71113) | Marine gutless worms symbiont microbial communities from Max Planck institute for Marine Microbiology, Germany - Olavius geniculatus... ... | reverse complement strand
ATTCGATGACATATAGTCTCATTAATAAGTGTGCCAAAAATTATTATAATCGGACATTCATTGTTCCAGTTATTGCAAAAAATGTAGTCACATGCTTTTTTTTGAGACACAGTGTACAAGTTATTTATAGTGGCCTAACGTTTGAAAAAAAACTGCTAAACCACTGTAAAAAATAACGTCTGTGCAAAAATTTTACCATTAATTTCTTACTGCTGTAGTAAAATGTGATTGCTGTTTTGTCTTTTATCAGGGCTTTTTTGACCACAAAGGTCAAAAGTGACCGCAAAAAGAATTGAACACGCAGACTGTAGATGCAAACTGGCTTTTTAAGTCGAAAATGAAAAGTCGCAGAAAGCTTTAGTTTGGTGCGGACTTTGTTTTTATCTTCCTACAGACAGCCAACCTAATTCACGATCCGCGTAAAGGGCCATTTAAAAATATATCACGCCTTAAGTGGGGGTCAGGTGGGTCTGACAAAGTGTGACAAAGGGAGGGGGAGTTCAGAAACATGTGATGTCGCGTTTTTGTGAAAAATGTTTATAGGCCTAAACAATGTTCGTCGTAGGCCCATCTGTTAGTCGCTGATAAAATGCCTACAGATTCAGATACAGCAGGACGTTGGCTGTTATGACTCGGACTGTTCTCTTATTGCCAGGGGGGTATTGTGGCCTGTGACTGTGACATATTTTTCATAGGGGGGTTGGCCATGTGCGACAGTTTGTGACAGAGAGAGGACGGGGGAGGGTCAAATTTGGTCAAAAACGTGACATATTTTTGGATTGGTTCTTAATTGGCAGGTTTGGAAATGTTCGTGAAATCGTTTACAATCTTAAGAATTTGGTATTTTCGGTAATTTTGGTTATGTTCTTGTTTATTATTGCGCAGTTTTCGGTTCTTCGCAAAAAAAGCTTAGATGTGCTACTAACTTACATATACTTACGCAGCTGGTTGACTTCGTACTTCGATACAATACTTTACATAAGTCACGTGCAACAAGGACAATTGCGATAATTTTAGATGTCTTTACTTTTCGTGAAATTTCAGCGTAATTTGCGTTCCTTTCTCGTGAACTCCTCCGTAATTTGCATAGTTTTTTTCCCGGCAAATTAAATTGGGCCCCACATATAATGGCTGAAACCTGCTGCTGGGATGCAGTCACACGTGCGTTGGTTAGTTCGGACTGTGTGTACTAAATAGGCCTACCACACTGCTGAATGGATAGGCGAATACGAAGTACGAGCTTATACCACTCTAGACAGTTCGGCATCGTACTTAAATCACACTCAGATAGATAGGTGTAGAGCACACCGTAGTTCACTTTATGACGCACGACCGCAGCTGAAAGTTGCAAAAACAGTACCAGTGCAAGTTGAACATCGGTTAAGTCTTGGGTGGTCTGGAGTCTGTCGTACAGTCACGTGGATGAAGGGCTAGCTCGTTCGTGTGCGTTGCTGCTGCTGTTGTGCTTACGGCTGTCTGTTGCTTCGCGCCATGCCACGTACGGCAGCGGCGCCTCGCTCACCATCACCTTGACGAATGCTGGCGACGCGTATCACCATGGCAACAGCCCTGAGGGATGATGCGACGCGCAGCAGAACAGCAGTCTGAAGTTGGTCGGTGCGCTGTGGCTGGCTGGCTAATCAGTGACGTCGGTCGTTCGCCACTGCAGCAGCAGCAGCACGGCGGGTGGCCGACCGCACATGTCGTCGCCAGACGGTGCGCCGGTGCTTGCGTCACGTTGCCATTCATTATGCTCACGTTGCTGTCGGCATTAACATGATTGATTTGAGTCGTCGTCGTCGACGTCTTGTCGTCGTCCGTCCGTCTTGTGGCTATCTTGCCGTCCTTCGCGATTCTGCCAGCCAACTGCTTGTCGCATAGCACGCTGAATGGACAAGATCCTCTCTGGACGGAATCTCTCAGAACGCAATTCTGTCTTGACGAAATCCACCCGGACAACATTTTCTCTTTTATCTCTCTCCTGAGACAAAGTTCTTTTTATCTGATTTCAGTTTTCGAAAGAAACGCTTTTACGCATTATATTTCGTTGGAGCATCGCTGAAGCGTTGGTCAAGCATACTCTGATAGCGTTTGTCAGTCATCATTATTATCAACATCGCATAGTATATTTTTAAACACAGCTTGAGAATATGCGAGTTAGTTTACATTGCAACCTTCGGCGTGTTCGAAAGCCCTGTATATTATAGGTAGCGTTTAGTGTGTATTGCAAGTTTTTGATGTGGCTTTTATTTGATGAATTTATGAATGCATAAATGTTATGGGCTTACCGGTCACGTATGTCGGGTAAAAACTGACCCCTAGACATCGTGGAATAATAATCTGAAATCTGAACGAATCTGAATAAGGTTTCGCACACTTAATCCCCAATAAATTTTTTAAGCGATTGCCCAATTTTGTTGAAAAATATTGTTTTTTAGCAAAATTATTAAATGTTAAATATCGATAACGAAATATATTCGTTACCAATATGGCGTTACATAGGCCTACTGCAGTCGCTCAAGCTGAAGTGACGTTAGTTGACGCAATCAAAATAACTGTTTACTGCAGCAACTGTTTTCTGTTAAACTGTAAACAGAATGAATATGGTGCTAAAAAGTTTATCGCGGAATTTCCTAACAAGCCGTGCACACTGTCAGAATTAAACAAACGGTTGCCTAATACTGGACACTTCACGTTTTGAGACAACCTCACAAAAGCCGCTGTAACTATTGTTTGCGTAGAAAGATTTAGCTGAAATTTGGCACGTTGATTACCAATAGATGACGCATTGTTGAATGTTGATGTAAGATTTTACCAAAATTAAATATTGTTTGTTAAAGTTACGCAAATGTACAGTAACGAAAAGGTTTATTTGTGCAAAGCGATATTGGTAACGGAAATGTTTTGTTATCGATATTCAACAATTAATAACTCAGCTAAGAAGTAATATTTTTTAACAAAATTTGGCAATATTACAAGAATTTACTGCGAATTAAGTTTACAAAATTTTATTTAAATTTGTTTAGATTTGACATTTTTATTGTACGATGTCTAGGGGGTCAGTTTTTTTAAAGGACAGTGTAGTCGCAGTATGATATAATGCATGCGAACTGTCGACAGTAATTTTCAGTGGCGTCGTGGCTTTAAAAAGTTGGGGAGTTAGAAGTTGCAATTTTGCAACAGACCGCTCCTAATTTCCGGCAGAAAAGATCATGGGTGCTCAAAATATTGTTTTTTTTTTAATTTTAAAATTGTAGTTTTCTAGCTTCAAATTTGGAACCTTTGAAAAAAGTTTTCGGCACAATGCAAATTTTTGGACAGACTGAAATTTTGGGTTGGGGGCTATTGCTCCTTACTCTTTTTGGTAATTTCAATAAAGTGTTGTGGACTAAAGCGTGATTGTGTATATATTGATTGTTGTAGATGAATCGCCCTATACAAGTGAAGCCTGCTGACAGCGAGAGCCGCACCAGTCAGTATCTGCAACACACTAACAAGCACGCACGTTGATGTTTGCTGTACTTTCATATAATACGGGTCTGTAGAAGTTGAAGTAGAACATTGTTATGGGACCATGTTATTGATGTTATTTTTGTCACTGTAAATAATTTTTTGTTGGTTTAATTGAAGAATGTAAGATGCACTTTCGTTATCAGCATTATTGTACGTACACATTTCTTCGTAGCTTTCTCCTTAGTGTGGTCTGACTCAGGCTTGCCAAGTCAACCGCAGCAATTTAATCTCGTCACTCGCAGTCATACGCCGACGATAAGTGTCTCCTATTTTGGTCCCGGTTTGCCTTTATTGTTTAAGCTGCACTAAGTTTGGTGATTATCAAGACAATAATCAAAATTGTTGTCACCAAATGTCATATTTAAGGTCAAAATGCACATAAATCGATTTTGGTCGGGGCTCTGCTTTAAACCCCGCTGTGGGAGCTCACAGCGCGCACCCAGACTCCCTAAATGAGTTTAATTAAGAGAGGCGAAGGAAAGAATGAGGGACGAAGGAGAGGGAAAGGAGAAAGGAGAAAAAAGGGTGGAAAAGGAAAAATGTAGAGAGGAAAGGAGATTATCATCTGCATTAGCGGTATGATAAATTGGCAGCCCTGCTAGGAGAGCGTGGTCTGTCTGTCCGTTTGTCGTCTGTCACATTCGTGCATCCTGCTTAAACCGTTCGAGACGGACAGCCGTATGGCTGGTCCCACTGTGTGGATTCCAGTGACACATTGTGTTATATGGGGTCACTGACCCTATAGGGGAAGCGGAGATTTGGGTGTTGAAGTTAAACCCCGTCAAACTGTTTATGATTCACCAATTAGCGATTACACGTTTTACCGAATTATCGTTTTACCGAGTTATCGATAGTGTCATATAAAAACTTGACGATTGCGGGTTTGTGTTGTGATGTGTTTGCGTAGAAGACCGGAAGTTGTTTGTCGGGATGCTGAACAAACAGCAGAACGAAGATGACGTCAGGCTTCTGTTTCAGTCGTTCGGGTCGATCGAAGAGTGCACGGTGCTGCGCGACCATGCCGGCAACAGCAAAGGTAGGCCTGGAAGTAAAGACGTAAAGCCTTATGTCCTATATGGCGGCGCTGATCTCCAGTAAACAGTAGACCAAATTAAGGTCTTCTTATAGTTGTTTAGCTTATTTACTGGACTTTATTTTTCTCAAGCAGACACAAGCAGACGTTGGGTGAAGTGGAAACTTGAAAAATGGCCAAAATCTGATTATCTTCAGTCAAGTTATAGTCGATAATGTCGAGAATATTTTTTAGACACGGAGTTTGTTATAAGCCCTAGAAGCTTAGAGAAAAAATAGAATATAGGCTAATGCTCGATGTCAGTATATAGTCTTGCAGTTGGCGTTGCAGTAATGACTGAGACGATAATGACCGGACGGACCACATTATTTCTAAAAAGGTCCAGACAGATTGCGCCAGTTAGGCCGAACTCAAAGCAGCGACCGCTCATCCTTAGCTCCATCGGCAGTGCATCAGTCGCGTTTGAATAATTCATCCCTCAACCGTTTACGCTCCTTTGTGTCGACCGACCGGCCGCCGCCCGCTTAACTGTCGCTTTCTCCAACTGGCGTTTCGACAGAGGGGAGAGAGCTTTTCTTCTTAAATTTTGTTTTGTTCGAAAATTGCTTGTGAAAAAATACAAAATCTGGGGCTGGAAATCCCCCGTTCTGGTTTTTTTGTGAAATTTAGGAACAAAGATGAATTTCGAGTACCTGTAATTTCTTCTGTCGGTAATGTGCAGCTATCTGTCAGCAAATTGCAACGTTTTGCTCTTCCAACTTTTGTTTAACTGACGACGCCGTTGCTTTCACCAAGAACGCTCGCTGCCGTAGAAGCATCTTGGAGGCAGACTGCTTCCCGGGAGAGCATGCACAGAACGAAAATCGCGCGTCCCTGAGTAAACTCATATGGTTTGTAACACGGTAACTAATAAGCTCGTCAAATTACAAGGTTTAATTACTAGTTTGCTGCCGTTTCGTCGCAGCAACATCTAGTGGCTAACAGAATTAGTTCTGAAGAAGGCAACAGCGGTTGCCTAAACGTCGTGAGCAGTAAATCGAAAAAAAATACTGAAAGCTGTAATTGTATAAATTTGTATAACTTATTGAAAATTTGTGCGTATTTTCATAGAAGCGATTGAAGCATAGGCCTATACATTTTCTTCTTCATTTGTCACTGTATTAACTTTTTATTAAAAAAATTTGTTAGTTAAGTTACCGCTCGCCGCTGTGCTTGCCTGCGTTATATAGGCTTACCTCAGTTAGAAATGCGAGGAAACAACATTTATTGCTAGCCCCAGTTAAAACTTTTTTTTAACTTTTGGTTTAGTAAATACCGTAAATCTGCTACTAAAATACACAGAACACGAGTTAAGTTACATAACGTAGTGTACAAAATGTCCATAAAATTGTTTGCGACCGGAAACGCGCTCTGCCTTGGCATTCCCGGATTCGCTAGCCTCGTTCGCTAAGAAGGAGTAGGGCCTAAATCTCTGAGCGACTCGTGTTTAATGTATAGAGTCCAGAGAAGAGAACAATTTTCTAGTCGTGCTGCGTGTTGCAGGTTGCGCGTTTCTCAAGTTCTCAAGTCACGCTGAAGCACTGGCGGCCGTTAACACCATGCACGGCAGTCGCACAATGCCGGTCCGTATAAAAATTGACAATAATTTCTATTTTATCATAATCATTTTCGTTGAATTCGGGACTCATCCTTTTTACGCGCGACAGCAGAAAGCTTCGCTCGTCTTAATCATCGTCTAAGCGTCTGTCCGTCTGTCTATCCGTCAGTCCGTCTATATGGCACACTCTTGATCTGTATCACCTTGAACCTCCAAAATAAGGGGTTTAGTGTTTTTTTGCAATTTGCAAACAGGAACTGCTAAGGCTGTCGCGCGTCTCATGAGCTATGCTCAAATTACTTGTAATGATGGAAGTCGGGGCTATTCTTTGTAGCGAAAATAAACAAACTGACTTAACTACTTTTTATCCAGTCTTCATTTAGATGTCTAAACATTATACACAACAAATTCGGGTAACGAATTCCATTGTCAATAGTTGCAGTTTGCCAGACGCGGACAAATATATGATTACGACATTATATTATATGTCCTTTTTTTGCTTTTTTTGGAGTGTCGTAGAATTCTAAGAAATTGTTGGGCAAAGTTGGGCAATGGGTGATAAATGGATGATGTCATTTTCGAAAGCTTCTCACAATAGAATGCTTTTAAGCGTTACGAGTATATCGTAAGGATATAATTTTGTGTCTGAATGTGCTCTGACAAGGTATTGTTTGCTAGACATATTCCTGGTACGCGTAATAAGCAACCATTAATTAACGAGTGTTCGTTTGATTCTGACTAATGTTGCGGAAAGTGGAATAAATACTCATTTGCCTAATTGTTTGTGTGGATGGCACGCGCTCTAGCATTTCATGTACGATTTATTGTGAGTTCTCGGAAATCGTGCTTCAAAACGGCGCAAGTACTCCGTTTCGTTCTAAAGCATTTGTGTTTTATCATTGAATGGCATCAATTTAAAAATGGTTACATTTTTCCAGCCCATCAAAGCAGTTTTTGTCTAGTTCTACGCAGAAAAAATTTTTTGATTTCTGGTTATTATTTAACAAGCCAGTGTACCAGAGGCCACAGAGATTCGTCATACGACGAATAAGAACAACAATAAAGCATGAACTGTAGCGTTCATAAACATAAACTGTACAAGTCCGTAGCATTCATTTATAACATACTGCAGACAGTTACGTAACTTATTATGTTTAGCTTTATTGGTTTTCTAAGTTAAGTTAACTAGTGTTGTCTGTAATCTACGGTAAACACGGTGAAAATACACTGTGTCCCAAAAACGTCCCACTTTGTGATTGTCTATATCTTCGCCAAATAATAACCGATTTTCGAAATTTTTTCACTGGTACATGCTGCGGACATTAGGTGATTACTGAATATCCCACCACACATTAACTATGTCGCTACACTACCTTGTGAAATATAAATGCAAGAAAAACTAGCAATCACAGACAGCAAGCGTGTTGGTAAACAAAACACACTTTCAGCCAAAAATGCAGTGAATGATCTGTAAGATGCTAGACTTTATTAGGTCTGTTTCTTTGGATGTCTGGCGTATTGAAAAGACAAGTAAGATAAAGTATGGAAGAAAATTGCTAGTGGATGGACCGGCATGTTATTTTGATCCGCGGAACCTGTGGCTAGCCATGATCAGTAGATTACAGATGTTTGTGGCCTGTATTTGATGTATTTTGATAGTAGCCTATTGTCGATTTCAGTGCCGTCGTGGGTAAAAAGTAGGGGGACTATAAGTTGCAATTTTTCGACAGAGCGCTGCAAATTTTCAACAGAAAACACTGCTTAGAATTTTAATTTCGCCCCTAAATGTCTCAAAGTGGGGGTTTGTCAGCCGCAAATTTTAGGTCTTTGAGAAAAAAAATTGCGACAAGAAAACTTTTTCAACAGGCTAAAATTTGGGGAATAAAAGGAGCATTTGCCTTGTATCCCTCTGCGAGGACGCCACTTCAGGGTAGATGGTATTGTATGGTGCAGGGTGCGTCGTCGAGTCTGGTGGTGAAGTTTGCTGACACCGAGAACGAGCGTCAGTTGCGACGAATGCAGCAACTGATGGGTCCAATCAGTCTCATCAACCCACTCACCATCACACCCATTGCCGCCTACACGCCCTCCGCTGCCGCGTTCAACCAACAGGTAGCCTACAGCACACAGCATACGTCTCAGAGCTATGGAGCTCCACCTGCCATATGTCATCACACACTGTAGAGACAGATAAACTGTCGTAATTCTGGCCGGGCAGGCCGGTACTCGATTTGTCTACCCTGAAGGGATGAATGGCTGAGTTGGCTTGGCTGGTTATACGGAAGTAAGTAAACGAAAAAGTGAGTATCTTGGTGCATAAAACAAGCGTAAATGCAAAAACGCAAGAATCTCAAACACTCAAAAGCTACATAAACTTAAAAAGACAATAATAACCAACAGGAAACTTGAAAACTACAGTGCACAACAGGGCAGATAAAACCTGTGTCCGCTGGGACGTAACGTTTGACTGGAGTTTTTTCTGCTCCGGTTATACACTGTTTAGACTATGCTCGTGCACTTGATGAAGACATGTTCCTCTAGGTCACGAGAAGCCTCTCTGTGACAATGATGACAATGATGGTAATGATGATGAGTGAGAGGACGATCGTGTTAGTCTGTCTCTACTGGCTGCGCGTGCCGGAGCGAGTGCAGTACAAGATTGTTCTTCTGGTACTTCTATGCAAAGTCTTGCACGGACTTAACTATGTTTCTGACTTACCTGGTTCCAACGCCAACCTCTCCGTTCTGCTATACCATCAACCGTCTGGCAATGCCTTTTGTCAAGTTGACAACTGTCGCAAACCGGGCTTTTTCAGTTGTTGGACCACGGTCTTGGAACTAGGACGACGTGACACCTTTCGTTGGCGACTCAAAATTTACCTGTTCACGAAATTTTTTCTCTGGCTACTGCATCGACTGGACTCCATCTAACGTGTCTCTAGTGAACCTACATATAGCCCTACTCGTATAACAGTAGTTGGTATTACTTAGGCCACTCTAAAAATCCCGGAATGGTTGACTGATGTGTGTGTAACAGCAGGTGATCAGTCAGCAGGCGGCGTTGGTTGCTGCCGCGGCACAGGGCTCTACGTTCATCAGTCCAGTGGCTGCACTGTCGTCACCACACGTCACTGTAGGCTCACTGACGGCCGTGGCTAACGGCGCCGCTCTGCCGCCCCAGCAGCCGGTTGCTGCTGCTGCTGCTGCTGCTGCTGGCAACGGCATCACCACCACCGCCGCAGGTCCGACACAACTCAGCTTCGTACAGGATGGCGTAACTGAGCTGAACTGAGCTGACATTGTTTATGGCTTATTTTTTGACGAACTGACCAATGGGCAAGCAATAATGCATTACAGTAGGCACCGTCTAACGGTTACTGACTACTTACTGTCCGCCGCAGCGAGACCTGGTGGACAGTCGTTCCGAAGAAGGCAGCAGCGGTTGCCAAAACGTCAACAAATTTTCCAGTAATGGTTGTTTTCTGATGAATTTTTGTAACTTATTAAGTTAACGTTTCAACCTATGAGTCTATTCAAAGACCGTCTAATGGTGTCGGTAGCTTACGTGACTACGCTCACGTGCCCGTCAACCAGTGACCAGCGAGGAGCTCACTCTGCTTGCCATTGGTCAGTTCGTCAGAAACTAAACCGTGTCAGTTCAGTTCAGTTACATCGCTGTGTGCGCGCTTTAACACTCACAACGGTGTCGGTCCGCCATTTCGAAAGGCCGTCACAGTTCGGGATAGGGTCAGGAATAGGGTTAGGGTAAGGTTAAGATTTATGGGTCAATGTTAGAGTTAATAAATGTACAAAACATCAGTTTATACACTTGTTAACGGCAACATTTAAGGACTTGCACATCGAAAACTACAAAAGGTGATATTGTCTGCATCACACTGACTGTGTGTCAATGTGCTGTTGAATAATATCACCCTTTGTAATTATTCAGCAGCACATTGACACACAGTCAGTGTGATGCGGGCAATATCACCTTTTGTAATTTTTGCTGTTTTTGATGTGCGAGTTCTTCAATGTTGCCATTAACAAGTGTATAAACTGGTGTTTTGTACATTTATTTTTTGTTTAACTTTAGCACCAACAACGACGTTTGTTACAAAAAAACGTTTATACTATAAAAATTATTCCACAAGCACCTGACTTTTATTAGAACTCCGGCTCGTACCAAAAATATTGTCATCTTGTCGCACGGATATTTAACTTTTTTTGCGTGCGGCGTTTGTTATTTTGAATGCAAAAACAAATTGTGCACAAAGCTTTGCGATTACTAGAATCGCAACTTTTTCGACAATTTACTTTGGGTACAACAGGGATAAAGATTTGCACGTGTTTTGTAATTAATATTTTTATACGCAAACTGCGAATACTGCAATGGAGGACGCTGTATCAGACGCTGGCTTACAATAATACATTGCTTAAATCAGCATCGTCAAGAGGTTTAATTATCGTCCTGTTTGTGCAAAGCATACTCGTATAGCGTTAATGAACCTGTCGCTCTGTCTGTCGTTGAGTTTACGGCAGCGTCGAGAGTTGAACAGCGGAGACGGGGTGGGGGAAGTCTGGGG
>Ga0056128_1011827_pt1 | contig 10727 bp, 8 predicted proteins | sample WorMetLIZISLAND2_FD_71113 | JGI IMG/M metagenome (GOLD analysis project Ga0056128, IMG submission 71113) | Marine gutless worms symbiont microbial communities from Max Planck institute for Marine Microbiology, Germany - Olavius geniculatus... ... | reverse complement strand
CAACAAACTCATTTGGTGTTTGCAAAAAATATGCTTTTTACTGATATAGAGATTGTAAAAAATTTTAAGTCTGATACATTAATTCTCAATACTTATTGATCAACCCTCGTATACTCAACTTCACTCAAAGCCCAAACAACAGAACAACGGTATTCAAGTTTAACGTTTGCAGTTAACATGTTACGGTGATTGCTATATTTTTTTCCTTTTACGCCTTCGCTCTGCGTAGATCACGTTTAAAAATTTACGCCATGCATCTTTACCGTTCTTCTGATGTCAGCCAAAATCTCTCTTTACGACTGAGACTTTCTTTCTAATGTCGCTGATAACAACAACATTTCAGCGACTGTTTTTCTTCATTCTGCATCACGTTCGCTTTGGTGATGACAATAACGACGACGATGATTACATTCATTTGTCGTTCCGTTGAGGGTAGAAAGCACACGAAAAGAATTATGCATGTCAGTTATGTCCAATATCGAACATGCGCTGACAAAGCTTTTAGTCATTTGTTTGCGATAATGTAACAACCAGTAATCATTCCTTGCATTCCAAGATTTTAGCCATTAAGTAGGCCTATCTTTACGATTATCCACCGACGAATTGACAGAATTGCACCAACTAACGACTTTCTGCCTGCCCTCGCTATCTAAATATCGAAGTACTTCTTCCACGTGCCAATCACGTCAGAATTAGGCGACAAAACGAAATTACATTGCAGAAAAAAATCGACGAAATGTACAATTTGTAAAATCGAGATTAAATAAAAGCGTTTTCTTTTAACTAGGCCTATCGGGTGCTGAAACCCTTATACTTATGGGCTCCATAATTATAGAATTGCTTGGTGAAAGTAGAATTCACCGTGCGGTTAGCTAGCTCACGTTTCATTGCGCTGAACCACTTACCCTCGTCGTTAATGTCCAAATACGAGTAAACACCAGATTAAATGACATACACCGGTTTGCAAATATAGGCCCTAACTAGCCTATAGCCACCAAATTTCACCAAGTCAAGTATTGATCGATTAATCACCTCAGCTGAAAAGCGGAGGCATTATACGTGACAAGTCTGTTCGTTTCAACTGTTTGTTTGCTTTTGTCTGTCTGGCAGTCTGTTTGCTGGAAGATTTAAATTGTTCTAGGCGGATTTTGATGACATTTTGCAGACGGGTTTGTGACAGCTCATGCAGAAACTGGTTACCCTAGATTTTGTTTACGATCTGAAGTCTTTCGTTGATTCTCTGAAACGAATTTTGATGAAGAGCGGCAGAGAATGACCGTAGGAACTGTCACAAATTCTGATAATGATGCGATTAAAGATCCCGATTTAAAGTTTCTAAATTAGGATCCGAATTATATACAGTTGCGTCCTTTAAAAAAGTAAACCTCTTGACATTGTACAATAAAAAAATGTCAAATCCAAACGAATCTGAATAAAATTTTGTAGGCCTATACTTAATCCTCAATATATTGCTGAAGCGAGTATCAAATTTTGTTAAAAATATTATTTTTTAGCGAAGATATTAATTGTTGGTGGCGTGGTGTAGTGGTAACGCGTTTGATCCGATCAACGAAGTTACTATACGCCGGGTCCGGTTTGTACTGCGATGGGTGACTTCCTGTGGACAGGTAAAACATCTTGGTACATAATTAGCCCCTTAGGTCAACTCAGCCTTCCATCTCTCCGGGGTAGATAAATCGAGTATCGGTCTATCTGTCTGGGGTTAAGGCGGGGCGCGTTCACCTCTGTCGGGTGGTGTGTGATCCTATATGACATATGCTCCGTAGCTCTGTGAGGGGTTCGATCTTAAAGAGCTATATTCTGACCTTTATCTTATACCTTTGAATATCGATAGCAAAATATCTCCCTTACCAATATGGCGTTACATAAACCTCTGTGTACATTTGTGTAATTCCAACAAACGACATCTGATTTTGGCGAAATTCTAGCCTACGTCAGCAATGGGTCATCTATTAGCAATCAACTTGCCAAATTTCAGTTAAATCTCGCAACGCAAACAATAGCTACAGTGGCTTGTGTGAGGTCACCCCAAAACGTGAAGTGTCGATCTTCCGCAACAATTCGTTTAATCCTGACAGTGTCCACGGCTTGCTAGAAAATTCGGCGATAAACCCCCTTTAGCACCATATTTTTCTCTTGTCTCAACAGTTTAATTAAAGCATGATCGTTTGCAGAAACTACCACTTTCTTATTGTTTACGTTATTCTTTACGTTGATTGCGTCAACACACGTCACTTTCGATCGAGCAACTGCACGGCAATCAATCAATCAATCAATCGAAGAAATTTGTATAGCGCGTCCTACAGTCCTGAACGGCAGCGCTTAACAACTAAAAACACTACGTCTAAAATATAACAATAAAGCCTATGTACGTAACGCCATATTTGTAACGGAAATATTTTGTTATCGATATTCAACAATTAATAACTTTGCTAAAAATAATATTTTTTCAACGAAATTTGGTGTTCGTTTTAGCAATTTATTGGAAATTAAGTGCGTGAAATTTAATTCAGAATCGTTCAGATTTGACACTTCTGTTGTACAAGGTCTAGCGGTTTACATTTTTTACCGGACAGTGTAGGTCTGTGCCCTACGCACAACTAACGTAACAGGCCTAAATCAGTTGTGTTCGCCAGGTAGTAGCACCATTTCTCCGCGGAAGTTCGTTTTATCTCAGCCAAGGCCGTAGCCAGAATGTTTGTTCCGGAGGGGTTTGACCTTTCCCTCCCTTTTTCCTTTCCCCTTTTTTCCCCTTTTCCCTCCCCTCTTTTCCCCCTTCTCTCAGCTATATCGTGTTTACATTCAACTGATCCTCTTCGATCTAGCCTATAGTTTTGAAACATGGGTCTTGACACGAGCCTTGGAAGACATAATCACTGCCTTTGACAACATCTGCCTCCGACGTATTCTTCGGATTCAGTACACAGACCATGTTACGAATGCTGATGTACGACTCCTAGTTGGCTCTCCACTACATCTGCTGTCGCTCATCCAGACAAGACGTCTCCGCTTCTTTGGGCAAGTAGCAAGGATATGTCACATGCAGGATTCCTTCAGAGCCCTACATACGTCGATCCGCGGGCTCCCCAAGGACTGGAGGCGTCGCCCAGGCCGCCCACGCCACACTTGCCTTCTGACCATGGAAGCAGACCTCCTGCGACTCGACCATGGTTTGAATTCAGCATGAAGGCTTGCAGAAGATCGAGGATGGTAGAGGCAGCTTGTGGAAACGGCTACGCTTCAGTCTGGGGCATGCCCATCCCGTGATGATGATGATGATGATGATGATATCTCCCTTTTCCCATTTTCACTCCCTTTCCCTGAAATTTAGCTAGAGAGTCTGTGGGACCGCTGTGAGCTCCTCAGCGTGGTTTAGGGCGGAACCCCAGCCGAAATTAAATTTGGTGCATTTTAACCGTAAAATAGGCCTATGACATCTGGTGGCAACAATTTTAGTTATTTTCTTAAGAATCAACTGACTAAATTGCGTGCGTGCAGTTTAAACAATAAAAGCATACAAAGGGCGATTGAACAAATTTAAAAGCGGAGATGTACATCGCGAGCAGAAAAAATTTTTGAACTGTACTACGCAAAATTGTCACATTAAATGTAAAAATTTGCAGCATTTTTTTGAGGGGGGGGGGGTAAACCCGCTACTTCCTCTCTTAAATACGGCCCTGATCTCAGCACAGATTTTCTAGCTTTTAAAATTATTTTACTGGCACATTTAACAGCAAATTGGCGGCAATGCAATAGCTTTTCTGAACTGCCTTGTCAGAATTAGAATTTGAAATAATGTGATGCTTATTGCAGATTAGGCTAACTGCTGAGTGCATGAGTGATAGAATTTTAACGCTTAATATTCATGCAGATAGTGACGAAAGTTTCAACTGCTTGCTCTTATCTGTGCCCTTCATGTGACCAGGTGATGAGTGCGTTATTTTACCAGAAATCTGAGCTAATGCTCATGGGACGCGCGACACAGGTTGTATCGGTCTATCTGCAGTAATTTTTGACCAAAACTCATTCCTTAAATGTGCGTCGAAGCAAAAAATAACGAAAAATTTACTAAACCGCTTTATTTTAGTGGTTAAAGGTCGTTCAATGTCATCGATGTTGGTACCTTCGAAAAACTCATCAGCGGTGCTTGTTACGGGCAGCAGCAAGTGGGTGTCTGTCGGCAATCGTTATCATGACAGATTAGTAGATAGTAACTGAAATCGCGCGTTTTGAAGAAAGTACACAAATTCAATGCCCTTGTGCGAAGGACTTTTTGAACCTAAGGGGTCGAAACTTAAGCTGTTAGAATCCACGTTTAATGCTGAAAATTTTACATGCAGGCTGTCTTCGTCTATATTTAGTGATTTTAATGCAATTCGTTTTTGAAATGTGTGCCGCAGCCGAAAATCGCAAAAATACCCCTGGGGCCTGGAAAGCTTGTCGCCAGTTTTTGTTATGATATGCAGCACATATGTGTGCCTATATGCGGGCGTAGGACATTTCCCCCCGAACATGTCCCCCTGACGTTCCCTCTTCCGGTTTTTGCGATACCCGCCTTCCTATGCTGTTACACGAGGATCGAGCGCTAGCTACTGGCGTAATGTTCAGCGTCAGCATGTGAAAGAATGCAGCAAACATCAAAAAGTATATCATTGATAGACTGTAATTATCAACAGACCTAAATAATGCGTCAAACAAAGCGCAAGTCTCAAGAAGTTTCTAGTCTTAACTTCTTAAGAAACAACCGCGTACGGCGACGACGTCAAAGTGCTACTCAAAGCGCAGTGCGTTTGTCACAGCAAAGGAGGTGTCTGCAATCTATCGAATTCTGCTTTCTTTATACGTAAATATATGTGCGTTAACTACTTCTACTCTCCTAGTTCAGTCTGTATCGAGTCGAGTTTAATTGTCTCGTGTGAGCTTTCACAGCGGGGTATGGGGCGGAACACCAGCCCAAATCGAATTTGACGCATTATAGTCTCATGACATGACATTTGGTGGCAACAGTTTTATTTTCCTAAAAAATTATCGGACTAAATTGAGTGAAATTTAAACAATAAAGGCAAACAAGAGTGGCGCCACAAATTAAAAATGGGTATCTAAATAATCTGCGAGCGAAGCGAGCAGAAGAAAAAAGTTGTTGTACAAAAAATGTTGCTTTAACCTGATTTGAAATGCACAGTTGGAATGTGAAGATACAACTTGATCGTTTATTTCGGGATGTTGTCCCTCTTGTTTAAATATTGGAGGGGACATGTCCTGATCATCCCCCCATTCTGCAAAATCGCCGCCCATGTGATCTTCATTCAAGGCTTCAAAGATCATATCAGGCACTAAAAATCTTTTCGGCATTAACAAATGTCGACAAATGTGCCATAGGCTATAATTTCAGATACTGCAATTTTTTTTCTTAAAAGCAGTATCACCAGCTCTGGCACGTTGCTCTACCGCATAGGCCTACAGGCCTACAGCTGAGAATTCATGACTGATAAAAATCTGTGTGAAAAGTCCAGCGTTTGCTGGTGCTACAGCTCGTGACATCTGTTTCTAGACGTCATCGTTCAGTATTGAACTTATGTTTGTCGAAGTTGTGACGACGACGACGACGACGGCATGAACCACGTGACTAACGTAACGTGGCGCCAGTCAGTCTGCGATATTTAATCGGAACCACGACTTCACTCTCCGCGGCATGTACGACTCTGCTCAGCTGACCCGCCGCGCCGGGCGTCCTCGCGATGACTCCATGCCGTGCCGGATCCCCCACCCCACGAGAACCTTGCAGACATGATCTCTCCCCGCACAGAATTTCCCTGAAAATACGCTTTGATTGCTCTAACAGCTAACAATGGTTTCTTACATGTGTTAAGGCGTTAAAACGCAAAAATCATCGCTCTTTGGCGTTTTAGTGTTCTCTTTCTTTTTAACTTCTACTTTTGAACATTGTGCAATGTAATCACAGAGAGAAAATATTGTTATTGGTACAATTGTAACTATTCGGCAACAACGTTTTTCCGTAGCTGGGTGGTAGAGGAGACCCAGGGCTATTTCGTCGTGAGAGTGGACTATGTCCGGGGGGATTTGGTCCAGAAGGGGGCATGGTGCCTGGCATAACGGCGCCTGGTAGTGGCCGGTGTTTACTGTGGGCGGAGCAGCGCGCGGAGCGTCTCCTGCCATTTATCATCGGTCTGTGACTGATGGGTTCCGCTCAGCCACAGCGCCGTGCTGTGAGACGATCAGAACTCCGAGAGGGCGTTGCCAACACGCCTCGGCGCCGACTGGGCTGGCAGGGGCGTGACTGCCTGTCCATGGGAAGCCAGGCGTTCAGACCCCGAAGGCGAAGTAGGCCTAGGGTGAAAAATTTACAGCATAGTGGGCCACAGCACATCGCAAAGATCATACCGCAGCAGTCTGGCTTTTTGCAGTCCCCCGGATCCAGTGCAAACATTATAATATAGGAAATCATTTAAACTGGATAATTTGACAAAAGTCATTTAAATCATCCAAATTTTGAAAATCGTGCGGCAGCTACGGCAGTCTAGTTTTTGAAGTGAATGTAAGCCTAACTTGAGCCTATCGTCGTGCAAGATTCTCTGACCTATGACGATATCGTAAACGTTATTATGCACGGTGATAGCAAGCACAATATTAATATTATTATGCTTGCTAATTTGTTATGCTGATAATATGAGCATCAAAAAGTTTCAGCATGCATCGCATGATTCCGTTTTAATTTCGTCGCTGAACTGCGCAGCGGCAGTGAAAACTGTTAGGCCTAAAATAGCTGTTTTGCAGCTAGCTCGATACATTTATTTCAAAGCTAAATGTTTATAAAAATTACAAATATCGACGACAGCTTAGTTTTGGGCCTGTTGCATTGACTGGAACGCGTATTGGATAGAAGCTGACATCGCCAGTCGCCCGCGCGCGGCGACTGGCGACTGGTGGTGGTCGTTGGAGTGAGTCGCCGAGTGGCAGAATGCGCCGCACGCACGCAGCTGTGCCAGATAGCATGCCACCAAGTACCGACTGAATATCAGACAGAACACTTTTTGTCAATTTCTGTCTGCAGAAATAACTATACAAGTATTGATTACTATAAATTTACTACACGTTTTCTGTAAAACAGTCGCAGAAAAATTAGCCAACTATTATCGTATACATGCAGTCACTGCAAACCCTACGGATTTTCCTAGCGTTAAAAGCGTTTGGCCGTTTTACGTAATTTCTTAGATATTATCAACACCAAAAAATTAGTTTGCAAACATGAGAATTACAATTTTATTTAGTTTAGACGATTTGACCTTTAGGCCCAGTGGCGTATTTAGGGGGAGGGCCACGGTGCGACGGCCCCCCCCCTTTGGCCGGACCATGAAAATTTTGTACAGGCGACTTTATATGAAAAGGTGCGTTTTTTTGCCATTTTCCAGCAAGAATTGCAGAATTCAACAATGTTTGATAGTGTTTTGCGTTTCCAAATTTCAGAAAAATGGGCGAATTTGCGGTTTCCATTAAACATTCAGAAGCAAAAAGTGTTTCAGCTTCAGGGGGGCTTTGCCCCCGGACCCCCCGACCAGGAGCTCTGCCCCTGGACCCCGCTGGGGGCAGAGCCCCCAGACCTCCGTTATAGGCTCGCGCTCCGCGCGCTCGCCATGGCCCTCCCCCCTTTGCCAAATCCTAAATACGCCACTGTTTAGGCCATATTATTAGAGTCTGCGCCAAACCCACGCGACAGGAACGCTGAAACAATGAAACTAGAGTTGTGATGACAACTAAAAAACATAAAATGCATGCATTCCAGAAGTTACCGTTTGCTAAATTTTCGATGTCCCGTGTGGCAGTGAGTAAACCATTGGGAAATATAATGCCGTTCAACGTCATGCAACAATCAGTAATAAAAAGTTACAGGATATCAAATATCAATCTGCATCGCATGTGCTTCGGCAAAACATTAAATGCAACAAAAATCGTTTACGTAAAATATTCAAAACATGATATTTTAGTGTTGAAAAGGCACTTTGACAATATATTACATATTACATAAAATTTACATTTAATATACATAATGCTGTGACCCTATAGGCCTATAATACATGTTGACCAATCATGCGTCATCACTATCTGTCGCAACAAACGCATAAGTAGATTTTTCTACGTTGGATTCTGTCCTTTCTTTGCTGCCAGAAATCCACGAATTTTTAGGAAGTTAAGTAAACTTTAACTAAATCTAATTTTTATGTGCGATTAATATTAAATATAATCGAACGTTAGTAGATGCATGTAATTAAGGCAACAAGTATAAGAAGGCACACAATCTTGTTAACGTAGGCCTACTAAACTTGGACGAAATAATTATAGCTGTATAAAAATTACAGCCCGATATGCCCACATTTTACCGCGAAAGACTACAACCAAACGCCACGAATCAAACACTATTACTACAGTCTCATATGTCTGTTGCCTTTTTTAGTTAAATAACACATCTCTGGCCATTGTTTGACTCAGAAAGACCTCACCCGAATATCAAGCATTTTGCAGCTGAGCAGAGCAGACAAACAGTTGCTAATTTATCGACCAAACCCAAAGACTTCAAATGCCGTATTATTGAAAAACAGTCCTACTGATATGTTGGCTGGTAGTGATGCACGCGCGAAGAGTTTTCAGCAGCTGCGGAGAGACCCATCTCTAAGCTATAGCTGCAGTCGCGACACTGGGTCGTCGAGCGGCCGATGACGTCATGACGAGCGTACCGAAAGTCGGGGTTGGTCACGTGACTGAGCACGTGATTGTCGTCGTCCCACGGTGTCTGGACGCCGCTGGGACATTGGTCCTGTGAGGGTGAATGGGCTGAGTTGAGCGGGTCGGTGACGTAAGCAAGCACCTGTTGATGTTGCTGCTGCTGCTGCTTCGACAAGTTGCGACGGAACTTGGCTCGCGCGTTCTGAAACCAAACCTGAATACACCATTACATACTGTCTGCATAATGTGCTTGTATCATTGTTTTTCATCTGTGAAAACGCGGTTGAATATAAACCGGTTCAACTATACTCGAAGCTCAGTTTTCACCTGTCAGTAATATGTATATATGCATTTTTATTCATCGAAAGAACGATAGGTTAACATATATAGGCCTACACATATAAATGCAATTAACAATAAAGAAAGAAAAAAATAAACACACAATAATAATAAGGATAAGGAAACGCATCACTGATATCACTGAGGACAGCACTGCAGAAAAACTACATTTTTGTTTCAGAGGCTGTCCTTCGCTCTGCAAAGCGGTAACGCGGTCTCATTTTTAGGCACTTTTCCGTCCGGCTAGTAATGTGTCAGCACTCGCTTATAGTCAATGCCTGTACACGGTGTTTCATAAAAAGGGATCTTTTATTCTTTCTTTCTTAATTCACTCAAATATTGACCAATTTACATGAATTTTTTACCAGTTGTAGCTGAAGAAATACCAATTCAAAATAGGCCTACTGGTATTTCTTTAGCTAAAACCGGTAAAAATTTTGTGTAAGTTGATCATCATTTAAGTGAATTATGAAAAAAACAAAAAGGGTCCCTTGTTATGAAACATTGTGTATTTTAAGCCTACATATTTCTGCTGTCGTACCACTTTTTAATAAATTAAATTTCTTATGCATGTAAAATAGCCCTCTAAACGTATTATTCCAGCAAGTGCAACAGCTAGAGCTGTTGCAACTTTTGTATGTTTTTTGTTTAGTATTTTATCTGTGGTCACATAGGCTAGCCTGAAGAAATAAAAATGTAGTTGAGTATTTACCGTGTAAGCTCAGCAATAAACAAAATATGCCCTAATACAGTACAATACGACAACGATACAACATAATACAATACAGCATACAATAAATTTATATCGTGCTGCAGAGGCACAACATGTTTCTGATGGGCGACCGCGTCGGGTGGAAATTAGTGAAGAGTCAGAAATAAATAGCTGTGTGGGACGTTTAGCGTACCTGAATGACCCTGGTCATGAGTCCCGTCTTGACTGAAATCTCACGCAGCTCCTTGGCGTCCGGATTGTGGTTCGTCTGGAAGTATGACCTCATGATTTTCAGCTGGTAGTGCTTGAACGACGACCGCATCCGCTTCCGGCGCGCCGAACTGTTTGCACTTCCCGTGTCGTCCCAGGCGCCATTGCTGCTGCCGCCGCCGCTGTTCGCATCGTCATGTATTGCGTCATCGCTGACGTCACTCGACAACCGTTCGCTGCTTTGGTCCAACGTAGCTGTTCAGTGTATTTAATTACCAGTATGTTATAAATGTTACATTTCGTAGAAAATATACGCATATTAATTCTGCTATTACTATTGACCGAATCTCTATGAGCTAGAAATCATAAAATGCATTTACGCCGTAAGTAAGGCGTCTGTAAACCCAAAAGTTACTAAGTCTTAGTTTAATATTATAAATAAAACACAAAACAAAAGTTAAAATAAAAAATAAAAATGGTTAAAATGTGCACATTTACGCCCATTTCAAAGCTCATGACTAATGATCTCAACTTTTGCTTCTAGACGTTGTTGAGAAAATCACATATTGAGTCAGTCTGTCACTCTGAAACTGCAGACTGTCCAGAATGCAGCAGCGCGTGTCGTGACCGGAACTAGGAAGTTCGACCACATCACTCCAGTGCTGCGTCAACTTCATTGGCTTCCGGTCCGCCAGCGAATCACCTT
>Ga0056128_1011824_pt1 | contig 10730 bp, 4 predicted proteins | sample WorMetLIZISLAND2_FD_71113 | JGI IMG/M metagenome (GOLD analysis project Ga0056128, IMG submission 71113) | Marine gutless worms symbiont microbial communities from Max Planck institute for Marine Microbiology, Germany - Olavius geniculatus... ... | reverse complement strand
TCATCTGCCCAGGTTTCACTGCCGCCAGGTCAGCGTCCGTCTGCTTCTGTTTGCTGGCGACCAGCGCACGGTACGCTGGCGTCTGTGTGTCAGCCTGGGTGCTCGATGTGCTTCCAGACAGCAGTGACGCAATGACACAGTGGTAGAATGGTAAGATGGTAGACTGGTAGAATTGTACACGGTAGGCCGGCGTCTGTGTGTCCTGCTTTGCGCGAAGTCGACGCAGTGCCAGTCGCTGATAGCAGACGAATGACAGACTAGCCAGAATCACGCCGGTACACAGACCTATGCCGACGACGGCCACCTGACTGTCCCAGAATGTCAAAACAACGTAGCGTCGCCCTGCTGAGTCGTTGTCCAACGCTGCAGACGTCATGTTCTGCCCGTCGTCTATAATACACGTATGTAATGTATACACACAGCATATACAGGTCGAAAATACAAACTACATACTTGTAGATGTAGAAACAGAAGCGAAAGTAAGTTAAAGAAAAGTGTTTTAACTATACATCACGGTGTACGTAGTTTTGCTAGTCTTAGACTCTCGGTCTGCCTTACTTCGCCTACCTGTATACGCCTACAACTAAAAGTGAAACTAGCCATGCGATTTTGTTTTGCGCATTAGGCCTATCGGCTGTGCCTATAATCTCTGTACTGCAATGCAAAGTGTGCAATATAGCAGTTCACCAGTAGCGACGTAAGATGCGATGAAGCCGTCGCTACTACTGATGTCGTCATTTTCCACGTCGTCAGTGATGTACTCTATCAGCAAGCCGCGTCCTGACGACGTCACTACAGTCTGTGCTGTAGCAACCTCATCCTTATCCTGTTGTCTCAGCTGCAGTAGCAGTGCGGGCGAGGAACCAATGCTATCGTAGACTCTGATGGTAGATAGCCGACGTAGTTTGACGAAGTCGATGCTCAGTCTCACAGAGTCGTACGGCCATCTGACGTGAATCGTCCATCGTCTGACTGCGCTGGCACATCTCTGCCGCCCTGACGCTATAATGTGCCCCGTGCTTTCGGTCAACTCACAGCCGCACTGACAGTGATGACGTCACGGGTCCGTGCGATCGACGACGTCATCAGTCCGTGTGTTCCTGGCACGCAGCCGCACTGGCAGTGATGGGACGTGGGAGCTGCGTCCGACTCGCGGCTGTTTCGTCGCCATTCAGCAGCCCCTGCAATTACAATAACTAACATTTCGTCACGGACTCGGGGACTTTTTCCAGCGGCGTCGTGGGTTAAAAAAAGTAGGCGGGGCATGTAAGAAAGTTTGCAATTTTCCGGCAGTCAGCTGCAAATTTCCGACAGGGGAGATTGTAGATGACCAAAATTTTACTTTTGCTTTCAAATTTACTTAAAATTGAGTTTTTAGCCTCAAAGTTTGCATTTTGCAGTGGAAAAGTTTACAAGCAGCTGAGAAACGAATAATAATTGGCGATATAAAATTAAAGTTATATACATCTGAAAATCAGCCAGTCTACGTGTAAGAACGCTCCAAGCTCATCTATTTATGCAAATAGATAAATACAGTATAATTGTTCTGTTTTCGATCCCGTATAGACTACAGGTCACTATGTGCAACCGATCTATGTGTAATCGATCGTCAATAAAAGCTAATCGATGCTACGTAGTTAAAGCAATCGATCACAATCTCAATGAAGCATAATGTGTGTATTTATAAATAATCACCGACGGAAATGTTTACGATGTGTGCTCACATATAAAATAGGCGTTAAAATGAACAAAGAACGTCATAAAACGAACATTATCGATTGTGACTCGAAGAAGCATGTTCAGATTTTTAATAGTTTTTGGTACACATATTCCTGACACAGCAAGCCAACGAATGGCCGTTCAAATTCCGGGAATCTCTTTTTGGGCCGCAGTGTAATTAATGCTTAGCAGTTGGGCGCATTGCTGCAAGGCGTAATAATTGTGCTTTTGTTGGTCTATTCCTGCAAAAACGCGGAAGGAAGAAACTGTGTATCACGTGGAACTAATGAATTAAATACATTTATAGCACCACGCAATGTCTTTATATTCACCAAACGCAGGCAGAGAACGTGAATGCAGCCAATGCCGCTGTTCTAGCCCATGTGAGTGTGTGAGCTATAGTTTCGTGAATGCAAGTCGTAAACTGTTCAATGCACAGACAGGCTTCAACACGCAGACGCATCGATCAACACCAAATGGCTATACCGAGTTATCACATCGCCAATACGGCTAATAATCTTCCTCCCTCCCCTCCCCCTTCCTTTTTTCATTTTCCTGTCCCCGCTGTCTTAGAAGTAGGACCCCTGAAATCCAGTTAAGGGGTCTCGGGGAGCGAGCTGAGCTCCTCAGCGGGGTCTTGGGCGCAGCTCCAGTCGAAATCGAATTTGGTGTATATTTTTGGCTTTAAAATAAGACAAATTTATGGCAAAAAATTTTTACTGTTTTTTTTTCTTGAGAATCAACTGACAGCTTAAACAGTAAAAGCAAATGGGGACTAAAATAAAAGACATTCATCGTCGGCGGCTGATAATTGACTTCGCGCCGGTGAACAGGTGATGAGGTTAAATTGCGGGTGTCACCGCGTGACTTGGCAAGCCTCACACCACATAAACCCAAGAGCAAAATAGGTCCATCAGAAAAAAGATAATTTGCTATTTCTTCGGGGAAGAGTGGTAGAGTAATTTAGATATTTTGCAGTCTGCGTCCAAGTGCATTTTTTCAGGCACAGAAAACCCCAACATCGATATGTCCCAGACTTCACGGAAAAAGCTCATATACAACGTTTCTTATCCGGATTTGATAAAAAAGACCCGAAAAAACGGGGCAATAGGAGGAAAGAAAAAAACAGGGAAAATGGAAAGACGCAAGAAAGGAGAGAAGAAAAGAATTGTGAAACTGGCTGGTTCAAAGAGAAATAAACAGGAAACTATTTAGAAATGTGTAAAAAGCTCCAGGTATGCATAGCAGCCAAAGTTTACGTTAAGCCTGGCAAATGACCCCCTTCTCATGAGTAGTTTTTCTTCTTCTTTCGTGAATAAAGGGGGCAGGCGCAAGGATCCCTTAAATAAACCCCGGTAAATGGACACCCCCTGGCGTCAAGTCGTACGAGTACGTGTGGGGCACCGTGAGTAAAAAGTTAAGGTGAGCAAAAGTTTGCAATTTCCAGACATGCAGGCTCTGCTAATTTTTAACACAAGAGAAGATTATGGGTGAGCGAAATTTTGCTTTTGCCCCTAAGTTAACCCCACATAATAATTTGGGGCTGATCCCTTTCTCATGAGTATAGTTTCCCCTATTTTCATGAATAAAAGAGACGGACGTAAATGTTTATTCGGGTGTCCCTTATGCCTGCCCCTTAATTCATGGAAATATATATACCAATGTGGGATTATTTTCAGCCCCAAATTTTGTATTTTCGAACGTCAACTTTTCGATAAAAACAAATTTTTTTGACAGACTACAATGTAGGTGATGGGAGAGGGGCAAATGCCCCCTGAACCCCCCCCCTTTTGCCAGGAAGCCGCTGTAAGTCGCAAGTCACGGCGTCGCCGGTGGTCGGCTTAGTTGTAGCCTACGTTGATTAGACGCTGGCTGCTTGCTAGTGCTGAGTCTGTCCGTCCGTCCGTCTGTCTGTTTATGTGGCGCTGTCACGCACGCGTCTTACTGTTATTACAGTCTGCAGTGCTGCCTGCAGCGCCGCCGTCATCGCAGATCATTCATTCTCTGTCTGAGTCATAATCGCGCTTCATTAGCGTTGCCACGATTTGGCGCGGAGATGGGAGCGAAATTGAGAAAAAAATAATTAAACGAGACAAATAAAAACAATTAGGAATTTCGTGCAATGAACTGTAGCAAAGTGTCTCACATCTGAAGCGGCCGAGGCGCTGTAATGGAGCGTACAAAAAACAGAACGGAACCGAACTAAAACGAAACGAAGCGAAATGAAATAGGCCTAAAGTGAAAGACAGGGTAGCCCAAAAAGTAAGCTATTGCATTTTGTCCATATCTTTGCTAAATATTGACCAATTCTCACAATTTTTTTCACCAGTAGACTCCGTAAGAAATTTGCTACTCAGTAGCATGCACACCACACTTGTTATGTAGCCACACTACCTTGTAAAACACAAATATAAAAAAACTAACAATATTTGCAAATGAACAGAAAGTATAATAGTATTTTTAAGTATTCAAGTAAAATGTTAAATATGAATTATAGTAAGTGTCAAAAAATGTTTATATATAGCTACAGAGTAAGTTTTCATCTTTTAGCAAAATAGTGCACAGCTTGTAGGGTCGCACGACCGAAATGCGATGCTCATGCAGTTAACTAAGCAAAATTGCAGCCGCCAACCAGCATTAATGTACATTAAAAATTTATTACTAAAAATGGTTCAAATTACTGGGAAAAAATGTTCAATATGTCCTCCTTTGTTTTTTTACATTGACTATAACTTATATAAGTTATATTTAACACTTCAGCTAAATACTTTTAAAATTTACCATTAGACCTTCTGCCCATATGCAGAAATTGTTGGTTTTCGGATATTTATGTTTTACTAGGTAAAGTAGCGACATAATAAGTAAGACGTACATGCAACCGAGTAGCAAATTTCTTGCAGAGTCTATAGTAAAAAAATGTAAAAATTAGTCAATATTTACTGAAGATATGGCCAAAGTGCGATAGCTTACTTTTTTGGGCCACCCTGTAAAAGCTGTGCGCTCCTTCACACACAAGTGTTGAGCTGACGTTTCAGATTCCGCAGAGCACGCTATAGGGACCTACATACTAGTTTTAACTGGATCGGCAACCTTCCACACATGAAGTCAAATGTCAGAGTTCGTGCGGCTCTGGAGTGGAAATTAAGCAGTTGGAAGTCCGGAAGACACGTGTAGCAATGTCCCATCGCCAATGCCACGCCGCTCTGGACGAATGTGACGGTGTTAGGTCTAAGCCTGTGACGGCATTGTGATGACACGTTACACTGACCGAGTCTTAGACAATACTGCCGTCACAAAACGCGCTATGTCTGCTGGCAAGATGATGCACTTGCTGCGACGCCTTATCCGTTGGTGCACATGTCTGTTTTCTTGTAGAAAATGGCCACATCTTTCCGGACTACTGAACTTTCCATTGGCGGATCTAAAAATTGGAAAGGGAGGGAAATATGGCAAGAGCGATAGCGCGAGCTTTCAGTGGGGGTCGCAGGCTTCGCTCTCGGGCCCTAGGAAAGTTTAGTGGCGAAGCCCCTGAAACTAAAAGCGATTTGGCAAATCATGTGCAAAAATTTCCGCTAAAATATTTTATGTTTTTTTTTAAATCACGTTCACGTGCTACTTTAAAGAGGAATGTGGCCGTATTGGCCACTGCGTATACGACTGACAGCGAAAGAGGACATAGCGAGAATGTCTCCTGGATCCGCGGTGTAGCCAGCAGACATACCACCGCACCAATCGGCCACACTAGGCCTTCACCCGGTAGCCCGTAAGCTCCTACTCATAAAAGTCACTTCCAATCCCGCTGAGGGTAGGAAGCTGAGTTGACCCCAGACGCAGTGGGCCATCTACAATAATCAGCTGTAAGTGTTAGGGCGAGCGGCGACAGTTTTCATATACATGCAGATGTCGCCGTGCAACGAGCGGTCACGTGATGACTCGGTCACGTGACCAAGCGCTGATGACGTCATTTCCGGTCTGCGCGTGTGGTGTTGGATGTATAATTCATCGCTTGACGGACCGCACGCATTACAACAGTCCACTGGGCGCCATTTCTTCTTTCCCGGCCGCGCGGTAGCAGCTGCAATAACTGAACCTATGCGTATAAAAGCAGCGACGAACGATGAAAACGAAAGAGGGACTCAACATGTGCGACAAAACAGTCCTAGCGTGTGACAAAAACACAGCGCAGCTCTACGAACAGTGCAGATGCCAATCAACTCGGGTTTTGCAGCGACATGCGATAGCGCTGCCAAACCACGGGATCTCTGCGATCGGCTACTAAGCGTTCCCCGTCGCTGCGGCAAAAACTTGGAACAGTCTTCCATCAGAAGCAACGTCTTCGAAACTGTTTCCGATCATTCACAACTTTAACTCAAGACTCATCTGTTATTCGCTTCTTGCCCATAGCTAACTGTAAAGCGATTGCGTTGCCATATATGCATTTTCACTTTAAATTTTGTTGTATTGCAATGCATTGTATTGATTGACAGCTGCTGCGCTCTAGCCTACATAGCCCCGCACTGTTTTCGTCGAATGCGAGGTTTTGTCGCACATGTGGACACCCCATGCGTATACAGGAGAGTGGAGAGGAGAGACGTAGAATGATGCAAACGTAAGCCGCGCAAGATCGACATCGATTTTATCATTACGACACCGAGACTATAGCACGACATACGAGATACGCGGCGGAATGGTATTGAGACGATGCGTGCACTTAGTTTGATGCAAAGTAGGACGATTAGTGCAATGTTCCCATTTAATGCCTCCTTGTGCGAAGAATAATAAAAAACAGAAAATGTATTCAAAATCTTTTTCATCATTACTGCTAAATACCTAATGATCATACATAATAAAAAATTTTTTAGAAACAAAAAAAAACAAACGAAAAAGACTTAGTTCTCGTCATATACGTTGCCAGTGAGTTCTAACGCTGTCTGCGCAGACCTACGGTGAGTTTACTTTGCACTTCGAATCATCTGTCGGCCGCAAAAATTAACCATCAATAAAACAGCACGCGTGGCATCCACTCGCCTGTCCTCCCAGTGGCGTCACTCAGTGCGAAGAGGGTCTCAGTCCAGGTACGATTTACAGGGGAAAATAAAATCATATTTTGGGAAGGGGAGAGGTCCGTAAACCCCTTAGCTCCCCCTCCTCCCTAAATGACGTCTCTGCGTCCTCCCCGCGCCCAGTGCACGAATCGTCTTAATACACCACTGAAGGAACTGCACGAATCGTTCCACAATCGCTGCTGCTGCTGCTGCTGCGGCTGCGGCTGCGGCGGAAGCAAGGGAGTAATTTGCTGCCATTTATCAGGCTCGGTCACGACACGAAGAAAGCCTCAATGCAATGCAGGCAGGGCGCCGCCCTCTGTCAAGACACCTTTCATCGCTTTCAGCGCGCGCCAGGCCAAACCGCCGCTCGTCAGCAGCGGAAGATGGGATATACAGCACTTGGGGTACCGGCAAAACATCCCCCGCTCGCGACAAGACCCACCTACAACAACTACTCCCCCTTTCTTTTTCATACTTTGCTGCATGTTGAATTCTTTTAGACAATTTTTGCTGCATTTCGTCCGGTGTTTTGTAGCGCAAACTGTGCCAAATAAAGAGCTTCTAACGAGTTTTTGGCGGCTAAATCTGTTTACGATAAGCACAAAGTAGTAGCTTGAATTTTACGTTAGTGAAAGCTGCTGATACTGATCCGATCTGTTTTCCACGTAGAGGGGGGGGGCTTGTCATATAAGGGACATGCAGTGGCAAATGCCCCCCCCCATTTTGAGCTCTCGGAAAATTGTCAAAAAATCTGCTTCTTGACGGAAAATTTTCCAAAAGAAATGCAAAATCTGAAACCCAAAAAATACCACGTACGGAAAATTTAGGGGCAAATTAGAAATTACGGGCACCCGTAATCTCCTCTGTCGGAAATTTGAAGCTGTCTGTCCAAAAATTACAACTTCGTGTCCATGTCTACTTTTTCAAACGCACGACGGCGAGAGTGGGGGAGGTTGTCGCGGGGATTTGAGGATGCAAAGCGCTCGCTGAAGCTCCTGTCTGCAGGAAATAATGAGAGGAGGCTGGCGCATGTCGTGATTAAAGGCAGCAACGTGCTCTGCTGCTTCTCGTGTCTGCAGCAGCAGCAGCAGTAGCATGTATACAGGGCTTCCCATCTTATGACACTTCGGACTACTTTTTAGGTCCAAAGTGTCTCAGACATTTATAGTGGTCTAATGGTTTTTTTGACTAAAATTAAAGTTAACTACTTAATTACGTGCATAGGTTTACGTCTTGTTGTGTAAGAAAATGATGGCTTGTTTGCGAAGTTAATCTCATTTTGTAGACCTATAGCAGCATGAAACTGATTCAAATAGGCTTACGGTATACGATATGAGAACGTACATTGAATCGCAACAAACGATCAATCCATTTAATTCAACATTGTCATTACTGACCGAATGAAAGTACATGTAGATATATAAAACACATATTTTACCGATTTCTGTAACTGTGACTGACAGTTTATCCAGTTGTCCAATTGTCCAACTACTTAGGCCTACACTAAATGTTCGAAATAACAGTTCTGCCGCTCAGCGATGTCGAGATTATGGGTGCAAAAAAATTCCAAATTTCCAGCGTAATTTTTCTCTAAATGACGGTTTTTAGCGTCAGCGCTTTCATGTTTAACTTAACATATACAGCCAAAACGTGTTGGTAGTAACAGAAAAATATATACTGTTAAATAGGTCCGAAATGTCTCGTACTTTTAGGTCCGAAGTGTCCGGTTACCTATAGGCCTACAGGCACTGACCTGCGAGTTGTTTATCAGTGTCACGTGACCATGCACCTGCCATCCCCGTGCATCTCCACGGAATAGGACACGATAAACAGTTTGCACCGAAAAACTGCCAGTTTGGAAAAAAACTACAAATACTTTAGATAGAAATAAAATTAGAAAAAACTGGGACAGACGTACTGTTAGGTTTAAAAACTGAAATAAAATCCAAAAACAAACGGTTGTCCGAAAGCTAAAAGCATGTGATCAGAAAAAAATGAAAAAGGAAGAAATAGCAATAACTGGAACTATAGAAAAAACAACTGAAACGACGGAAAACCGTAAGCAAGTTCCGACATCCGTGAAATCAGTCTGGAGGGGGTGTTCGATGTCTACTAAGTTTTTAAACGTGCACAATTACGATGTTGTCTGAAAAAAATCTGTAACTTTGCAACAGCAAGAGATTATCAAACGCCGCTCAGCCTGCGTATGCAGGTATAAACAGGTAATAAGTGTGTGGAAATTTGCATTAATAATCCAAGCGGTTACCCAATAAATACAAACAACTTTGGGGATATAAGAGCACCCTGCATCCTCGGTAGAACATATAGGATGCAATGGTCGCATCGTTGCCATGCTACGCCAAGTCAAGCATGCGCTGACTGCAGGGCTCGCTCGCTCTAAACGACGATTGTCATTGCAAGCCTTTGTATGCGTGTGCATTGAAGCAAACATCCACGCTATAGCGTTATTTGCTTTCCCTTCCTTCTCATTCCACTCATTCTACTACTGAAGTCTGCAGTCTGTTTTCATTCCTCTTTCTTATCTACGGATAAGAAAAAAGTTAATCGAACTATAGGTTCTTGGCGGATGTCAGAATAAGAGAAACGGATCAGAACAAATATAATCTATCTTCTCGTCGACGAAACATGAAAATACGTAACGTAATGTTGTAAGCTGCATACAGTGTCGTCAGTCTGACAGAAGCTAATGCTAAGGTCAGTGTTAGGCGGCAGTCGTCACGCTATGCTCACGGGTCAGTCGGTCAGTCAGTCTGTCAGTCTGGGGAGTAAATCCGGCACGCGGGATATCGACACGACATCAATCTTTCTTATCGCGCCGTCCAATTGCACGTAGGACTCCCTCGCATTAATTCTGTGATGCAGTAATCAGTCCGTGACGTCACCGATGACGTCACGGTCAGTGCGTGAACTGCAGTGACGTCACTGGTCAATTGCACGTAGAACTCCCTGGCATCAATTGCACGGCGGTGTACTGTGGTCGGTGTTCTATGTATTGCAGTGCGGCCATGGGCGGCAGTAGTCAGTAGGCAGCGGCGTGGTTTGAGATGGGATTGGGATGGGATGGGATGGCCAGGCTGAGTGATGACGTCAGTGTGAGTGGCGGCAGTCTATTCTAAGTTCTAACGCCATAGAGTCTCTGTCATCGTCGACTCGGTCATTTTGGTTTCGTCAGACAGGGGTTGAATTTCTGGGGAGGGGCAGTGAGCTCCAACCCCATCAGCTAGGGGGTCATAGAGAAACGATGTAAACTCTCCCATAGCAAGGTCCAGTCGCAAACAGATTTTTGGGCATGAAAATCCCTGAAGATGCACGTAGCGGGAACAAGAAATTTCATTAGTTTTGCTGCACAAATTTGCATCTACATCTGAAGTTGGGAGGGACGGTCGCCTCACGCCTCGTACCGGCTTTCCTTGGATACGCCACTGATGCACTGCAGGTGTCGTTAATCACGTTAATACGGATTAAGACCAACATCACATCAGACAGACATACAGACGTCAGACAGACACAAGCAAACGCACAAACCGCGTTATCAGCACCCGACAGAGACGCTGTACTTTCAACCTCAGAATCAGGGTTTTCAATAGCGGACGTTTGGGCGTAAATACGCCCAAAAATTTCAGCCCGTACGCCCAAATTTTAAGACGTGGACGTCACGACGTCCAAATCAATTTGCCACTTATTACTTTTATTTGTCAATAATAAGCTGGAAATTGACGTCAGAATCTGTTTTCCAATGTTTTGTTTATTCAATAATTTTCGCTGACTGTCGTGTTTCTGAATACTTCATTTCACGAAGACGTGGCACGGCAACCATATTAATTTATTCTGTGAACAGTTCTGATCCAAAAACTGCAACTTTCGTTTTGCATAAAACTACTAAAATTAAATGTTGCTTGTTTTTACAAGAAAGCCCAGCTGTCGCTAGGGAAGATGCGCTAC
>Ga0056128_1011823_pt1 | contig 10732 bp, 8 predicted proteins | sample WorMetLIZISLAND2_FD_71113 | JGI IMG/M metagenome (GOLD analysis project Ga0056128, IMG submission 71113) | Marine gutless worms symbiont microbial communities from Max Planck institute for Marine Microbiology, Germany - Olavius geniculatus... ... | reverse complement strand
CTCCCTATTGACTGGATGCATCTTAAAACATGCGAAAATTTTGCACGAAAATGCATTATATTTGCATAGATTGTTCAAATTGTTCCGCCTTCTAGGCCTATTAGAATTTCTGGATCCGCATGCACTGCCTAACATTCATATAATTTTAACTCACCGAAGACAGTACAGCCAATTTTCAAAAATTTTTAACCTGCTGAATCAGCGGCAAACTTCTACACGTGAGCTTTGTTTAAGATCGCATCACGTCACATGCGCGTCGCGAAATGTAGTTAACTATGAACTTACAAAAACAATAGAATACAAAAGTTGCTTTTCAACTTATTTTTAGAATGGCTACATGTATATTTCTCGTGATAATGTAGCTTTGCGTTTGTCAAGATTTGTGTATCGGTCTAGCGTTTAACATAACAGGCCGCATTACGAGACTTGCCTCTTCGTTTGTCTGTTTACCTCCAACATAAAAATGAAAGGCGTAGAGAATTGTACCGTAATGTGAATATATAGAGACCAACTACCGGCACTCGTGCAAGCAGGTGATGTTGAAGGCAAAGATGGCGCGTCCTTGGTTCGGCATCGAACAAGAATACACTCTACTAAGTCGCGACGGACAGCCGCTCGGTTGGCCCAAACTTGGATTTCCTGGACCTCAGGGTCAGTTCCAGTTAACGAATAGTTGCAGAAACTGTATATAGTCAGTTAGTGTGTGCTATGCCCACACTCCACTACTCCATTTGCTGCGGATTTGTTGCACAGCTTGTTGTGCTGTAGTGTTGTCGCGGTAGTGTTATCAAACTAATTATACCACTCTAGACGCAACGGTAGAGACAGTGAGCTGGAGTCTGTAGTAAATTCTGTATGAAACGTTATTAGTTACTAAACGACGCTGTAGCACACTACACTCGCGCGTTAGAACGGAGCTGCTGTTTTGACAACGCGTTTCTCAGTTCTCTGCATGTCACAAAGATAAAATTATCGTATAGTTTGTCTAGCCGCCTATTAGCATGCGCACGTCTTAGTTGCAAAGAGTAATCTCAATGAGATGATTTGTTCGTTGCAGGTCCGTATTACTGCGCTGTCGGCGCGGACAAAGTGTTCGGTCGCGACGTGCTGGAGGCTCACTATCGCGCCTGTCTCTACGCAGGCGTCAAAATCGCAGGCACCAACGCAGAAGTGATGCCGGCTCAGTGGGAATTCCAGGTACACGCCAGGATTCAGTTTCAGTTTCTACCAGCAGCAGTGTTACGTCACAGTACATGGCTACGTCACAGGACCAGCGTGCGCGCAATAAAACTGTCCTGCGTTAATTTTGGCTTTTCGACGCTTTTTTATTTTCGACTTCGGAGCTCGTTCTCGAATAACGGGCGGCAGTACCCGCGATGCTGCTTATTAGGACCGCCACACAATGACGTATAATCTTCATTCGCCAATCAGGGAGCAAACAGCTGGAAAACAGTCGATGCAATTAGTCACTGTTGTGATTGCTATTTGTGAACTTCGTAACTTTGCAGTTTTTGGCCAATCGTACTAACGGTCGAGCTTATGGTATACGGCTCTGTCTGTCTGTCTGTCTATCCGTTGTCTGTCATCTGTGACGTTATGTATTGTGGCTGAACGGTATGTCATATGTGGTCGGCGACAGTACTGTTGGATAGGACAATGACGAGTTCACAGTAGCCATGTCGCCATCTGCAGCTTGCAGCGGTTTGGCAGCAGTTTTCAACCCATTGTTTCTGCCTGCAATCCGTCATCCATGAGTGCGCCAATTGCTGACGGCACAGTTTGCAAATGGCGCAGTGCTTAAACAGTTAGTAGCACTTAATAGCAGCGTTAACATAGCATGTATGAAACTGTAGTCACCTCTGTAGAATCGCTTTCTCTCCGCCACCAAAAGTCGGATGCTGGTCTTTGGATGTAGGCGCTATATACGGTCGGCTTTTCCCAGCGACAGCTGAGCTTTCTGTTTTACCATATGCTACAACGTAAAGCGATATTCGTTCTATATTAGGTCTGCTATTATTATTATTATTATTAAATGACCCTCTTATTATTCTGTTCCTGCTAGTGTGAACTTGGTGAGCGTCGGTGCATTATGGGACGGAAAGTTTCGCCGCGCCTATGCACGCAACGCCCATCATGTAGGCACCAACTGATTTTTCAATGCATTTCACATAGGCCTAGGCGTCAGTCAAACCGACCATTACACATTATTGCGCTGTCATAATGGTAACGTGTCTGACAGGTGACCTTGGCTGGGTGCCAGGGCGTAGTCTTTTTATGCACTATATTTGGGCTTAGTTGGGTGCTTGTAGGTCTCTATTGTATTGCTGCTTGGCCGACTAGCACGTTATGTGCAGTATGCAGCAAGCAGACTGCTGTTTCGTCGTGAACACGTTGTGTCATGATATAATGTGACATATATCGTAATCTGTCGTGCAACGATGTCTGGCGCCATACATTAAAGTATGATGCAACATTGCAGCTTATTACACGAGTCAGACTGGTGAACGTCAGCGCTTTGCAATATTTCGTCTACCATCGATTTCCAGTGCACTGGGGGGTAGGAGGCTAAGTTGGTCTGAACATACAGTGGGTTAATGGCAACTTGTTTACAGACTGCTTGCAGTGCGATGTTTGTACAGTTATTACGCAATATTAACTTTTGACTGCAGAGTGCAGAATAAAGTGGAACAGTGTGTAACTCAACTGACGATTAATACTCTAGTCAAATGTACGCTGCAATGTCTGTCACCAATAATAGTCACCGATTATCACCTTTATTTGAGCAATACGGCAGCAGCACAAGAGCTAGATTGCAGCTAGAATGTGCACTAAATGCACTGCGATGTGTGTTCAGATAGGGCCTTGTGAGGGCATCGAGATGGGCGATCACCTGTGGATGGCGCGATTCCTGCTGCACCGCGTCGCCGAGGACTTCGGAGTGGTCGTGTCTCTGGACCCGAAGCCGATTCCCGGAGACTGGAACGGCGCCGGAGCGCATTGTAACTTCAGCACGGAACCTATGCGCAAGCCTGGAGGACTGGCGTATGAACGATTCTACTTTTATCTGTTATACTGAACGCAGTGTTTATAGTGTGGCTTGGTGGTGTAACGGTAACGAGCGAGACTGGTGACCGAAAGGTCCCAGGATCGACTCCGAGTCGGGGCACTCTCAGGTAACAACCTTGGGCAAGTTGTTCACACACATGTGCCTCTGTTCACCAAGCAGTATAATTTGGTACCGGTCAAAGGGCGGTGATGCCCCGCGGCTGGGAAGGTAACCGTAGATCTGGCGTTGCACTGGCCATGCGTCACGGACTCAGTGGTCTACCCACCTGCGGGCTCAACGGCCACAAAAAAGAGATGAGCACCCCGCCTACGCCCCTGACCGAGCACCACGAGACCAGCAACACCTTAGTGTTTGTAGACTGCGATCGTTATTTTTTGACTGTGCTGTTTATGTAGGTCATAATCAAGACAGATTTAATTATCTTAGGCAACGTTTTTTGTTTTAGGTTTTTTTCAAACCGCCACTGGTATTTGTAAATGGTTATTTTTTGATTGCTCGATTGAATGACTTATTGATTATTTGATTGACTGATTGCACTGATGTCACTTTTCAACGTAATCTGCTGCAACTGCTTGTAACGATTCAGCATTCTGAAAGGGCAGCTAAAAACCTGTTTTATACGACGACGAAACCGTACTTATTAAACGTTAAACTAACTCTAACACTGACTCTAACATTAACTTTATTTCTAACCTTATTCTTGACCTTATCCTTAACCAAGTCTTCAACAGTGACGGTTTTTTTCGAAATGGCGGGCCGACACCTTCGTCAGTTGATGGACGGGTAGATGTTATGTGTTGTGATGTGTTCAGGCTGATCGAAGAAGCGATCGAGAAATTGAGTCTTCACCACGAGCGGCACATCCGCGCGTACGATCCCCGTGGAGGTCGCGACAATGAGCGACGTCTGACCGGACACCACGAGACGAGTAACATCCACGACTTCTCCGCCGGAGTAGCCAACCGCGGCGCCTCGGTACGCATACCCCGCAGCGTGGGCGAGGACGGCTTTGGATACATGGAAGACCGTCGCCCCGCCTCCAACTGCGACCCTTACCGCGTGACCGAGCAGATCGTCCGTACAACCGTCCTCGACGAGTGATAGAAAAAAAAACATCATCACGCACGGACAGTATAAAGAGGACGACGATGGCAGTGACGTCATTGTGACGTCATATAGCAGCAGCAGCAACCGTTATTGCCGTCTTGCGTTCAGCATCTTTTCTTCTTACTAAGCAGTAGCACTCTCACGTTATATCGTACATGCAATAAGCAAGCGTTAGAAAACATATAGAACATGTCAATATGCGTTTTTATGGAGAAAAAACATTTTAAAGGCGCAGTTTGCGACGCTCTTTTTGCTTGACGTTTCTACTAAATCCATTTCTAAAGGGTAAACATAAATAGAAAACGTTAAAAATCCATTGCTTCAGGGTATGCAGTTTTTTCATATTTGTAAAGTTTTTGTTGTTGTCATACATAAGCAAGTAGATCTGAATATAAAATTCGTTGTCATTTTATCAATTAACACCATTTTTAATTAGATAAAGCACCGTCACTTTCACGTTGACCTTACATAATTTACTCAAAATATAAAAACAAAAAACGTCTAAAATTTATTTAGGAAGTACGGAAAACGTTTATTACAACTTTGCATTACGCATTATCACGTTCAATTTAGAAAGTAATTAATGTTTTAACAGTTTGTCAAAATTTAATGTTGACATCTTAAGTTTTTATGCTTTACGTATTGTTTTTAACCGTTATCTTTTTGTTTCATCTGTGCTCAGCTTCATCATTCACTCATACTATTCTTTTAAGCTCATCTAACACGCAGGGTAATGTCAGTAAAAACTACAAAAATGACGAATTTTGCGGATATAAAACGCTATTTGCGCTGTTAACCGGCATGATAATAACTATAACGTAGTCTAGTAATGAAAAACATTGTTAGTGGCGGTCGCCGCGCGATTTAGAACCAGATTTGCTTTAATTAGTAGGGGCCTACGTTGCCCTACGTTTGAGAAATATATTTATTGCAAAATGTGTGACGAAACACAGATTTGCCTATTAGTTACCAGCACCTGTCGAATTGTCGTTTCAAAATTAAGACGTTTGGCATTCTGTCACTTGTAATGCTACTTTCTAACATTTGGGTCCTAATGGCACAAATAACTACATACATTAATCGGAGGTCTGTGCTGCTTTTGACCTATGTGAAATTATTGTTGTGATAGTTTTGTGAGTTATAGTTTAAAGTTATAATAATCGTTAGAACGGACATAATATTATATCAGCATTATGTAGCGTTATTTATAAATAGTTGTATCGTATTTATTCAAACGAATTTATCAAGAAACATTGCATTTTAATTTAAGTGACAATTAGGCCTATATTATGACTGTGTACATATATGATAGGTTTTAGACTATAATACATTTCGTGTGGATAGCAGCGCACTTCTAATATTCTGTCTGAATACAGTGTTCTACCTATTAACAGTTTTGCTGTTTTGTTTCAAAAACTTTATGTACAATATGAACCTATTGGAATTACTGCGATTAAAGAAGAGTCTTCGTCATTAATAAAACTGGAAAATCACGACGAAGCAACGTCGCTTCACTACGCATGCGTAATTGAATCATGCCCAACAAGGCAGAAGGAAGTCTGAACAAGTGAGCAGAGTACTTTCCAGTAGGCTAACTAAACTACTGCACTACTTCAAATGGCCCGTCAATATTTCTAATAACAAACACTGATTTAGACGTTTGTCCGAGCACTAGCATAATGCAAATTTGGCTAATCACCCGGAATAGAACAGAAATAGTGCGTTTTGCTGGTTCGGATGTTTAGAACCGTCTACTAAGTGGATTTTGCAAACTGCAGCAAAGTTCTTAACGGCTTCTCGCTACCTTGGCAATGGAAAACCAGGATTTTAATAGCCTTTCCGAAAAAGTCAACATCACAACATAACGGAAGATTTCCGTAATATAATTCTAATGTCAGTTACAGCGAAATATACAACCGCATACTCTTCGAGTAGATTATGAGCCAGTTAATGCATTGCTTCGTTCTGAGCAGGCAGGTTTTAGACGACGTTGTAGTTGCACGATTTACACATTTAAAAAAATGGAAAAATTCTACCAGAAACAATTTTAACTTATTAGCACATTTGTCAACGACTAAACCAATTAAATAACTTTTATTCAAAATTTAACACAGAATTATCGTCAAGGCATGGTAATTTTAAACTCTATTATAGCTTACAAGCTCACAGTAACTTAACTCATGTGGCCGTAATCCCGGTAAGAAATACGAGGTCCACAACTTCAGACAAATTTTACAACTTTATTTGATCTCCAGTGTAAACTTACAATTACGTAGCCGTGTATAATTTCACTGGTAAACAAAACCTGTGATTAGTAGCCGTGTGTTGCGTGAGGAAATGATGCATCGCTTTTTGCTATTGTTCTATGGACGTTTTTGTCAGCTTACAGCGTTAGGCGTTGAACAGTGAACACGCGTTAGCATAAAAATTTGCTCTGCATGTATAGCTTCTGTATGTTGCGTGAAATAATCGCAACAGGAAATAAACGGACTTGCCGTTTTTAATCTCATTATTGTAGCTACCACAGCAAAAGTTCGGTTTGCATATCATAGATAAGTCGGGAGAACGACATGCCATAAAGAGGGGGCTGTTAGTTTTGGCCTCAGCAGCCTACTTTTCACAGTTAATATCATAGATGTAAAAAAACATTTTTTTGTTTTTATGAAAGTTTTTTTTTTAAAAACTTGTTTTTAAATGTTTTTAAAATATTTTTTTCGATGTTTTTTTGAAAAAAATAATGTTTTTTTCATTTTTTAATGTTGTTGTGCTTTTTAGTGTCATGTTTTTGTTGTTCTTGTTAAAACATAAACGCACAAAATTACAAATATGAGTTATTTCTCATGGGCAAATTGCGTTTAGCTGTTTTCAATCTGTACATTTAGTACATTTTGGTTTTTAGTTTTTACAAATGGTAAGTTTTACTTTTTAATTATTTGAGTTAGATATTTTTTGCGTGTATATTGGCGAAAAAGTAGCGATTGAAAGCATGTTCAGTTTAATGTTCGTATGCAGGTTTTTAATAATGTTTTTATAAAAGTGAAAGAAACATGCTTTATGTTTTTTTTCATTTGCAAATCAATGTTTTTAACATCTATGGTTAATATATGATTCAATAAATGCCTCTTAGCTAAAATGTTTTACGTTGCAGAATTTTAGATAAATTGTCAAAGAAACCGTTTTCTTGTATAATTGCAAGGCTCAACTTCACTAACATTTACCTCTAGATCTGAATCCACTAAGGTCAGACTCCCACTTTTGCTTGATGCACTTTTCAAAGCGTGTTGTCGCCCATAGTGAATAATGACGTCTTACGCGACATAACTTATGGTCTGAAATCAGTCATGCAGTCACGTACGGTTACTACTACGATACCACTTCGTGAGGCAGATTAGTTGGGAGCGAATAGTGACAGTTGGTCGTCGATTAATATGAGCTTACAACGTCGCTGTACCTTAGACACTATAGAGATGGAGTCAAAGCGAAGCTCAGCAGAAGAAGTTCCTTGCGTCATCCGCCAGCGAAACTCTGCGGCTGCAGATGTGAATGTTGAGATCACTGATGATACATGTCATGCTGCTGCTGCTGCGGTTGCTAGTGGCACTGATGTGGGATGTACGAACACGACATCTAAGGAAGCAGAGCGCAGACTGATGCGTGTGCTCACTGGTTGCCTTGACAACCTGCCGCCGCTGCAGTCCAAGATCGTCCGAATATTCACCAGTTCTACGTTCACCGGTCAGAAACTATAGGCCTAGCTGTTTCGTCATCACCACTGGCGGCATGTACATCATTATCATTACGTTTCAATGTTGTGCAAGTTTGACAAACTGCAAAGTCGTACAAAACGACAAAATTATCGCACAATAAAAATGTCACAAGGGCCTACTACAACAAATAAAAATGACTGGAAAAGTTAACATCTTAAACAAGTCATAGGCTCAATAGTTAATAACAATCTTTAAACAGCAGTCTAATGATAAAGTTATTGTCATCAGTTATTGTCTGCCTTGCACAGTATCTCTCGGTCTAAGTTCACATTCATGTGTTGTTTATTTCATTGGACCATTTACAGATACGACACTGGAGCGCAATATGCTGATGGAGACGGTGTATCCGCGACTAAAGGATTACTGCCGTGAGCGACACGGGCTTGACTTCCAGGTCGGCGACCACATTCTTTCACCTATCGCGTTGATATCGTGACGATTGTAGGGCCCTGTAGGCCTACTTTATAGTGTTTGGCAAGTAGCTTATGTCTTGCGTTATCTCACATCATCGTTTTATACAATGTTTACTTTTAGCTCAACTATTGTAACTTACTGTACTGTCTTTCAAAATCCTAAATAAATCGTTTTCGTTTGAATCGCACCATTTCCATTGATGCGTTTTGGCTATTGTGTTGCTTGCGCTAGCTGTGTTTGTTTCATACTGCGTTAAGTAATTGCTTGCGTACTTAGTAGTTTTTATACCTATACCTGGTGAGTGTTAAGGGTGTAGATCAAAACTTTTCCCCTAAAATAAAAGGAAGTAAGAACTTCCATTTATTTTTTACTCTACACCCTTAACAAAACTTTCCCATAGAGAGGGGAGAAGCCCAAAAAAGAGGTGGAAAACGTGAATTTAAAAGTGGGGAGGCTTAAACCCAAACGTGCGGGACCTGAGCCCCAAAAGTGGGGGATTCACGCCAAAATTCGACTCCAGATTTGAGGGAGGGGGATAAAAGCTACTGCTTGCGTTAGCTGCGTACGTTGTGTTTGTTGCTTACTTGCTTCCACAGATTTCCTTTTCGTTAGCGCCAGTTGCGTCAAAACTACGACAAGCATTGCGTTGCTTGCGTTGTGTTGATCTGTCGTGTGTACAGGTGGTCGACATGCGATGGGGACTGCGCGATGAGGCAATGGACGACCACGCGACGACTGATCTCTGTCTCCAGGAGATTGACAACTGCCAGCGTCTGTCTGTCGGACCAAACTTTTGCGTCAGTCATTTCTTTCCTGTATCTGTAACGCACACAAACAATAAAATACAAAAAGACTACATGGAAGCGGTCAGTGTCGACTCCGACTGCTTTTTTTCACAGAGCAAAATGCGGCGCTACGAACTTACAGAGAAAACTAGTATTTTGCTGCAGGTGTTCGCGTAATATGTAACGTTCTGTATTAAAACAAAATAAATTATTTAGGCTGATAGCATAAAAGTTCTTTATTGCAGATACAACAGCATTTTACAGCTATTATAAGCATTGAGTCTAATTGTCTAAAGCAGTTCAGTGAACGACGGCAAGTGCGACGCCAGTTAGTGTGCACGAGTCGTAATTATTCGACGACCCTGCCTGCTTTACTGACATTACACCTGTTTGATTTTCATTATCATTTCTTCCAAAATCAAAAATTCTACAGTTGACTATTGGCTGATGAAACGGATGTAGCTTTTGAACAAGTTGATTCAACCTGGTCCATAGATATTTTTGAGCTCCAGTGAAAAATGTGACGTTTGATCTGACGTCATGCACTGCAGGTGCTGCTTGGCCAGAAGTACGGCTACAGGCCCCTACCGACCATCATCCCAGCCAATGAGTTCGAGATGCTGTGTGACGTCATCGACAGAGACCACCCAAGTGGCGCGAAGACTCAGCTGCTGCAGCAGTGGTACAAGAAAGACGAGAATTCCATTGAACCCATCTACTACGTAGGTAAATGAATGCATCTCAACAAAGTCTACTAAAGTAATCGACTAAAAAATCAATTGAGCCCATCTACCTTCTGCAAACCATCAGCTCTATTCTACCAAACTTTAAGAACAAGGTCTGGTCTACTATAAAGCACTTATATGCGGCTGTCTTGAATTCGCATTGTAGGTCCGTTAATCCCTATGCCGTTCGTCCAGTAAAAACTTAAAAGTTTTAACTCAAAAACCAAAAGGTCTGTTAAGGACATGCTTTACGCTTTGTGGGCTTGTTCCACCACTTTTTACGCGCGTCTTAGCCATCGCAATTCTGTCCGTCTGTCTGTCCGTCTGTTTGTCTGTCCGTCACACGGGTGGACCAGTAAAAAACGGTGCAAGGTAGAATTACCAAATATTCACGGTCGGCTGCTCGGAAGACTTTAGTTTCAGGAACAGTAAAGCTTTTCCATAAATTCGAAGGGAGTCATCCCGAACGAGGGCGCTAAATGGGAGGGGGGTGGGCAAAATTTGCGATTTTTGGCCAATAACTCGCTGTATCTCAGTAACGGTGCAAGATAAGGCCTAGGTTACTATTAATCACTAATAGGAAATCGTATACTGGCTCTCGATTGGCGCCCAATTCAATGACCTTGAATGACCTTGAACGCCAAAATAGGGGGTTTTATGGGTTTTTTTGCGATTCCGAGCTGCGACAAGTCTATATCATTCACAAGGTGGCGCCACAGTACTGGCGTTGGTGGCGTGGCGTAGTTGGTAACGCGTTTCGGCTGAAACGAAGTTACTCTACGCCGGGTCCGGTTAGTACTGCGATGGGTGACTGCCTGCGGGCAGGAACTGCTATAGGCTTTCGCGCGTCCCGTGAGCATTATCTCA
>Ga0056128_1011822_pt1 | contig 10732 bp, 5 predicted proteins | sample WorMetLIZISLAND2_FD_71113 | JGI IMG/M metagenome (GOLD analysis project Ga0056128, IMG submission 71113) | Marine gutless worms symbiont microbial communities from Max Planck institute for Marine Microbiology, Germany - Olavius geniculatus... ... | reverse complement strand
GCGACGCCACGTCGTGAAACGGTCAGACTGTAAAACAGTTTTGTCGCTCGTTGTGACAGAACAGTCTTTATCTACCCACTGGGCGCGCCGCTGGCGGCTCGGTCACGTGCCACGGTGTCGTTACTTTCAACAGCCCGACCACTACGATCACGGCCTGTGTCGCTGCTTGGCCCAGCTGCTTGCTTGGACAGCAGCTGCTGCAGCTGTGCACCTCCGCGCCAGCTGCCGCAGCCCGCAGTCACTAGTACTCAGTGCAGAGCGACCTGGGCGCCAAGTCACACACACACACGCAGAGTGTACATTGGCCCGCCTGCATGAGCGTCGTGTAGTCGTGTTCTAGTGGCCTGGTTTTCTCAGCAATATTTCCTGCGGCCACTCGATCGATCTCTGCGCTGAGAATTGCTAGGTGTGCATTGTACTGAGTCTGTCATTTCTAAGACGTATCTGCGTGTATCGTCGTCGGCTGCAGCTGCGGTGCATGATGATGGCGACAGAAGCGAAACAACGAGTTGTTGTTGTAGCCATCGACGCCAGCGACAACGCCAAGGATGCCTTCGACTGTACGTACACAGCTGGGGGTTGAATTTTTCGACGGTCGGAGACCGACCAGAATTGTGACGTAAATCGTATGTATATAGTATATGGTTGACCCCTCCCCAGTAATAGGGTGTTTACACGATCCAGCAAACGTCCAGCATTAGCACGTGTATTTTGAATACATGTGCTGGAAGTTTGCTGGATCGTGTAAACACCCCATAAGTCTTATACAATTTGACAGTTTGTTAGAGAGGTTGAGAAAACAGTTGGGGGCAACCCTTAACCCCCGGCAATTCAAACACTGTACACACGTCGTTATATTCAGCCCTTAGGCCTACTTAGGCTGTGGTCAATAGTTGACTTAAAGTGGTATCGTGTTACGGGAGAAGGGGCTCAAGACGAGGCGCCAAATACAAATCGGCGTGGTCGCCTTTGGTGGAAAAGTTAATAATCTTGTCATTGGAAATGTCTGCTCTGCTGAGTATATTGAGTCTGCCGGTGAAAGAATTTTTGAAAGTCGGTCAATATCGAGCGAAGATATGGACAGCAGTGTAGTTTTTTTGTCTCACATGATAATACGAGACCTGAAAAACGAAACCACTAAGACAATGTACAATGGAAATGTCATTGCCGGAGCCTTCAACATATTGAAGTTGGCACGTATCTCGAAGAATAATCTGAACGAATCCGAATGAAATTTCGTTAAAAATATTAGGCTACTTCATAGCGCCAGCGTAACGTCACTTCCAGTTAACTGACTGCAGTATAGCTAACATATACGTATGGCGTCATATTGGGAGCGAAGATTATTTTGTCATCGATCTTCAAAGATTAATAACTCTGCTATTCAAATAATATTTTTAACGAAATTTGGCCTTTACTTACAGATTAATTTGGGAACTAGTGCACGAAATTTTTATTTTGATTCATTGATGTTTGAGACTTGTATTGCACATTCTCTAGGGGGTTACTTTTTTCCGTATTAATAGGGCGCAGCAGTCTATGAGTCACGCCAGTGGGGTGCGTTAATGACGAACGTTAATGACTCGGTCGCCACCACATAAACGACATAAAAGCATATATGTTTAGCGCCATTTATGTCAAAATGTAGCTTATGATCTGGAGGTGTTGGCGACGAGGCGCGCGGGAATGGCGTTACGAGTATATACAACAGTAATAAAGCGAGTCCGTAAAATAAAGCTACAGCTAAGCAATCAGCTAACAGTTCTCCAAACCAACACCTGCAAGAGTAGCCGAACGCCAAGCATTTGTGACACTTTCTGCTGGACTAACTTTAGAATCTCAGAAAATGAATTTGTCTTTTCCAACGACGTTTTAGCCGACCGTACTTAAGTAACGGTCGAGCTATTGGCATGAGTTGTCGTCTGCCCGTCGTCTGTCCGTCCGTCTGTCTGTCTGTCCGTAACGGATGTAGGCCTATCGTGGCTAACCGGTAGGGCGTAGGGAAAACATTTTTAAGCGAATAATTAGCCATGGGTGTTAAACTCAGGCATGCACAATTTCAGCCATCTACTCAAAGGGAAACATTTTCAAATTGAGGGTTGAATGAAGGGGGTAGGAAAAATCTGCTTTTATCAACGGAAACTGGCCATATCTCGGAAACGGTGAGAGGTACGGCCTAGGTTACTATTAATCACTAATAGGAAGTCGCATATTGGCTTTTAGATGACATAAAAATCATTCGCCTTGAGTGACCTTGGTCAGTACTGCAACAAGAACTGTATCGGCTGTAGCGTGTCTTCCCGAGCAAGGCGTTTTTATTGTGAGAAATATCATCTAGCGAGATGACCACGTGCATGGAACAGTAGCTATTTATATCGCTTAGCGAAATTACCACGTGCGATGTCTGTTATACTAGCGTTCATTGTATAGCTTTCGAGACAGCGTTTTGTTAACGTAGCGCGCATGGAACTGTATCTCCTATGACAAATCGTTTTCTCTCCTTGACTGGAAATCGGAGGCTGGGCTTCGGAGTTCGGACGTAGGCGGTACGGTCGGCTTTTCCTAGCAGTAGCTGGGCTTCTTGTTTTTGAAGCTGCATAACTACGCCCGAAGTCACATCTGTCTGACCCATCCAACAGAAAATTGAGTAATTGTATTATGTCAGTCGATGCCGATTAATCACTTGCTCAGCTTGCTTCAGTTCAAAGTGTATTCTTGTCGCTTGCTGTCATTATGCGAGCCTATTGCTCATTAGCGTTACAATAAGCAACTGCTGCAGATTATATTAATTACAACTTACAAGCTCGGAACTCTTGATAATTAGTTAGCGTACTGACAGCAGGCTTACATGTATATCGGACTGCGACTTTTTCTGCATGTTAACGTGGCGTACATCTGTCAAAATTAGGTCCATATGGGGCCGTTTGAATATAGCACAACGTTCAGTGATGCGTGGATAAAGAGCAGAACTGTGGGGTTGTCTGACCAGTACTTCAGTGGTCATGTTTTGTGCAATTAGGTACTTGGAATTTGAAGCTAAAATAGTTGTTAAGTGATCGCTTAAAACCTAATAGGTCTACCGCATATCCAAACAGCTTTCAGACGCTTAATTCCATCAGTCAGAAATTTTCAAAGTGGATGAAGTGGTAAAAACTGCAGCACTGTGATGGGTTAGTTAGTTTAGAGGAAACGACCAGGAAACGATTTTACGAGGAGTTGCGTTATGAACAGCCGGTAAAATGTATGCTGCGACTCAGCAGACGTCACATCTTCCGGCAGGTGTTTTTATTTCTAGATCTGTGGCCGACAACCGGGAAAAGCTCGGCTGCCGACTTAAATGACAGCTTGGCAGGAAGCACTAGCAGCTGCGTGGCAGAGTGAAGAAGTCGGCGTAAAACCTACAATGATCTATATGACTTTGCGGCACCTCTACCTGCCAAACTTTGTAACTGTCGCAGGACAGGAATAGGCAGAAAATCTCGTCGGTGATGTGGTCGGATAGGCGGAGATGATACGTCAGTCTCGCAGCCGCGTTCAGCACCGACTGTAGCCGAGGGGCCAGGGTAGACCGGAAGACAGGCCAGCACGCTATTGTCGTAATCCAGACGTGTTAGCACTAATAAGCTAACCACCAGCGTCCGGAACGTGTTCATTTATCTGCAGCCAGCCGCAAATCTGTCATACAACTCGTAATGTCGTAGGGGCTCGCGCGAAAACTGTTACACCAGTCCGCATCCAGCAGTAGGCTAGGTCGGCGCAGATGCTGAGCTCATGACTCAACTAAAGTGCCGTCTAGCCTACAGTGAAGAACGATGTGCGTAAAAGACATAGTGGAAAATTCTTTCCGAGCCATTTCTTAGCCCTCATATATACACACACCATCACTGCGAGTTCACGGATACGAGGTTGTAGTGCATCACGCGCGTGAGCCTGTGTACGGACATCTAGAAGTAGCTACTAGGCCTAGATGACCGTGGTCTGTGTATACAACCGGCTGCATATATGTAGATCTTACATTGTCTCGGTGCCAACAGATTTAGATTTGCATGAAAATATCGGATTATTCTTTCATCGAAAGTGTTGCGGTAAATTGTGCCGATTTAGTTTTTCACCGGGATCGAATTTGCTCGAGACGTCCTAACGGCCCCTGAAGAGGTTGCATACGTATGATCCCATGTATTCCCAGGTCACTTTGCTTCGCTTTACGCCTGTCCCGTCTCATTCAGCCAAGCGACAACATTTGAAAGCTACGTCTACACGAAGCCATAGCAAAATAATGAAAATTGAAATTTCCGAGCAGAGTATAGGCCCCGTTCCCGCGTGATGTTTAGCACTTGGCACTTGGCCCTACGTGTAGCGTGTAACGCCTGCAGTCAATCGATTTTGTGTTAATCATTGATGACGGGATGCTGCCGGCTCATATATAGGCCTATGACGGCACTTCGGCTATTTTCTTTCGTTAAATAATTCACAAATAATCTGTTCAATTGAGCACTCACCTGGGCTAAAGATAGGCCTATGTGAGTACTGAGTAGAACTGTTGGTAGTGATATTGTTCGACATCGTAAATATGCCACATTTATTCTGTCATATTCTACTCATTTGGTTGATCTAATATGGCGTGCGTAGGCCTATAATGTGATAAATCTGTCGAATAGAATATTCAAGTCGCCATTTCGTCGACAGTCGACTAAGCAAGAAAACAGGAAAATGAAAGAGAAGAGAAGGAATCGATGAAGAACAGAAAGTCTTGCACACGCTAAGGCTAAGTAAGCAAGCAAGTAAGTAAGCGGTTTGCTTCACGTATGTGCTCTATAGCTCAGCTCGTTCGATTGGCTGCGTTCTTTTTCACCGGACTTTGACCGACCGTCACTTATACCGGTATTCTGTGTTTATAAACTCTGCCTACTTAATGTAAACGACTGCCCGTGGCACTGCAGGTAAAATCGTTATAGGCTACTGTAACTCAGTCCACATCACAGGGGGCATGACTTTGGCACATAAACTGGGAGCTGTGAACCTTTGGGGCTTTTTCGCAGACCGTATCATTCTGGGCGACAGCGGGACACGTTGATTCAGCAGCTGAGCTAACTGTGGAAGAAGCATTGATGTTTGCAAGTGACTGTAACTGTGCATGTCGTAGGTATGTCAAGGACCTTGTGTGTCGATCTGGCGGTTCAAGAAAAGTGTGTTTAAACTTAAAGTGACAGAATTGAAATGAACTGCGCTGCAACTTGCATTTCAGTTATTTAATTACTACAGGGTGGACCAAAAAACGTGGCACTTTACTTTTGTCCATATCTTCGCCAATTATTGATCGATTTTCACAATTCTTTCACTGGCACACTCTGTGGACAATTTGCAATAACGTGATTATGACATGTTCCACCACACCGTAAATGCGTCTCTACACTACCTTGTGAAATATCAATAAAATATGCATATATAACGACAATAACAAACAAGCATTTTTGTAAAATTTAAAAAAAACACTTCAGACCAACATTACAGTGAATGGTCTGTAGACACTAAGTTGTGTGGGCCTAAGACAGTCTAGTGTCATACGAATCATTCATTGCAATGATGGTTTGAAGTCTTTTTTTCATTTACCTAAATTTTTGTTATTATCGTTAGTTTTTGCTTACATTTATATTTTACAAGGTAGTGTAGAGATGCATTTACTGTGTGGCGGAATATATAATAATCACTTTATTGCAAACTGTCTGCAGAGTGTGCCAGTCAAAGAATTACGAAAATCGGTCAATAATTGGCGAAGATATATGGACAAAAGTAACATGCCACGTTTTATGGCCCACGGTGTAGATACCGCACTGCTGGAGTGGGTAAGCGAGGTCGCAGTCCGAGCTTATGCCACTCCAGACAGTGCGGTATCGTAATGAAACCAGGCTTAGATTGCCTAGGCTACAGCGTCGTTTGCTTTATGACGCACGACTGCAACCGAAAACTACGAAAACGGTAGCCTAGCAATGCAGGCTAAGTGTGGTTCAATTTCGGTTGCTTTGAACACATGCACCTTAGCGAACTGTGCAATGCGTTTATCGTTTACTGCAGAGTGATACAAGCTTACTGTGCTAGAATAAAGGTCTCCTTGGCTTAGGCATATATCGCGTGTTTTTTGCTCCCCCTTCAGCTGCAGAAACTCGACGAATGGTGACACGACGTGCAATTATTGTTACCGCCGTCAAGGAGGTTATGTGATACCCGGCGTTTATTTATTACTGCCCGCGAAAACGACGGCAGTATTATTTTTAGCATCGTCGCTAAGTTTTTTTCTCTGTCAGCATGAAAACTCGTGAGTCGCTGCACAAAGCTTGGTGAAATTTTGCTCGAACATGTACCTTGACAACTTCTAGAAGCCCACTCAATATCAAGGTCATAGGTCAAAGGTCAAGTTCTGGTGGGTTTTGAGTTCTGCATGATACCCGCGAGCAGTACTTAGCCTTGAGCGAGGGTTTTGCCTGTTTACTTATTTATCTTTTTGTGGTTTTTTTGGCTGAAATTGAAAGGTAAGAAGTTAGACTTGGTCCAGCTTAGATGTGTTGATCTTGGTGTTGATCTGGATTAGCATCTGGATCCAGGATAGAATCAAAGAATCTTTTTACCATTGTCAGATATGGATAGAGCCTAAACACCAAATAAATGCATAACGCAGTGCATCTACAAATATAGCTCACAAGCTAGTGAATAGGCCGCCTGTAGGTTTTGCGACGCCGCCATAACCATAACATAAGCCGGTTAGTCAGCCGTATAGGAAGCCGTAAGCAAGCCGTTCGAGCTTACGATACGATTATAAGGCTCTGTTGTTGCAACCGTTGGATATTGTTATATACAGCTGTAGAGATCTGCACGTATAGGCCCTATGCACGGTAAAGAGTCGCCCTAGAGGCATAAAATAATACGGATTCCCGAACGAGCAGGCGTACTGCAGTTCACCGCCAGCTCATTAATCCGACCGTTAATCAGCGTACGTCTAAGCTGAGTAATACCCCGTTTACACAATCAAGCAAACATCGAGCTGGCTCGTCCAGCTAACATATGCTAGCTGGACGAGCCAGCTCGTCAAACCAGCTTTATCGTGTAAATGGGGTATAACTGCGATCTAGCAGTCTTTAATTACCACACCACATGCTACCTCTTGCCGCTATAGATATAGCCTACAGCGTTCCGAATCACGATTTGATGGCGCCACGGATAGGGCCTGCCTATTACTTATTAAAAGTTAAAACCAGTTATACTTAGTTCAGTCTAATGAGGAAATAGCCTGCCTCTTCGTGAACAAGAAGCCCAGCTGTCGCTAGGACAGCTGACCGTACTGGTTGTCAGTGACCTTCAAGGTCATCCATGGTGAATGATTTTCGTGTCACTTGAAAGCTAATTTGCCATTTTCTATTAGTGATTAATAGTAACCTTGACCCTATATTTCACCGTTTCTAAGATACGGCCACTTATAGCTTGAAACTTTCCATAAAAAATTGGGGCCGGACTCCTGCAGATAAAGACATGGTTTGTAGGAAGGCGCTGGCGACGTCTTATAGACTGTCAATACCATCGCCGACCCCTTACGACTTACCACTTAGTTACAGTATACCGCACGATTGGCATACCATAGTGCGTTATGACCCTTCAAGGTCATCCAAGGTCAATGATTTACATGCCATTTGAAAGCCAATATGCGACTTCCTATTACTAGTGATCAATAGCAACCTAAGCCCTATCTCGCACCGTTTAGCCACGATACATCCGTGACAGACGACGACGAGGGACAGACAGGCAGACGGATGGACAACACTGTACCAAAAGCTCGTCCGTTACTTAAGTACGGTCTGCTAGAAATAGGGAAACAATATGCAAACTACCAGTCCCATGTCTTGTTACCAGAAAAAACGTATACACTTTAAAAAACGTCAAAAAATAACAGTAGGCCTATTGGCCTAATTGTCATCGTGCGTTAAACTATATGGGAAACTATATGCACTATACTTTCTGGACCGAGAAATTTGCGTGCATCCATTTCTGAATAGGCCTACCGCATATTGATTGACCTACTTTTTATAGTCAGTGGCGTAGCCATAAATTTTATTTGGGGGGCTCGTCTCCCTCTCCTCCCCTCCCTTCCTCAATTTGTCCTTTTCCTCCCTTTTCCCTTTCCCTTTAATCCCCTCCCTCCTTTCCTTTCTCCTTCCATCTTCCTTCCCCTCGATCCCTCCCTTAGAAGTAGGACTTCCTAAAATCCATCTAAGGGGTCTGGGGGAGCGATGTGAGCGTCTGGGGCGAAGCCCCAGCCGAAATTGAATTTGGTGCATTTTAGCTATAAAAGATGAGATCTGGCAGCAACGATTTTAATTATTTTAAACTGACCAAATTGGCCAATTTTGTGTAGTTTAAACGTATGTTTATGTTTTGTCTGGAGGATGGGGCCTGGGCCCCCGGGCTGCTCTTGGCTACGCTACTGTTTACAGCATGCTTTAATTATCCTGTTTTTCTTGGACATACACTGTATTTAACTTTCACAAGAGTGATAAGACAGTTGATAAACTTTTAGGTGTTCCCTCCGTTGTCATATCTTGTTGCTGCCCATGTCACAGTGTGTGGGTGAGGCGACTTATTCTGGTTTAAGACAGATATAGGCTTAGTTACATGGGCCTTTTTGCCATGTGTGTCACGTATGACCTACTTCGTTTCATCGATATGACGATCGCGTTACCTTTACCTGGTAATTAGTCGGCCGATGCTACTGAGTGCATTTTCATTCAGCCGAGGTGCTGTTGTTTCTCTGCCCAGTATTATCATTGCGAATGCGTCTCATGACTTCGCATGCTTCATAAACTCCTCTTTACTGCGTGCAGTCACGGCCGTTGCCAGTACATGTAGTCAATACGCCATGCACACCGGATGTGCTATTGTGCGCTGTATAGCGTTTTAGGGAGCACATCTTTTATATCTGGACCTGGATATGATACCTGGTATCGCGCGCGTTTAGGCCTATTTGTCACAACAACAATAAGGTCAATACGGTACAGAACAAGAGTGGCCAAAGTAATTCGGTATTACGCGAAGTCGTTCATCGGCACTGCCACCTGGTGCATTCATAAGTAGGCACGTACAGTTTTTCGCCTGGGGATTGAACCCCCAAATCTTTAGTCGTTAATGTGCAAAACAAATGACCGTTAAAGCGGTTAGTTTTGAGCTCACAGTATCATTTGTGGGATTGGGGATTTTAATGCTCTGCAAATCTTGCCATCTTTGAGGGGGATGCCCGAGGACGCTATTGCCTCTTAATGATCCCCGGCTACGCCTACAGGGTGCGGCAAAAAAGTGGATCTCTAAAGTTTTTCGCCGTTTTCTCAGCAACCGTTTGGGATTTTAATATGAAATTTTACAGCTTAATTTAATGAAACCTTCCATATCCAATGGCTAAGTAAAACATGATTCTGCTTAAAAACGACGAAGTTATGGACTTTTTAACATGACCGCCTGTACCGATTTTTCAGTATTAAAATATGTTCAAGCTAAAATGCTATTTAATTTTTTAAAAACTGGTTACACGTTACTGCCGATGACGTCACAGTGATGTTTTGATAAACAGTAATTTATATTGTTTATAAATTATCACTAAATTATCGTTCCTTTAAAGCAATCGTCGACTGCCCACCGGATTCATCATCCAGCAGGACAGCGCGTCAGCACACACAGCGCGCAACGCCGCGCAGCGCACAGAACTAGCTGCAGGCCAGCTGTCCAGATTTCATCACAAAAGACCAGTAGCCTCCAAATTCGCCGAATATAAACCCAATAGACTATCATGTATGGGGTGCAATGTTGGAGGCTTACCGCAAGCTTAAAACAAAGCCGAAAACAAGCGCCGTACTCAAGGAAGCACTTCAGGTTATCTGGGGCAACCTGCCACAGGGACCAATCCACAAGGCTGTAAAAGATTTCTCAAATAAGGCGACTGGAAGCTGGTGTTGTAGCTTGGAGCTGGCGGTGAACACTTTGAACATTCGCAGTGACAATGGAATTCTGGTATCTGATCATTATTTAACTGTGTTGTTTCAACGATGTTATTAAATTGGTGTTGTAGCCGAAACATTTTTGAATGCTGAAAAATCGGTAGGCGGTCGTGATAAAAAGTCTATAACTTCGTCATTTTTTCAACAGAATCACATTTTACTTGGCAGTTAGACGTAGAAAGTATTTGTAAATAAATCTGTAAAATTTCAAATTAAAATTCCAAACGGCTGCTGAGAAAACAGCGAAAACTTTAGTGGTCCACTTTTTTGCCGCACCCTGTATATGCGCACATTTCGCATTTCACATTTCCATTAGGCTAGCAGAGGTTTAACGGTAGGCTACTGAGCAGACGGACGGCGCGCTGCGAGCAACACATCAGCAGCAACAGCAGCTATTGCAATCACCCGGACAGTGCTGCTGCTGCAGATAAAACACGGCCGGACAAACAGACAAACAACCGTAAAGAAAAAGACTAGAATAGCCTACGCTCTATGCTAAGATCTGTGCGAATTTAAGGAGCTGTGTCAGCGACAGCTCAGAAACGTGCGCCGTTAAATTCATAAAATCATAACATAAAACATGTTTTCACTTTCATAAAAACATGCAAAAAACATACATAAAAACATTGAACCACATTTAGCACAATAACATGTTAAAAACAAAAACCTACCATTTGTGAAGACTGAAGACCGGAATGTAC
>Ga0056128_1011821_pt1 | contig 10732 bp, 8 predicted proteins | sample WorMetLIZISLAND2_FD_71113 | JGI IMG/M metagenome (GOLD analysis project Ga0056128, IMG submission 71113) | Marine gutless worms symbiont microbial communities from Max Planck institute for Marine Microbiology, Germany - Olavius geniculatus... ... | reverse complement strand
TTTCATTTTTCTTTTAAACAATTCAGTTCTTTTTAGTTTATGTGCTAGATTAAACTGACAGTGTGTTTGTCAGTTTTTGAGTGCAAATTTTTCATTGTATTGTATTGTATTGTAACAAATGGCATGGTCACAAAATTTCAGTAACTGACCAGCTAAAACGCAAGCTAATCGAATGCTGAGCTCAGCTGATCCTGAACACATTGACTCTAGCGATCGATCAGCTGCCTAAAAGGACTGATGACGGTTATGAATACAAAAGCTGGGCAACTGCCTATGTCAAATTTCATCTAAACTCAACGTATGTGTTAATGATTGTTGATTTTTCACTGTATGCTGAATGAAATCAACTTAAATTCATGTGTTACTGCCAATTTAGCATCATTTTAAGGGTGGGGCAGATTTGTGGAAATCAGGCAAAGAATATTTAAATGCTGAGACATGCAAGTTGTGCATTTCTTCTGTACACAATTTCAAAACTTTTGGCATATTACATGCTTTTCCATCAATAAACATCACTAAGTTATAAAAGCTCAAATATCAATGTTAATCCATGTGTTACAGTCAAATTTGGCAAAATTTGGGGAGGGGTGACGAATATTTATGCAAATTAGGCAAAGAATATTTAAATGCTTTACTATGCAAATTTGTCGTTTATTCTTTACAGCATTCTGAAACTTTTGACATATCACACGTCTTTCTACCACTAACCACCACTGAGTTATCAACGCTCAAACAAGTCCATTTTTTTGGCCCATCCTGTATATACAATAATGCAAAATTCCAACTGTTTAGATCGTAACAAATCAGAGACAAACGAGTAACAACAAATCACAATATGTAACTGTAATATCTTATGCTTGTACTTAACTAAGCCCGAAAGTCTAGAAGAAAGTGGCTGAGATATCAAAAAAAGCGAAAATGCCTCAATTTGTTAAAAATTCGAACAGGAGCAAGAAAAATCTATAAACCAACTTCTACCAATACGACATACACAGGTGACAACAAGTCACAACAAGAAATTTGAGCTAATGCTCACAAAACACGCAAAAGCCTATAGCAGTTCCGGTTCAGTAGTTTAGCTAAAAATTGGGGTGTTCACGCTAAGTTAATATACAAATACCAAATTCTCTATCTGGATCGCACAAAGATAGTTCTGTGGTGCCATCTTGTGAATGATACAGACTTTGTTGCAGCCCGAAATCACCAAAAAATCCATAAAACCCCCTATTTTGGCATTCAAGGTCATTCAAGGTTACTGAATTCGGCGCCAATCAGGAGCCAGTGTACGACTTCCTATTAGTGATTAATAGTAACCTAGGCCCTATCTCGTACCGTTACCAAAATACAGCGACCTATTGGCCAAAAATCGCAAATTTTGCCCACGCCCCTCTCATTTAGTGCCCTTGTTCAGGGTGACCCCCTTAGAATTTAAATCTGAAACTAGAGTCTTCCGGGCAGCCAATGGTGAAAATTTGGTAATCTTAGCTTGCACCGCTTTTGACTGATCCATCCATGTGATGGATGGACGGACGGACAAACGAACAGACAGACGGATGGACGGATGGACGAACGGAATTGCGATGGCTAAGATGCGCTGAAAGCAGTAGCTGCTTTCGCGCGTAATAATGTGTAACTTTAACAACTTACACTCGTACTTAACAAAAAAGCATGGTTTAGATCAGAAGAGAGCAAATATGCTGCAAATTTTTTTACAATTTCAACATGAAGCCAAAAAAGTCTAAAAATCATAGTTTCAAAATACAATGAATGCAAATTGCAACATAAATATTCATAATGAATCGGCAAAGTCCAGATGAAATAACAGACAGTGGGTTAGATTGGAAGTGGGTGAAAGTATTGACGTCATTACTGGCAAGGAAGAAAAAACTAAAACACAGCGGCGCTTGATATGAATACAAGATAAACAACTCAGAACAAATCACAACAATGAACAATATGTAACAGCTTATCTAAGTCCGGCAGCCTAGCAGACTGGGTCACACCAGAAGAGGGTAAAAGTATTGGCATCAGTATCGGTGTCAGCATCATTCATCATACTCTGCATGGTTATAACAGCCACCAAACAGAAACTGAAAACAGAAATACAACACTTAATATAAACACAGATAAACCTGTCACAACAAATGACAACAATAATATGCAACATCTTAACTAAGGCTGGAGCAGTCTAGCAGACAGCGGATCAAATTGGATCAGGTTAAAAGACTTTGAAAGGCGCATCCCTGTCAGTGGTGTCGTCATCGCTCATCGCGCTCTGGTTAGCAAACAAGCAGAACCCGATGCCGTCTGATGCTGACGACGTGTCTGCGATGCTGGACTGGAAGTCTGCGGGATTAAAGAAGAACGCCTTGTTGGAGCTGTCAGCAGTGTCATCATCGCTCATCGCACCATGGTTAGCAAACAAGCAGAACCCGACGCCATCTGATGCTGACGTGTCTGCGATGCTGGACTGGAATTCTGCGGGATGCAAGAAGAACGGGTTGCTGGAGCACTGGGAATCATCATCAGAAGATCTTGGCTCGTCATCGTCCACGTTAGCAGCAGCAGCGAACTCAGCAGCAAACAGATTACTGCCACTGGAACCACCGCTGTCACCAGACATGAAGCGACGCCAACGACTACCAATAAAACCAGTATCATCATCATCACTCTGGTCAAGACTGGGAGGAGGCATAAATTCGGCATCCACTTCCTCGCGGCTATCACTGAAAGTCATCAAACGACGTCCATCTTCATCATCACCTGCAACTCATCATAATCACAGGGGCACAGTGGCTTCTATCCCCTCCAGATCTAAAATCAACATCAAGCTCAACTTCTCCCGGTTATCTTCCTCTCCTCCTCTGCTCTGGATCCAGGCAAAGCCTGGCCGCCAAATAATTTGCGGTGTATTTTGAGCTAAAAACACTGAGTCTGGTAATAGCAATTTTGCATACACCCTTGACAAAACTTCCCTCCCCCTGCAAGCTGTGCCCAGCAGAAGCCCCTGCATAAGCATGCAGACCGGCCTGCTGATAACTACGTCCACAAGCAGTGACACAGTATCTGTTTCGCTCACAAACACTGCCTTCCACTTTGTGTGCCCTGCAATGCAGACAGTCACCGACCGCACTGCATCACAAGGTGCTACCTGCCACTCCACACAAGCAAAAGTGCCCCTCAGGCCCTAACCTTAACCCCAACTAGACAGACTGGTACTTGATGTAACTACTAACTACCCTAAAGAAATAAAAGGCTGAGTTGACTTTAGTGACTATAAGAGTGCAGTTATAACATGAGAAGATTGCAGCAAGGCTTTATTATCTTGTTCCAAGTGCACTAAAAGAAAAATGAAGATTGTTTTAAGGACAATGCAAGACCCAAAGGGCCACAGCTTAAGGCCAGAAGAACTAAAAATCAAACCAAGAAACCTGAGCGGAGAATTGGAGGTGGGGTTATTGATCCTGACACATAATGTCAGCAAGCCCCAGCTGGACTACCTAGTAGGTTTGAGAAAACACTCAAACTCCCCAGTCGAGTTTCGAATAGAGCTCCAGCTCCTTGTATAGTTTCAACCATTTTCCGCACTCAGTAAGCCTCTTGTGAGTCATGACATAATAACATAGCTAATTTTGTGTCACAAAATCGGTTAATCAGTGCTCTTCGGAGTACTGAACAAATCAAAGGGAAAATGCCCTATAGTAGCTGCGTGGATAAAATTCTGTCTGTGAGCGAATGCCTAAATGATAAGCACTGCCAATGCTGTGAGTGAAAAATGAGACTATCAACTGATTATTTGATGATGCCATCACAGAATTATGTCAAATAAAGTGTCGTTGTAATATGTCACTCTCTGATGACATTATCATCATTATTATCATAAATCCATAAGCCCTCAGTACTAAATTCCCAAGAGCGAAATATTGAAGACCAAGCATTATTACTGTTATGTAGTGATGCTGTAGTGTACTGTGCAGAGTACCTGGCACTGCAGCAGCAGCAGCAGCAACAGTAGCAGTAGTATTAATACCCCCAGTGACAAAAGTCATCGCAGAATCGCACACCTGCACAAGTCAACATAATAGTACTTATGCAATGTCATCAAATGGCTTGGTAGACTAATGGCAGGGCATCGGACTTCATAATTAAGAGATTGTGGACTCAACTCCTGGTAAGGCCTTGGATGAACAAGTAATTTGAGCAAAGCTCACGTGACGCGCGATAGCAGTGGTCCTGCCATTTTGGCAATTAGTGTACAGCATGCAATAAAATAATAATAATTTTATATGAAATTCACTCTTAAAATGTGTGTTGCAACCAGAAATCGCAAAAAAAATTACTAAAAATCCCTATTTTGGGGGTTCAAGAAAATTCAAAGTCATCAATGTTGATACTCCTAAGAAGCTCATCACTAGTGCTTGTTATCATAAGCCATACATCTGTGCCTATCTGCAATTGTTTCCGTGCTAGACGAAGCAATATCAGTAAAATAACCACTTCTTAGAGGGGAACGCTTGCTTGCGCAGGCCTCCTTGAACCTTAGGGGTCGAGGACTTGGACAGCTAAAATTTATGTTCAATGCTGAAAATTACATATGCAGGTTGTCTTGATCTATCTCCAACCATTTCGTCGTAATTTGCTGTGAAAATGTGTGCTGCAGCCAAAAATTGCGAAAAAAATTCACAAAACTCCCTTTTTGGGAGGTTCAAGGTCGTTCAAGGTCATCGATGTTGACAAATCTAAAAAGCCTTCAACAGTGCTCGTTATGATATGCAGCATGTCTATGCCTATCCACAACCATTTTCACGCTACACAAGATAAGCTTAATTGCGGTAGAATAACCACTTTTTAGGGGGGGGGTAGCTGTCTTTGACGCCTGCCTGCGCCGGCCTCCTTGAACCTAGGGGGTCAGGACTTGGACTGCCAAAATCTACGTTTAATGCTGAAAATTTCATATGTATGTTGTCTTGGTCTATTTCCAGCCCTTTCGTCACAATTCAGTATTGAAATGTGCGCTGCATCCAAAAATTGCAAAAAATTCACTAAAACCCCCTTTTTGGGGGTTCAAGGTCGTTCAATGTCATCGATGTTGATAAGTCTAAAAAGCCTGTCACCAGTGCTTGTTATGATAAACAGCATGTCCATACCTATCTGCAACCATTTTCACACTATAAGAGTCAATAGTGGCAAAATAACGTCTTTTAAGGGGGGTATCTTTGACGCCCTTGTTTGAGGGGAACCCCCTCATCCAGGGGCACAAAATTTTGTCACTAAAAACTGGAATCCTTGGGGCAGCCCACAGTGAAGACTTCGAGATCCTAGCTTGCATCGTTCTGACACAGATCACAAGTGTGTAAGACGGACATCTAGACAGACGCCAAGACGATGGCTAAGATGCGCAATGCATTCTGCTATCATGCATAAAAACTGTCTGCAGGCATACATCAGCACTCCCTACTGACATAATGACCGTAGGTATATGCTATGCATTTGCAAAGTTCAAAATGTCAGAAAACAAAAAGCCCAGTTTTCGTTACATAAGGCCATATTGCAACAATAAACGGGTGTCAGAAGGCCAGCAAATGATTTTCAGGTTATGTAGAAAAAACTTATCTGACTTCCTATTAGTGCTCAATAGGAACCTTGGCCCTATCTCTCACCGATTCTGAGGTACGACCTGCTGTCTAGCTACAATAGCGTGTACTGACCTTTAAGGTCATCTGAAGTCAACGATTTTCATGTCATGTGAAAGGCAATATGTGACTTCCCATTAGTGATTAATAGCAACCTGGGCCCCATCTCACACCATTTAGCCACAGTACATCTGTAACAGACAAAGAAATGGACAGGCAGGCCGTACCGTAAGGCAGACCATTAAGTTTATCTATGCTTAATGGACCCAAATATACCGAACTGCTATGCCTTGAATGTGTTTCTGAGGCTCAAAATGGACTAAAACTATTATTTTGGGGCAAGGCTGTGCCCCAAAGCATGCTAGGAGCTTCCCTTCAGCGCCTTCCGCTTTTCAATTTTGGCAGATCAACTAACAGTACCGGCACTTATTAGTCTACGATTGCAAGCAATGTGACAGCTGCTAGACAATACCTGCTGACTGAGAGCTGTAGTCTGAGCAAGATGAGGTGGTTCATCAGTCTGGGCCGGCTTCTGCAATGTGAAGTGTGATGATGATGATGATGATGCAGCCCAGTCAGCATCCATGCCAATGCCCTGCAGTGACTGTTGACTCAGAGTGTTCATTACTCTGTCTACTGCTCCTCCTAGCAACAAAATGTGTCAGGTCAATCCAGTCTCAGTTTAGGAAACGATTAATTACATCTAAAGGAAGTATTTTATGGAATAATTTACCTGATAATTTGAAATTAATGCATTTTACATCTGAATTTAAAGAAAACCTACACCATTTGTTATATTTCAGCTAGGCTCATATAGTTCAATGTCATGTGTGCTAAATCTATAGTGCTATTTTGCATGGTAAATATCTTGTTGATTGTGTGAGTGCACTGAATTTTTGTGTTTTTTATTTATTTATTTTTCTTCTTTTTTAAAGCTTATATAATTATGCTATTAATTATGCTATTAATTGATTGTGACAATGGGTGGCCAGCATTTGATGGGTGTATGCCCTTCTGGCAACCATCCTGTATAATAATACAGCTGTTGTTCAGTTATTGTGTTTATTTTGGTTATCGAAAATAAATTTTCTCTCTCTCTCTTGACATAACTTCAACACAACTCAACTGATCTACAGCATTCTGTGCATCATGAGTCACCATCGCCACCATAATCAACAAAATTCATCATCAGCATCTTCAAAACCACTCGATCATCATCATCATCTGGAGGCATGGCCTAAATACATCATCTCTCAAACCACGTTCCAGAAAAAGTGTCAAATAATTAGGTATGAACATAAATGACGAAACAGAGAAGTCCCGAGACACTGCCTGAAGACTGACACTGATGGTGCAGACGTGATGTCGGATGGAAGATATTCTATAGGTCGGTGCTAAAGACTGAAAATGCCCCAAAAAACTTGCAACAAGAGAATATGTTATATTATATTCTTCAATAACTTAACAAAGATGGTCTGCGTATCTGCAAAGCCTTCTAAAAAAAGCCATGACGTTGCAGGGAAACTGCAAAAGTGAGAGAATGCATAGACACATCTATGGGCTACATTTCTGCCACTAACGGTGTGGGTCTATTGTTACTCAAATTTTCATTGTGGGCTCAGAAGGATACATGGGTCATAAAATGGTCAAAGAAGGTCATCCAAAAACGCTGACTTTGGTAACAGTAATTGAAAGTGTTTATGCAAAGTACTGGTGCACAATAGCAACTTTAGTTCCATCTATCTGCAATAATGTGAAGAAACGAAAAAAAAGAAAAGCAGATTGAGCATGAAAATTATTCTACTCCAGTTACCATCAGAATGAGCAACAGCAGCTGTTGTTGCAGCATCATAAGACATCGTCAAGGAGATGTGGTGCAGTGCAGACTCAGCAACTGCTGGTGCTGATGTTGGTGGTCTGTACGGACTCAGTGGGACAACTGGCAATGACGTGGAGACCTGAGTGTGGCTTGCTGATGTCTCGGTCACCATCACTGGCTGCTCACTGCTGCTTTCAACTGATCTCTTCTCCGCACTTTCCACTGCATCTACACCAACCAACCATCCATCGTCTTCACACATTCTACTCTTAACACATCAGACAAATATGCTGGCTCAGTGCCAACGCATTATGCGGCCGTCCGTCTGGAGCTGCACAACCTTAACTCCAACCATGAACCTGACCTTTACCCTTTGAGCTCAACTGGCACATCGGTTACTCCAGCTCAGGAAACTTTCAAAATGACTCTGGTTTTTCTTCACCTAGTTGTTTTCCAGCTAAAAGCCTGTATGAAAAACACAAGTGAAAAAACAGCCAGACCGACAGATGGGCAAGACCCCCTACTGCGACATATTAGAACGACCACGCAATAAATAGACTACAATTCTTCTACTAACTGTACACCGTGTACTGCAACTAAGCGACATACGACATATTTTGTGCAATAAATTACTGGCAATGATTTAAATCAATGAAAATGCACAACAGCAACATTGTGATGTTGACACATCACTGCATACAGCAAGCCACTGTGTAAACGAAAGGTTGCTGTCAACATTCTGCAACACTTCCTGGCCATCTGTAAACGTTCTGACATGTAAATTAAAATACATGTAAAACATTATGGCGCAGTTTTTCAATAACCAACCAAAAAACAAGAAAACTATTTTGAAAAAAAAAACTATTTTAGCAAAGATCAAGAGAACGATTTGCACAAAACGTTTAATAAGTCTAATCAATACGGTTTATTTTTTAACAAACAATAAAAATTAAATGATCTGCAAAAAAAGTTCAGTAGAATATAATGCAACATAAAACAGATACTCCCGAGCACACAGAACTAGAAAAACTAAAACGTTTTTTTAGCACACATCAGCAGAAGCACATACCAGCAGACTGAATCAACTGCTGTGGCAAACAGATGTCAACATCCAAGCTGTCCTCACTGGCTGCTGCCTTTGTATCTTTATTGCTTTGATTCACAGTGTCTGTCAGATGACTGAGCTAAACAAACCACAGCATAACGCTACAATTAACATCTCATACATGAGTGCTAATCCTAACAATAATATCTACAGCAGGTAAAGCACACTTTCGTCTTCAATCAACAAAAAATCAATCATGTACTTATTTAAAATATCATCAAACAAGCACTGGGTTTAAGCTGGTTGCATAGCTGACAAAAAGCACCATAAAAAATAAAAGAATCATGATTAAATCATGATTTAACAGGTTGCGAATAAATGACTTCAGCACTTTAAAAACGGTCGGAGTTAATGAAACTAAATAAGGACCTTTTTCACTCCCATCAGTTGCAGGGTCTTATAGGTCTGGTAAAAAACCTACAAGAAAGTGAACCCTTTCTGACATGCAGTGCAGCCGACATACGACAAACTCCAAAACACAAGGACACAGGGTTGGAGAATGAAGATACTGCTAGAGGATCACTAGAATAGACTCTGGTAACTTACTGCCACGAATGCAATGTCAGACTACTAAGTAAGTAAGTAAGTAAGTAAGTAAAATGTAAATTTATACAGCTTGTACTCCTGACAACACACAAACCAGTTACCACGCGCACTGCACCTGCGCCACCATAGTTGGATCATACATACATAGCAGGCTTACCACAAGCTGTGTTGAATGAGAAGCTGAAGTGACAGTAGCTGTGTCATCCCTGTGTGACTGCTGAAACGCCGACAGAGGCCGCGTGGCGGTACGTACCGGAATCATCAGTGAAACATTTTGGCAACTGGTTGTAGCAACACTAGCAGCAGCAGCTGCAGCAGCAGGAGACACAGGCAGCGTGGTGGCAGCCAGTGTATTGGTCAGATGATCTAGAGTTGCCGGCAGTGTTGAACGTGTAGTTCCGATGTCCAGCGCTGAGTGCAGCACTGAGCTGCTGGGCACACTACCCACCAGTGTACCTGCTGACTGAGATGGCATTGGCCTCACTACGAACTCCTGTAATACACATGTATGCAGGAATAATTACTACCTTCACTGGGCAGTCATGTGACAGAACCAGTCATTTGTTTATCTGTTTGCCTGTGTGTCCACCGAATAACGCAAAACGTTATAAATAGACTTTGATGAAACTCTGTAAAAGGCCACAAGTCACACAACCCAGGGAGACCAATTAGATTTCAGTAAAGAACCAGTCTTTTGCTATTCTTCTTTTCATCAGGAGAATGGCATAAAGTGGCACTTTGCAGTAGGCCCCTATACCTGAGCAAACTCTTGAACGAATTCTGACAAAACTTCAATGAGGTGTGGAGAACCAAGTAACAACCATTTGGACTTTCGTGATGATCCAGTTCAGGATTTGGATTCTGGATTACAAGACAATGATATTTGCCAGGTGGCAGCATCATTCTCAGTAGAGGTTTGTGATGTCCCACTTCCAGCATTGATTTTCTAGTTCAAGATGTAGTTAATGATTAACAGTACACACAGCAAAGCAGTCTTCAGACTTTCCACAGAAGCCCAAAATACAATGTCATAAAATTTGTTTCTTCTCTTGTCACAAATTTCAACCCAACTGCAATGGAAGCAATTATGATAAATACAACTAGTTACAGTGACTGACTGTACAACTATGGCACATGCAATGCGTACCTCAGCATGTGGTTCTTGCAACAGTGTGCTGGATGACGACTTTCGTCCAAAGAAAGGCAAGCTGATTTTTGGTGGCAAGCGTCTCATGTGAGATCTATCAGTACAAGGTAGTACAGCATCTGACCGCTCATCCACTGGCCTGTTTTCAGCGTTGTTAGCCAAACCAGCACATCTTATTACCATATAATAACATCACTCAATATACGAATAGTTGTCTCTCACAGCATAACTAGCCAAACGAGATAACAATCAATCGTACAGAATTTTTCCATAAAACTAGTTGCCAATTTGCAACTGGCTAAAACACAACAACTGTAAGCAATAAAAAGAGCAAGTTCTTGCAAACAAATAAGTATAACAATAACTCGTGAGTGTAAGCATCGCACTGGCATAGCCACAGGGGGAGCCTACTCAGTTACTCAAAATAGTGCCAAAAATGCACCAAAACACGTCATTCTCACACCAAAAATCCAAAAATTTTC
>Ga0056128_1011814_pt1 | contig 10735 bp, 6 predicted proteins | sample WorMetLIZISLAND2_FD_71113 | JGI IMG/M metagenome (GOLD analysis project Ga0056128, IMG submission 71113) | Marine gutless worms symbiont microbial communities from Max Planck institute for Marine Microbiology, Germany - Olavius geniculatus... ... | reverse complement strand
TAAAAATTTGGGGGCGCAGCACCCCCTAGGGGCCAAAATATGGTCTTCCAGGTAATGCGACTTAGGGTAGGTCAAAATGAGCCATTATAACTTGGTTCGTAGAAGACCGAAATTTACACAATTTTTTTGTTCAACGCGGAATTAACCGTATTTGATAAAGCCGTTTACCGCTTGTCGATATCTCTATCCCCAGTTTAGAGATATTTGTGGTCAAACTCGAAAGTTGTCGTAAAACGTACTGAATTTTGGAGTTTTTTGCCCTCCCAAATTTTAAGGGGGGTGGTGCCCCCAAAAGTTGTACTTGCGTTAACACCCCCACCTAGAGGCATGTCAAGTGCCAAAGTTTCATCGGGCTACACCCCCTAACTCCGAAGTTATAGTGGCTCATTTATTGCCTTTTGAGCCAATTTTTGACTCCCCTTTGAAAAAAGTTGTAAGGGGGGCCCCCGCCGCCGGTGGGGGGTGCGCTAGTAAGACTTGGTGATTCTCTAGTGCTTGTAAAAATTTGGGGGCGCAGCACCCCCTAGGGGCCGAAATATGGTCTTCCGAAAATTGCGCTTTAGGGGGGTACGATTTCACCTCTAAATTTCCAAGGTCACTGGACCAAACTTCACCGGATTTGTTTCGCCTAACGCAGGAGGAATCGCCATACACGGAATGACTCTCCGAATTTGAATATCTTCATCCGTTTCGTAGATATTCGCCGCCGAACTTCGAAGTCGTCCGAAATCGGGCCAAATTTTGCATGTTTTTCGCCCCCGAAATTTTTTTGGGGTGCTCCCCCGAAATTTTTTTGGGGGTGCGCCCCCCAAAATTTTGGACCAGCATTATAAAATTTGGCCTAGTACTGACCATCGTGCAAAATTTCACGCCGGTCGGCCCACGCATCTCGGAGATTCATGCTTGGAAAAAAATAAAAAAACATCATGCGTAAAACATAAGTCCTTCCGAAAACTATCGTTTTCGGGCGGACTAATAAGCAATCTTTCTCTGCACTGCTTTAACACATTGAAATGTGCAATATGTGGCAGCAGTGACTCCACGGCAGAAATTTCTGTGAAGTCTGTTCGTCGCGACTGAATATCCGGTACTATTTTTTTATTGGCCGCCTAATTTGTGCTCGTGCATAATTTGTCTATGCATACGGCTGGTCGTGTGCATAGTCACTGCGTTTCTGTTAATGTTATTTTCCATCGTGTGGATGGATAAGTAAGCAAATCTGATGTTATTGTTCATTTGCAATAGTCGTTATCAGCATTTTTAGCACGTTTTTATGATTTTTTATCACCTTCATGGACTTGGATGTTATCGGTTGTTATTATAAGCACTTACACCTGCTGTGCAAGACAATACTCAACTCTGAGGATTTGTGCATTATCACACAATGAAAAGAAGAAGAAAACTGCATGCGCAGTAGTTTTCGGGTGTGTAAATGGAAACTGGCATGCCTGTAGGACCTCTGGGCTCATATTATAAGTCAGTAACTTTATGCCTCAATTAATTATTAAGAAATCCTTGGTTATGGTGTTTGTTATTTCATACGCCAAATGTCAAAAGACTTGCATGCGTTCAAAAAGCACTACATTTGCCAGGCAGTAAATGGAGGTGGAACATAGCACATTTGAAGTTGCTAGAAAGGTGTCGTGATTGAAGAATGCCACATTTAGTAGGTTATAGTCTGAACATATCTAACCTGCATAGATTTGTGAGGTGATTGGCCAAATGGGTGATCGGTGCAATTGTGTATCTGATTTATAATTATGACACTGTGTGAGTTTCTTTTGTTTCGTCGAGCAGTAGGATTATCTTTATTCTTATCTATTTCTCTTAATCTTACATCTACTGCAAACCTCCTTTTCCTCTGTTTTGGCAGACTTCTAGTGGAGCATAGCGGTTTCGACGACTTGGCACCACTGCCGGTGATCTGCAGTGAGTCGCCAGGCTGAGTGAAGGGCTGGACGTTCTGGGACATCGTTCTCAACCGTGTATCACGAGTGCGATTGATTAACTTTTTTATCCATAGATAAGGAAGTGAACTGAAAATTGGGATTCCAGGATTACAAATTTCTTAATCCCGGATTCCGGGATTGAAAATTCAGTCCCGGGATTGCAATTACTAACCTCAGCAACATCTCACCTAGCCCATGTTCAGTCCACGTACAACATGGGTCTGCGTGCAAAATTATGCCGACGTACGTCGTGTCGTTACAAAGTTATTGGCGATGATACTCTCAAATATAGTATAGATGAAATGCATGTATCTACACGTAAGTAGCGTTTTGAAGAACTTTGTAGTTAGGACGTCTTGTCATAGTCAGTCTTAGATACGATGTTCTGCCATTCGGCCCTGATGGAACACTATGCCTGTTTATGACACTGAGCTGGGTGCCATTTTTTATGAAACATCATGTATTTTGGTGTAGCTTAGTAAAAATTGAAGTGTGTTGGTATGTGTGTGAGTTGCACTGCGTTAGGTATTCGTCCATTCAAGTGTGAGATCTGCTTGTCTGCATTCACCCAGAAGTGTAACCTGACTCGGCACTTGCAGATGATTCATGGCGGCCAGCTGACCACATGGAAGCCACGCCAAAGACAAAGATGACGACACCAGATAGGCAGAAGACTATCGAAGTGAAGGGTCGAAAGCCAAAGCGCCACCGGGCTTTGAAGGACTTCCACTGTTTAGTTTGCAACCACACTTTTGGACAGAAGTTCAATTACCTTCGTCATCTGGGTTTGGTGCACCGCCAGGCTGAAGACGGGCAGCCCATCACAGATGAGGTTTATGCAAGGCTGGCAGCTTACAATCGGAAGTCCACCGACAAGAAGACGGTAGGCGTGGGAAAACCCAGGAACCACCAGACTGAAGCTGTCGGCATGGCAGTGGCTGCAGCGACCTATTTCGCAGCAAAACGATCGAGGAGATCAAAGGCTGTAGAGGGCTTTGACCAGGAGGATTTAGCGCATTATCAGCCTGCCACGGATTATGACAACATGGAAGGACTGGTGCCCGCGGACGACTATTACAAGGTAGAACTGGTATGTGGGATTGTTTACCTTGTTGCTGCTACTTTCGACTGCACCTGTTTCAGTGCAGCATGTCAGAAATATCTTATTCTTGGAGTTGATACACTCAAAGACATCGTTGAAAACGTTGCACCTCGCAACATCATCACTTTCGTTGCAGCCATTAACTTTTGCAAAATTTCATGTAATTTTGTGTTTTTTTACATTAGCTTGATGGCTTTGATGGTTTTTAAAAAGGGTTTCTCTTACCCAATATGAGTTAAATGCTTTTAACTGCTTTTAACCATTTATAGCATTGAATGGCCTATTTTGTGCTGATGTGTCGTTAACAAACTACTCTCTTACTCATCGCAGTTTTTCTGGTGCCACTTCTGGTTAATGTTTCCAATCTCTCATTCGTTGTTTATTTTGTCTTTATGGTTGATGAATAGTTTTTGTTTGTTTCTTTTGTAGGTCTTTGTTGATCATGCCCTATTAGTTCGCTCTTGGTCGACTTGGTTCTCAGTTGGGGAAGAGAAAGGTTTCCAGTAATTTCTCACACCCCATTTTTTTACAAATATGCATGGACTTATTGCTGAATCATGATATCTGTACGCAGGCTCAGACTGGAGAGGCTGCTGGTGATGATGACAATGAGTGTTATTCGGAGGCAGAAGATGAATGCACTGAGATGGATGATAACTGTGAGTCTGTTCACAGCAGTGATGTCTCCGATGACAATCAACATGCTCAGTATGCTGCTGCCATCGGTCAGTAGTATATGCTTGCTTGTTTCTTATGTTGACCATCTCAGTATGTAACCAACACCAAGGTCAACTCAGCCTTCCGTCTCTCCGGGATAAGTAAATTTAGTATCGATTCATCTGTCTGGGATTGAGGCATGGCACATTCCATGTCATTCCGCATCACAGTTTCCCATGTGGAAAGAATTTGGTTCATGGTTAGGATCAATAAATCAGGCTTAAGGTTGGTTTTAGTTAGAAAATGGCCATGTGGAGTATCACCTGTGTTGGGTGGCAGCTTGGCAGGTAACACTATGCAATCCCATATGGCAGGTGATGCTCTGTAGCTTTGAGATGGGTTTTGTGTGGAAAACCATTTAAACCTTAAACGGCCTTAAACAGTTGATGTGCTGAATGATGGGTTTATTGCACCTTTCCAATGCAGCAGCCATATTTATTGGACATGTCGCTTTTCACGACCACATTACAACTACGCTGCAACAATTAAACTGGCTTCCGGTGCAATACTGCATCACCTATAAACTGTGTTTGCTGATGCATTCAACTCGCACCATCTTATTTCACTGACGTTGTCACACAAACTACCAGTGTCACATCATGAGCACGACTTTGGTTTGGCAGCAGTCTCCGCTATGAGCAACTGCACACATGACTGAAGTCTGGACAACGAGCGTTTTCATATGCTGCACTGGCTGTGTGGAACAGTTTACCACCATCGCTTAAATGTACTTGTTACATTGCGTCTTTTGAGCAGAACTTAAAAGACATTACCATCTTTCAATGAGCGCTTATTCTTTGGTTAAGTTTTCAAAATTAGTTTATTATCTTTATATTTTATCTTAGCATTTGTTGCATACCACTGGTTATTTTCATAAGTGTTTATTTTTTCGATTGATTGTTTGTCACAGCTGGTTTATCTTTTTCATCCCCAGTGGTAGTAGGAGATCCTCCGGCATCATCAGTGGTCAAAATCGAGCCAGCAGAAAGCACCCAAGATTTACCACCTCCGCCCGCACCCAATCTACCACCTCGTGCTGATGTTCTACCTTCCACCGGTGATATTGTATCACCTCTGGGTGGCAGCAGTGGTTCGTGGTACTACTGCGAGACGTGTGACATCTACTTCGGCAGTGTGGTGATGTATACGATCCATGCCGGCGCTCACAGTCTCCAGAACCCGCTCGAGTGTAATGTGTGTGGCCGCGTGTCATGTGACCGATTTGAGTTCACCGCTCATCTGACCTACGGCGATCACTGTTGTCAGGTAGTGTAGTAACGCTGTTTTACGAGGTAGAGAAGCGATTGTATTAACCGGGCCGCTCGAGTGCAATGCTTGTGGTCTAGTGGTGCCATTTCAGTAAATCCTTGGGGGTCTCAATAATCATTGGGGGTCTAAGTCTACGTAACATATCGTTTTCAGCAGTAACACTGTTTCAAAGGTACGACTTACATGGAAAAAATTAAAATTATAACATCATAAATCTTTGGGGCGGTCTGCAGACATCTTCTCCCCCCTAAATGATGCCCTTGGTGTGGTCGCATGTTTTTGAGTCGCTAGTTGGTCTGTTATATGATGATCACTGCTGCTGAGTTTTATTGTTGTGTGTCCATAATCCGAGGGATCTATAGTCTAAAGGCGTGCACTGCAAAATGCATTTTTACTAGAGCTGTCACAATTTATGTGTTAATTAACGCGTTAATGCGTTAATAAATTAACATGCGTTAAAAAATTAACGCGCTTTAAAAAAATTAACGCACCTACGTAAATTTATGTTAATTTACTAAATTTTGTGAAGCAAAAGTTGAAATATTCGGTTAAACTGCGGTTATTTGACAATCGAATGAATTCGAGTAACTAAACTGTAGTTTTTGTTCCGTCACTACTGTAAATAAATAATTATTTCGATTTTTGATGACATGCCAATAGATAACTATGCTACCTATGACATCAGTTATTGTTGATTATGCATTTAAAAATGTGTTTCTAACGTTCTATATTAGATAGGCAGGGCCCCTCAAATGTCGCGTGGCCTGTGATAACTTATCCCCCTACTTTCCCTCTTGACAGGACTGGGTGCGTTAATTTACGCGTTAATTAATGCATTAAAAAAATTAACGCCTTGACAGTTCTAATTTCTACCAACTCTAACCCTAACCCTACTATTAGTCAAGAGAAAATGTCAAAATCTACTTATACGTAGTCAATTGTTGTGGATACACAACCACAAGTGAATACTTGTTTAATTTGTGTATTGCCAACCTCCCCTCCAGTTGACGTTAAAAAGTGGTGTTGCCCAGTTGACATGCCTTACAAGTATAGATGTGTGCGTGTGTGTGGATAGCATGAACTGAGGCAGCATATCAGCATGCTACACGGCAACCTGCCCACCGACCAGCCAATAATCAGTGGAACTCAGAGCAAGGCCGAGCTGTCTCAGTCCAAGTCAGGGTCTAACGCCGCAAAGCCTCAAAGGTGTCGATCAGCTGACCATACAGAAGCTATGCCAAAGATAAATACAGCAAAGAGGCGGAAGACTATCGAAGCGGAGGCTCCGAAGCCGAAGCGCCGTCGGTCCTTGAAGAAGTTCCACTGTTCAATGTGCAACCGCACGTTCGGACAGAAGGTCAATTACCTTCGTCATCTGGGTCTGGTGCACCACCGGGCTGAAGACGGGCAGCCCATCACAGATCAGGCTTATGCAAGGCTGGCAGCTTACAATCGTAGGTCCACCATCAAGAAGACGATAGGTAACCTTGATCTTAGTTGAAAGGAAATGTGGAGATTGAGTCAACGTACCTGTAGAAGTGTATAAAAAAATTTTGGACTATCAAGTCTTTGTCACATCATGCAAGGCGTAGTCGGAAAATGCATCGTAGTAAGCAGGAATTTATAATGTTTCAACAGATACTGCAAATTCTGGCGAATGGAGCCTGAAAATTCTGACACGGTGCTCAAAATTTTTCCTCCTGTATTTCCCATGTGTGTTTTCAGCACCAAATTTTGCACTTTTGGATGAACATTTTTGGACAAGAAGATTTTCAGTCAATTTCCAGGCAGTCCAAAATTCGGCGGGGGAGGGCGTTTACTGTTTTCCACTGCTACAATGGAAACCATCTAGTACATGGGGACCGCAGTTTTTCATGGGTTGCAGAATTTTGAGCTGAGCCATGGAATTTGCCTGTTTCAGTGGAATTTCAACATTTATGGTGGAATTTTGCAGATCTCGGTATCGGTGGGTAATTTGCTTTTATTTTCCAGTCCAAATCCAAGTTGGCAAATACTATTGCCACAGTAGCTTGCTACACTGGCACAGAGTTTTTTCGAGACACTGTTTTTTTAACCAGATTTCTAGAATGTGCACTCACAGTTGTGTGGATTGAGTTACTGTTGTAATTAGTTGTTCCAGAACTTAAGTAAATGTAGTTTTGGATACCATTAGTATTTTGAACAGCATTTTTTGTATTTTGTTTTTAGATCTATGTTGAGTTACTATAATAGATGAGATCGTTTTCTTAACCCCCCTCCCTGAGGCAGGGGCTTCAATCCCTCCAAATCTGGAATCGAAATAGTGTGCAACTTCCCCCCAGTTTTGGGCTGCATTTCCCCCCCACCAGTTTCTGAGTCAAGTTTTCCCCGCCATTTTGGGTTTTTTCCCCTCTAGGGAGAAAGTTTTGTTAAGGGTGTAGTTTCCCTAGTGAAAAATATGAGGGAGTTTTGTTAAATGTGTGACTCGGTAGTCTAATGGTAATGTCGGACTTGTAATCCTGAGGTCACTCGGGTGCAGGTTCGACTCCGCACCGGGACACTGCCGGGTAACGACCTTAGGCAAGTTGTTCACACACATGTGCCTCTGTCACCAAGCAGTATAATTTGGTACCGGCTTCACCGCTGGGATGTAAACAGGCACACCATGTGATACAGTGGCCTCGTAGCCGTGGTCTCCCAGTGTAAAAACTGGTGTCTGGCTGAGGGCCTTAGGAAACGGAGATCAGCGCTGCCCTATGGGCTATAAGTCTCGGGAAGGACTTTACGTTTTACATTCTTACGTTTGTTAAAGGTGCAGATTGAAAAATAGGGGGAAGTAAAAAATGGGGAAGTTTTGTTAATGTGTAGTTTGCCCAGTAAAAAATAGGGCCAAACAAAACTCCCCTATTTTCCCTGGGCCGCCCCTATTTTTCACTGGGTGCAAGCTGCGCCCATTAGGTATAGGGATAGAAGCCACTGCCCTGAGGTGCATAGTTGTTCTGTTAAATTTTTGAAGCCAGCCCTGTGACATTATGATGTCAAGAACTGTCATATTATTCCAGCCTGGTTGCTCGTAGCCAACGTATAATGACTCTTGGCTGAAAAGTGTGTGCCACTCTTTCACACAACATGATACCTATTTCGAATCATATCAGTATCATGCTGTTCATGTCATTTTTTGTAAACTTATGATGCTGAAGTAGAATACCATATTCTTTATATATTGTTTACCATATTGTCTAATTTTACAGATTGCCATATTCACATGATGGATAAGCGACTCGATTTCAGAATATGTGCAAGTCTCACATTATATGCTTTCTTGCTGTTGTGTTAGTGATGAGCTTTTTAGTCGTATCGACATCGATGACTTTGAAAAACCCTGAACGTCTAAAATAAGGGGTTTTATTGATTTTTGCAATCTTCGGCTGCAGCGAACACTCCAAGAATGAACTGCGACGAAATGGCTGGAGATAGACTGACAGTTTGCGAACAGGAACTGCTATGGGTTTTTGCGCGTCTTGTTTTCCAAGGCGAACGGCGCGTTCCCCCACTTCTGGGCCTGTAATTCTGGTTGATCTGAACCTCACCGTTTCCCTTCATCATTTTTATAAGAAAAGTTAAAGGCACGTATATAGAGCGACGTAACTGAACTGAACTTAAGTGGTTTAGTTTTAGACGAACTGGGCAATGGGCAAACATTGGCATTACAGTAGGCACCGTCTAACGGCGTCGGTGTCTACGCTGACGTACGGGTCAACCAACTCGCCCATTGGTCAGTTCGTCATTCGTCAACAACTAAACCGTGTCAGTTCAGTTACGTCGCTCTATGCGCACCTTTTGTTTCCCCCCCCCACTTTTTCACAATGTACGCACTGCATAGAATTGCGCGTCGATAGATGCAGGATATACGGCAGTTTATCTAGCGACAATTCGCACAGAACATATTTTTATACCAACTGATAAGGGGTCGTCCCTAAATGACGTCACGCGTCGAGAGGGGATTAGAAAGGGGTTCACGATATTGTGACGATGCGTGAGTTAGGGGGTGAAAGACTGAAAGGTTGCTACGTGACGTCACGCACGCCACATCTGCGGCAAAACCTGAGGCGCGTTTCGCACTTTTTATTTCTCTGAGATTCTCTGAGAAATAAAAAGTGCGAAACGCGCCTCTGGCCAGGGAATCGTGGATGATAGAGCTAGTAGGTCTGTTCAGGAGATCATTTCTACATATCAGAACTTTGATATACAATGCTTAATTACTGTTGCAAATGTGTCAAATCATACCAAAAAATTTGCGTTGTGTTTTGAACTCATATAGTCCTGTACGCTACATTACAGACTGCCAGGGGGTGGCTAGAAGTTTGTGGCGTCATATTGGGGAAGGGTCCAGAGCAGCGTGACGAAATGACGATGGGGGAGGTTATTTTTCCCTAAAATTGCGTGACGTCATTTAATGAGTGATCGGAGCCTGGTAGAGGATATGACGCCGTCGCCGATATAGCGACCAACCGGTGCGGTAGGCGGAGTTTCGTTTCTATCGCTTTCGCGGCGTTTATTTATAAACAACAGTCGTCGTCGGTGGGCTCGCTGTGGGTGGGCTGGTGACGTAATGGGCAGCAGCAGAAGCAGCAGCAGCAGTGGGCAGTGAGATGCATCTTTCCGGCTGCCGGTGGTATCTCGTGTTGGATTAGCTCATTATCTATTTATTTGCACGGCGAAATCGATCGCCGATCGCAGCACATCGTAGAATGCTTTAGATAAGAGATCCGGACGTTACTTTCGAACAAAGAATAGGTCGAGGTCTTTGGTTTCATGATTTGGTACGACAGTGGATGTCCAAAGACTGGAGTTTGATGGTTGACTCATGGCGACACTTTCATCTATAGCCTGTAACTTGTGCCACCTAATGTAACGAGGTGGGTGGCTTTTAGCTCACTTTACATGGGTTACGGAAGCTTTTCATTTCTGTATTCTGATTTTCAACCGGAGTTCCGCGGAACCCAAGGGTTCCGCGAGCGTCTGCCAAGGGTTCTGCAGCTGGCCAGTAAAAATGAGCTAGCGTGCGAAATCAGACCAGACAGTGTCGTAGAAACGCAACGTTGAATCCTTTGTTCGAAATTATGCTTCCGTGCGTCTATTTCTGCATCGATCTACACTGTGTTAACTCAGCCTTCTACCCTCCGTGGGATGGTAAAATGAGTAGTAACTCATTTACATGGGTTACGGAAGGTGGGGACCTTGGTACAGCTGACTGGGGTTGCCTAGCCGGCCGCTGCACCAGCCTGTGTCTGCAGGCTGCACATGGTGGCCATGCGGCAGGCGGCTCTGGTTAGTGACGAAAGCGCATTAGAGGCGTGTTTGCGATGATGCGCTATACAAATTGACAACCTTTACCTTTTTTTACCTTTGTGTTGAATCATTTTTGTTGTTAGTAATTTTAGCATATTTGCATTTAGGCCTATATTATAACGTAGGCCCTCTACAGGGTGCGCCAAAAAATTTTACCCCCCTAAGGTTTTCTGATAATTTTTTCGAAACGGCTGAGAATTTTTAAACAAAATTTTACACGTTTATTATCCATTCAGACTTACGCTAAACTGCAAAATTTTATTCAATTATCTCCAACTTTGACAAAGTTATGCCGTATTAAGCGCGACCACCCACCGAATTTTTACATTTCACAGCACGTCCATCACGAGTTTTACTAACTGACGAT
>Ga0056128_1011813_pt1 | contig 10736 bp, 3 predicted proteins | sample WorMetLIZISLAND2_FD_71113 | JGI IMG/M metagenome (GOLD analysis project Ga0056128, IMG submission 71113) | Marine gutless worms symbiont microbial communities from Max Planck institute for Marine Microbiology, Germany - Olavius geniculatus... ... | reverse complement strand
GCAAAATTTAGTACGTTTAACGACAACTTTCGACTTTGAGCGCAAATATCTCTGAACTGCATAGGGATATCGACAAGCGGTAAACGGCATTATCAAATACAGTTAATTCCGCGTTGAATAAAAAAAATTGTGTGAACTTCAGTCCACTAACATTAGAGATTACGCGGCTAATGTTTACCCACCAACATCAAATTTTTCGGAAGGCCATATTTCGGCCCCTAGGGGGTGCTGCGCCCCCAAATTTTTACAGGCGCTAGAAAATGACCAAGTGAAAATGACCTCCTCGGGGACGGGGGCCTCCTTTACATTTTTTTTCAAAAACTGATAAAAAATTGGCTTAAAATGTAGCGTATTAGCCGCGAGAACTTTGGAGCCAGAAGGAGTAGCTTTATTAAACTTTGCCACGTGACGTGCTGCTAGATGGGGGTGATAACGTGGATGCAACTTTCGGGGGTCACCGCCCCCTTAAAATTTGGGAGGGCAAAAAACGTCCAAAATTTAGTACGTTTTACGACAACTTTCGAGTTTGACCGCAAATATCTCTAGAATGAATAGAGCTATCGACAAGCGGTAAAAAGCCTTGTCAAGCACAATTAATACTGCGTTGAATAAAAAAAATTGGTGAACTTTGGTCCACTAACACTAGAGATTACGCGGCTAATGTTTACCCACCCTAAGTCAATAGTGCGCGTTTTGCGTATGCTAATGCATTTGTGTGCGGGCCACGTGACTTTGCTACCGGGGGAATTTCACCCCTCAAAAATTCTCCCCCAATCGGACTTAGGGCGCCGGGCGGACTCACGTTGGGCTTTGCCCCAAATTTCTAGTTAGTTATAAAACGACCGCACAATTATACCATGTATGTTGAATGCTTGTAAAGATCAGACGAATGCGAAGCATTACATAGGCGGATAGCTGAGACTTGAAACGTGTGACAGTGATGCTGAGGTACTAACGTTGACTGTTTAACACTTTTTAGCAGAGGAAAAATTATAGCTCCCACCCTTCCACGAATAGCAGCAATGCTGCTTTAATTATGTCACTGACATACACGACGTTTAACTGCCTCGCACGTACGGGACATGAACGGATAATGCAAAGTCAGCATGTTACAAATAGCAGTAAGGACGAATAGTAGACTATGACTCTATTATGTTTAATGCAGCGAAAATGTGTTTTATCTGTTTTTATCCGTCACCGTCTGCTTTTATAGTCCGTTTTTATAAACTTTGTGTATAAAATGTGTGTGTTTTGTGGGCTTATGTTACATTTTCTACTCAAATGGTCTTTAGATTTTTGCACTAAGTTGACCTTGATATCAGACTCTAAATTTCTTGTTTCAAAATGTTTCATCGTCTTATATGATTTAAGTCAGCCTCATATTTCTACTGCATTATTATCACTGCACATTTCGTGTCTCAGTATTATGCAGTCTTGTAACATTGATCTTTGACCCTATGATTTTAGCGAGCCTCATTTTCATCAGTTATGAGTTCGACATAAAACAGTTAAACAGCATTGCTATAAAAAATTCAGTTCAAGTTCAAGTTTCTGAAAGTCAACGTTTAAAACACTAAAATCAGTTATCGCTTACCATGTTGACTTCGGAAATATGACTAACGCTTGAGACGTACATCGTTATGCCAACTTTCACGGGGTTTCCTGCATAAATAAACACGAATTGACACACCGGTGTCCTAATTGAGCGGCAACTATAAACAAAACAATGTTGTCGTTTATGCAATGTCACTGAAAACAGTACTAAGATGATTTAGCTCAGTAGTTGGTACGCGTTTGTCTCGCTCAACAAAGTGAGCCCGGTTGACCAACTAGATCAACTCAGCCTGGCCAGCCCGTCTGTGCGTAAACAGACACGCCGCGCGGTGCACTCACTAGCCTCGTATTCGTGGTCTTGCAGTGTAAACTGGCGTCTGCAGGATTGAGGGCTAAGCAAACGAAAACCAACGCCAACGAGTGAAGCAAACTTGGGCAAAGTCTTTTCACTCTCCTACATCATGTCCTTCGACTCTTGACTCCGCGACATTGCGTTACTTCCACTGCGACTCTGTGATCTGCTCGTCTCCGCTCTGCGAATATCGGATGGTCGTAAAACAGCATTTCCCGGGACGTGCATGTTATACTGCTGTTCATCTTACCGACTGGTCATAGTAATCGCCGACAATAAAACATTCGTGGTAAGGATAATTAATCCCATAACTTGCAAACTTAAATTAATATGTCGTTAGCGGTATTCACTTTTTGCTTTAATTGTTCTAGCGGAAATGTAATAGATCGGTAGATCAGTACAGCTATTCTGTATTTCGCATGATTTGCATCAACAAGCCTATACACTCAGTCACAACGCAAGCGTGCTATTAACATAAAACAACTTGTATAATATTATTTAACGTTGACTGATTATGAAAAACATTTTAAAACAAATTACACTTTTTAGCTTATTACGGCACGGCAAGACAGCTTTGGCTGTTGTAAAACGACTGCTCTAAAACTAGAAGATGCGAGTGCATATAGGCCAAGTCTGGTCTGTGCGAGGTCTTTTTTTTGCTATCAGATTTTCATCTGTATTCAACGTTGCCTATGGAAGCACAGCGTGCTCTTATTAGCAACATGAGAAAAGTTCTACATGCATTTTGTTGTGAACAATAAATGCCAGTTTTACGACAATTTTTACGTGTTAAAATTTGCAGTTAATAGAACTACGTAAAGGCAATATAAATCACCGACGAAAAAAACAATTAATATTAAAGACAACGTCTATGGCACAATCATTAAGAAAGTTCGCTTAGTTTATTTAATAAATGTATATGATCCATTCATCATTTCATAGAATGCAGGACAGCATCAACTGGCAGCCGATCCTTAGACCAAACTGCTTGAGCGTGAGTCTTCTGCGAGTTGCTATCTTTCCACATCCATAATCACCGTTTGTTACTATTTACACATCCCGGAAGCCGACACTGCCGTTCCACGGATGTCGGAAAGTTGAATCGATATGAGTAGCTGGTTATGTATCGAGATGATTTACCCTTCGCAGACGGTCACGGAAAACAACTATTCTGACAGAGACAAACGCGTAGGCCTATACGGTAACCATAAGTAACCACCAAGTCAAGCAGCCAATCTCATAATGCATTGCATGCTCACACAGACAACTACAAGATGAGCCAATACAACCAAACCGTGATCTCTTTTCAAAAAGTGAAAAGTATTATGCACATGTAGCTTAGCTTTAAAATTCAAGAAACGTGGCATTATAATGAAATAAATTATACTATTGAAAATAAAACTTAAGCCTAATGATGCCACTTAGTTAACTCTTGATAAGAATGCAATAAGCCTATTAGATAAAACAACGTTCACGTAGGTGTTAGCTGTCGCTCGATTGCTAGAACGCTTGAATGAGACTGATTCAATCGCAACAAGTCAAAGAGAGAGATTAATGACCGATCGAGGACGCCCGACAAGCTTTGTGGCTTCCTTGCAATTTCAAGATTAAACCAAGTAATGTCGCACAATGTCGAAAGGAAATCCGCCGCATCACCTACATGTACACGGACCTCCGAAGAATGTTTCGGTTAAAAACTGTGCAACTGTGACGTGTGATTGTGCTGTTAAGATACTCGGGAGCCACGCCTATTATTATCTTGCGACGTTGACCTTTAACTTATCAACTCCGTCAGCTCCTAGCATGTAAAGTTCAACTTCAAGGAGGAAGACTACAATTTAGCCTATTGATGGCGTCAGTTAACCCTTGCCGGGTTGCTACCAAGTGAATGGGTAACTGTCTTCCGACAGTAAATCAGTTCGATATATTATTTAATTAATTAATTTATTTATTCAGTTATAACAATGCATATACAACCTATATGCTTAAGCATAACAATGCCAAAAGCTGTCAACTGTTAACAATATAAATGGGGGAATGCTCATGTCAACTCAGCCTTCTATCCCACTGCGATAGGCAAATCGATTACCGTCCTGCTATGCTGCGGTTAAAGCGCGCACGTACCTGTATTAGGTGACAGGTAACACTACGTGATCCCGTATGACAGATAATATATTTTACGAAGAGCTACATAACATTGTATGCACACCTTTAACCTTCTTTTAACCTTTTTAATCATCCCTCTGAAGATCACATCGTCACGCATCCGGTATCTTGGTACGTTTCGTTTTTCATTTCCGAGCTAGTAAGTGCCTAAGTAACGGACGGACAAACAGACGCAAAGTAATGCATAATGCGGCCGTAATGACAACGACAAACAGTATAGAAAAATACTACGGCACGCGTCAAACACGTGTATTATAAACACAGCTGTTCACAGGGGCCCGCTTAAGTAATCATAAGTTTTTGACGCGCCACAGCTACGCTGTACGGCGTCCTTGGCATCGTTGTCGTCTGTTTTTCGTCCGTCTGTCGTGGATGTACTGTGGATAGATAGTGCGAGATAGGTCTAATCTTGCTATTGATCATTAATAGGAAATCGCATACGCCCTTTCTGATAAGATGCAAATCATCGACCTTAGATGACCTTAAAGATCAGTAGTGCAACAGAAACTTTATAAGCTGTAGCGCGTCTATTTTAGCCACAGTGTGACATGCACGGCGTTGCACGCAGCACCGACAGGAAGTGTCTATACAGTCCAAATTGACTGGTCGATAAACCTTGGCTCGCCAACACTTAGTGGGTTCTTTTTCTCTGACAAATGCGGTTGGTCGGTCGTTGAACTCAGCAGCACGAGTCAACAGTCCCAGCAGTGTCTGCTCGCCTGGCGTAGATTCGAAGACGCAATCAAGTTTTCTCCTACTGCACACTGCACTGACAGTTTTCCTGCTGTCAGCTTTCTACTGTGAACGTCGCCAAATTGTGCATTATGATGAAACTTCGTTTGATTACTGATATTACTGTCTTGTTCGTTCCACTGAAAAGCGACGCCAGCCATGACGCTAAAAAGCTGAAACTCCACCAATCCCGTTAATATCGGCGACGCCCCCTTTTCCAGTTGTCTTAACCTTCTAGGCTATCAGAACCGTTCTGACTACGGTAATTACGTAAAACACACCCATAGACTAAAAGTTTCAAAAGCTGTTTCAAATAAAAACACTGACGGCCTACGTGGAGTAAAAATAGCATTTCTGTACGTGTAGAATATTAGTTGTATAGTACAACGGTTCTGATATCACGCGTGATCACATGCAAACTTCACTGCACGCCTATCGTTTTTACAATGAGCGAAGACGTGCCCCAGTGACGACATCACATGCGGCCGCATCACTTACTTACGGAAGTCAAATTCTAATTTGACACTGCAGCGCCTAATATGCCTTGAGCTGGCTATCGTAAACGTCGATATGCGTCATTTCTGGAGACATTCACGTCTGGTAACCTTGATTTTTGACCTTCTGAGCTAAAAAAAAATTAGTACACCAGTTACTCCGGCGTGGGAAGAAAAACGCTCACAGCACTTTTTGTTCTTCTATGCTTTATCGTTTTTAACTCAGGAGCTCGGAGTCGTTGAAAAGACATTCAGACAGACTAAGGGACGAGCAAGATCGGTGATGCGGCCTGTTGGGACAGCCGCGAGATAATACACATTCTCCTACATGTCATTTTCATGACATGCCTGTTTTTCCAGCTGGAAAAGAGACGAAAGACCTATAACATTGTAGCGCAAAGCTGCTGACTTCATATGATGCCATAGCCTCTGTAACCTGTAGTAGCATTTCCGACCGGGACCATGACACTCGTAGTAGCTGCAGCAGCAGCAGCTCGACACTACGTGCGTGACTTATCTCTCACGAGACGACCCGGCACTAAGCTTGGCGACAGCAGCAGCAACCGTCCCGTCCTGTCTCCAACGTCGTTATGTCGTAATCAGTGACGTCATTAGCCAAATTACAAGAGAGGGCGCGCGCTACTGATACTATACGTGCACGCGATACGCTCGCACTCAGTGCAAACACTGAATCAGTAATGGGCAAACGTTAACTAAAAAGTTATTGACTAATAATTTAATTAGGCCTAATTTATTATAATCAGTAGTGTAATTAAAATAAAATAGCTAGGTCAGCAGCTCAATTATTGAATTTTCATTAAAAATTAAATCATTTACTTTTTAAAAAATAGATTACTTGTAAAATTTTCGACTTTGAGATATCATTGAACCGACTGCAGAAAACTAAGGGTAGCAACTGTCGCAAAAGTAAATAGAAACAAAATTCATAATTTAAGACGGTGGTTTTTTTATTTGTGTATTTTAGTTTCTACGTTTCAAAATATCTAGATTTTTTTGAAATTAGCCGTTTACTCGCAGCCAATATCAGAAGCATTGGTGATGCTGAACCCATATGTTCGAAAATAGTTGAAAATTAGTTTTTAAAATTTTAATTAAAATTATTAGTTTAGTTAACTTTATTGCGAAAGTTATCGCTAACTAATAGTTGAATTAATTTTTACTGGAAATTTAGTTATAGTTTAATTAATTTGTTTAGTTAGTTGCCCATCACCGAGTTCAGTGCTCGCCACCTGCTGCAGTTGCCATCGATGACTGTAGATCACAGACGTTTGACACAAGTCGTGTTTACGCATACTGGCCCAGCAATGTTTCACAGTTTAGAAGCACAGGTCAGTCTCTCTTTAATCATTGCTTCAAAGCTCCCGACATAATACCACTTCAACGATACAGTAATGGTATTCACTCAAACCAACAGTCATTTCGCTGCTGTCTCTTTTCAGCTCGTGCGTTTTTCGCTGTTGACATCTTATCTTCCTACTAAACATCCTCTCACAGAACTGCCAGCACAAGGTCCGACAAAATACCACACAGTCCTGTGCGCCGGACGTCCGGTGCGGTGTTTCGTCAGACCCCCAACGCAAACTATGAAAGCAGAAATAAAGCCTGCAAATTCAGTGTTCATGCACGTATGAAAACTACACAACTCGTACATCAGCGTGTGCGAGTTTTAGTGGCTAGAAAACTACGTATTGTGAGCTACAACATATTTCGGTCAACTTGTGCGGCCGTCCTAACAGGCCAAAATAGAGATCTTGCTCGACTTTCTATCTGTCCGTCCAGTTGTCTGTCCTGTGCCTACTCCTAAACAACAAACACAAAATGATAGAAAACCCATAGTTCGCTTGAACGAACCAATTTTAGTTTAATATTGAAGATCAGCGTTAGGGTTACACAATTCTAGGCGAACGGTCCGCCGCACAATATGTCGGCACTGGGTCTACATAATTTCCAGTTTGAACACATTATTCTATAATGCAGCTAGCTGACCGTTGTAGTTTGGTCGCAGTCTCTGGTCGTAGCCACGCAGTAGTGAGTCGAGAAGTCTTGAGACGTCGGCGCTATCTCCGCTGTAATACCTGATAGCCTGTCCACCGCCACCTCGACCACGGCCACCACGACCGCCGCGCTCTGGCCGCCTGTCAGTTCTGCAACAAACAACAGCAGGCACACTGTTAACACTCGTGCGGTCGCACGTAGAATTGCCATAAAATAGAATGAAATACAACAACGGGACGATATAACAATCTATTCTGTTGTGTTGCAGTTTTATCGCAATATTGCTAACGCCCTGCAACGAAATACAAGTTTTCTGCAAGTTTGCGGCACCACGGTCTGCTCAGCAGTGACAAGCTTATTGTCAGATAAAGCCCCAAACTCCACTACTTTGACTTGTTGTGGATTTGCTGTAGACTTTCGATGTGCCGTGATCGAACCTGTTGTACAGCATGTTGCGCATGTTTTATACTTTTAAACTATTCGAAGTCACACGCATATCTTTTTTATCTTCTCTGGACATTATTCAATAGCTGTACTTCTTTCGTACGTGTATGCTTGTCTGCCGCTATGGTTGTGATAAATATCTGGACTAAATCGCAACGGCAACTGCTAGAATTTGGTCGTAAACCGATCTTAAGACCGACTGCTGCTGCTGAAGCATCATAAACAACGCTGCGTGATTGCGGCTATTATATCTTGTGAACGTGACGACCAGATCAAAACACGAGACAGTCAGCATCGTTCCCCCGCCGTTCTTCAGTAAATCACTGGCCACCAGTGAACGACTTGTGCGTCCACCACGACGACGACCTGCGTTCCCGTACTGTGCTCGGTTCAAGAGCTTTTTCTACTACTGGACCACAAGCCTGGAATCAACTACCTGCTGACATTCGCAACACTGCCACATACTCAACTTTTAAACATAATCTTAAAACGTTTTTATTTAATATCGCGTACGGACTTTAGACATCATCATACCGTGTTGTTAGGTTTTAATATTATATTTTAGGCGTAGTGTTTTTTAGTTGTTACGCGCTGCCGTTCAGGACTGTAGAACGCGCTATACAATTTTTTTTCGATTGATTGACCTTCGACGCTGTCTACGACTGAGTTCGAATAATAATAATTACTCTTATTTTGCCGCATGCAGTTGATCCTGCTGACTCCGTAGAATACTGACGTGGATCTGTCTTTTTATTTTGCCGTCGCATCGCTTCTGCCACGGACAGCGAGCCTCACTCGATCAGTCTGTGCGAAAACTCGCGGCCGACTGTTTCATTATTTAGCAGCGTTATGTTGCGCGATGCCGTAGAATAGTGCGAAGCAGCGACATGGGTCAGTGCCGCTAGAACCGTTTACATCATCTCTGTATAAGACACATTGTGTTATCGATCGAGTCGCTGTTTTTTATTCTCGCCTTCTTCGCCGGTGGTCCGTCGCCCGGAGTCGTGTAACTGTAAGCATACTACGTCATCATCATCATCGTTAACACCCTGCAAGTGTCATAAATGAATTATGAGCCGGGTCACCGAGTCATCGTCGAAGAACGGACGCCAGTCTAGTGAGGTCAACTCAGCCTCCTACCCCAGGGAGATGGAAAATAAGTAGTGGCTTACGGGCTTCGGAGAAAATGCCGATTTAGGCGGTGGTATGTCTGCTGGCTGTACCGCGAGCTCTATTGTTTGCTGGCGCGGACAATAAATGGCAGCATAATGTGCCCCGGTATCATTAGCTCACGCCAATCAGTTGCCACTTCTGAGATTGCAAAGCGCTCCTGCAGCTAGGTCTCGAGTCAGACTCATGCATGCAAGCAGCGATATGTCAAGTAGACTACCCGGACTTTACATTTACCTTTTAGTCCGATCAGCTGTCGCGTGTCTGACTTGATTGTGGCTGCAGAGACATACGTCTCAGTCCACTCAACTCAACCCCGGACCTCGCATTACCATACCATTCGCTGGCTGAAGCGCAGTCAACAGGCTCTATCTGCAACAGCAGGCCTAGGAGGACTGCGGGCGATGGATTACTGCACCTCCATCCAATGACTGAGCTGACTCGCGAACCGCGGCGCCTTTCAATTAGCACACAGTGCCACTCCACTCCAAATCTACACTGCTCCTGTCCACCACCCAAACGTCGCGCAATTGAGCACTGCCTGCCGTAGTGAGACTCAATCTCCAGTGATGGATGGAACTCGAAAGTGTATTATCGGCGTTCGGATAGATTAAACAGACGTAAACACACAGCATTTGGTTTATCCATGCATGCACTTCAATCCGCCTATACCGGGATGCTCGTGTCCCTCAGAATGGATGCAGAGCTTGTTCTCGGAATTTTAACGGAAATTCAGCCTTTACATCGGCGCTAGCGAATACAACAATTCAATAAATCCGTGTCACTATGCAATAATATCAGCGCCACTTTATTAGACATTACTGCCACGTCAGTTGCCCCCACACTAGTTCCAGCTCAAGAAACTTCGCAAAGCCGAAGAGCCATTCACAATCTGTGGAGAATCTGAGAAGTACCTGCGTGTCGTAACTTATTCTATTTTAGCATAAGCAGAATGCTTGAGTTCTGCTTGCAAGTAAAAGTAGGCTACCGTTATGTGAAACTAATATTGTAGTTAACGGGGTTTGCACGTGAGCAATAAAACTGCAATACAACTGCAATAATAAACCAGTTTATTCTGTAATATTTCAGTCGTATTGCAAGTATGCGAACCCTTGCAATACAATACAAGTTGTCTCGTACTGCAGCTGTAACGCATGGGTTCGCATAACTGCAATACGACTGCAATATAGCCTACAACAAAATTAAACGGAGTCAACGGTGACCGTTTCCAGTCAGTCGTTTTATTGCACATGTGCGAAGTCCATAAGTAAGACGCGGCACCGGCAAGCACCCGGAACACGTGTGCATTACGCACAATACTCGCATATGTGTCGTCCGCTTATGTGCAGGGGCGCTCCCAACTACACAGAGGCGTCCATTTCCCTCTCTTTTCCTTCCATTTTTTCCCTTTTATTTTCGTCTTTCTTTTACCATTTTCCTTTCCTTTCCCACTCTTTTTCCAACTCTTTTTGCCTATCGCGCTCCGGCTATTTTGGGTACTCAAAACGCATTTTGTAGCAACATTTCTGGGCGTTTATATGCAATGCAAATCCCCTAAGTTCAACTTTCCCCATTTTTTTCCAGGAAGCATCCTGCATCCACCTGCCAATGGAGTGGACGCTCCTTCATTGGCATGCCAGTCTAGCGTTCCTGAATGCGAAAAAAACATAAATATTGGGCAGTATATACAGGGTGGCCCAAAAAACGAGGCCACTCTGTTATATAGCTTCTAACTTCAGAAATACTGCTTAGATCTACACGATTTTTTGCACAAATCAAGGTCGTTTCATTCTCAACACGAAAATATA
>Ga0056128_1011811_pt1 | contig 10736 bp, 6 predicted proteins | sample WorMetLIZISLAND2_FD_71113 | JGI IMG/M metagenome (GOLD analysis project Ga0056128, IMG submission 71113) | Marine gutless worms symbiont microbial communities from Max Planck institute for Marine Microbiology, Germany - Olavius geniculatus... ... | reverse complement strand
GGCAGGTGTCCGGGGGGGCACCTGTCCGGACACCTACAGATATAGGGTGGAGTGGGCGCTTTTGAAGCGCTCTTGGTTTGTAGGCCTACTTCCTACTAGCATTAAATATGTAAGTAAGCAAAAAACGCTTGATAAATAATACAAATAAACTCTCAAATGGATAGACCTTTTGTTGCCCAACGAACAGTATTTAAGCACAGAAAATTAAGATCCGTTGCTGTTATAGTGCTAATAAATTAATTAAGGCTGATTAAATAATAGCGTGATGATGTTACTGATTATTCATTTGACTCAGTAACGTAAATAGAAGAGAAAATAAAGAGTAAAAACGACGGACAAGGGAAAAAATAAAAATACAAAGCATATGTGTATTCAGTTTTAATTAGCAGGTGCGCCAGCATGATATCCATGGATATAGCCACAGGACGGCCTAAGTCTCATATCCACACATGGATATATCCATGGATATATCCATGCGTGATATCCATATCCACGGCAAGCCTGGTTTTGATACAATACAGCACTGTACTGTGTGAATTGAAATAAATATAAAATAATTCTGCTTTATAATAAATAAGTAAATGAAAGACAAAAACACTGCAAACGAATATTTCTGAGCCACAAATGTCATGCTGCAGGTTAATAGGCCTATCGCTCTAAATGCAGTACAGTATGCACGGCGCGCGCCTGCACAAAACGTCTCGACGAGACGCAATGGCCCGAGACCCGAGAGGGACCTACTGCGCCGAGATCGAGACATTGCTCCGAGACGAGACCCGAGACGCATCGGTCCGAGACCGAGACGAAATCGAGACCTTGAGGATTTTGTCCGAGACGAGACGTTAGTACGTCTCGAGACCGTCGATCGAGACCGAGACGTCTCGACCTCGAAACCATATCCCTAAAAGAAGGTAACCCAAGACAAGCTTTTTAACCGAAAAAATAAATTACACTTTGCAAGCGAGGCGAGAGTCCCGAATCGAGCTGTTTTGTAAGGAATAGTGATTTGCAGCATTTGCAGCATCACGTGTCTTATCATACTGTGCCGTTAGCACGTATAGGCTATCCCGAAGAAGAACAGAAGAAGACCCGTTTTAAAAACCGGATATCCGATTGCAATTACCAGGGTACCCGTACCCGGCCGTTTCAACTATCAAATAACTGAAAAAAACGACACTTCAATTACACATGCATACAGCATACCCCAAATTAACTAAAATTTTTCACAGCTACGTTTTTTCGTATAAAACGTTTTAAAATGATTGTGTTCACGATATGCCTATCATATACGTCCATCAACGATCTGCCACTTTATTCTATATCAGTGCAAAACGTCGTCAAAAAGGCAGAAAAGTTACAAGAAGTTTGATTTCCATCGTTTTCGTCAACAAAAATAGGTATCAAATCAAATCAATTACCCGGATTAGGAATCAGGCTGTAGACTTGACGGCTATACTGCGTTATGTAAATCCACTACACTTTGCGTAAGCTTATTACTTAAGTTTTTCTTACTTGTTGTTTTTGTTTGTTATATTACCATTAGCAACGCGACGCTACGCGCGGCTGTGGTGATGTGAATTTTGTTTTATTTTCATTATTAGTAGAAATGAGTATGCTGGCGAAGTCGCGGTATTTTACACCGAATGAAGTGTGCACGCACAACACGATTGATGACTTGTGGGTTTCGTTTCTCGGCAAAGTTTACGATTTAACGCCGCTTTGTGACAAATATAAAGGTTCGTATAGTGGTACCTCGCATAAACGTGCAATAAACTATAGTTTCGGCGAAGACTTCGCTTTGACTCGCCCCGCCTTATGGCACAAGCAGTGAACATGTGAGCACGCACGTTTATGCTGATGCAGCTTTGCCAGACAGTAGGCTCTAGAAGCTGTCGGCCAGTAGTGGTTTAGCATCAGTGTCAACTACGGTCGGCTTAAAATGGTGCTGCCAGGTGTAATATTTCAACGCTAAAATTTACCAAATTCGATTTTGGTTAGAGCTGTGCCCCAGACCGTGCTGGGGAGCTCACAGCGCTTACCAGACCTTGTAGCTGGATTTAAGGAATCTTACTTTTGAGAACAAAAGGGGAGAAAAGGGAAAAGAAAAGGGAAAAGAAGGAAAGGGTAGGGAAGACAGGAAAGGAAAGACGACGACGGAGGGAAAACAGGAAATGATGGTGTAGGGAGGGAATGTTTAATTATTGCTGTGGCCTCTCTGAGATCAGATTTTTACTGTGCCACTGTGCACAAACATAATGTTGATTGTTTGACTTGATTGATTTGTAAAATTAACTCTGTATAGCAGCAGGCACTGGTTGAAGTCAAGTTTCGCTAAGACTAGTCTTAGACTAGAGTCTTTAGTCTAAGACTTGACTTTGGTCTTGACTTTGGGCTTATCTACGAGCTGGGCTTGACTTTAGTCTTGACTTTAGTCGACTTTCGACTTGACTTTAGACTTGACTTTGGACTTGACTTTCGGTTCTGGTCTTCGATCTTTTTTATGTAACGGTTGAATAACTGCATTAATACAATTAGTTAATTAACATTATATAAGTGCTTCCAGGCCTGTATTAATCGGGTGATGTGTGCAATATTACTTTGCTTACCTATGTGGCCATTTTGTAAATACAAAAGGAATTTTGTGCAATATTTTCAGCAATGCAAGCCAGCGATGACGTCATGATTTATGCAGGTGTCGTCTGCTGAGTTAACGCCAGTAAGTAGTAAGTAACAAAACGCCTGTTATTTATCAGAGGCCACACTTTATTTTACTAGACAAAAAGTAAATATTACGCTTATATAATGAACTGGGACGTCCGTTTAATCAACCTAAGTCATAATTGTATTTTTTAACATTGGAAATTGCCTGCTGATTTTGGTCTTGACTTTGGTCTTGACTTTAGACTTGACTTGAGGCTTAGACCAAAGTCAGGTCAAGTTCGGTCTTGACTGGGCTTAGACCAAAGTCAAGTCAAGATTTTAGTCTTAGACTAAAGTCTTGGTGAAACTTGACCTCACCCACTGTACACTGAGTAAAACATGTCAGTTATTATGTTTTACATCCATACAAGATCTTCTTGAGTTGAGCATTCTTGTAGTAATTCTGCCAGATCTCATTTTTTTGCAAAATGTGTCACTAACCTCGGCGTCCATTCACGACCCTTCGCTGACACTCGCTGTTTTCAGCAAAAGACTCAAGACACATCTGTTTAAACAGTAGCTGCGGCATCTGTGATTTTGAACAGACGCCTTCAAATGTCCTAACTAACTAGCTAACTAACTTACTAACCTTTCACTGTGTCTCAAAAAAAGTATCCCCAACATTTTCGACTGTAACTTGAAATCTATCAGATTTTGATAATTTTGGCACAAATATTCCTGACACAACTTGCCATCAAATGACCATTCAGTTTCCCACCTCACCCAGCGTTTGTTTCTGCACTACCTGGGGGTCAACAGATTAGGACAGATAAAATTTATTGACGTTTTTTCATTAATTTTAACACGGATTATGCTTGCTTTGCTTTTCCCAGGTGCAAAAGCAGACGTTGGGTGAGGTGAAAACTAAAACAATTTTATTTAATAGCCAGTTGTGTCGGAAATATTTCTACCAAATATTATTAAAATCTGCTAATTTTTATTCAAGGCAAGATCGCTAATGTTGGGGATGTTTTTTTCAGGTTTTCTTTTATTTTAATACATATATCTCTTGATCTGCTTTCCCTATGTAGTGCAGAAACATACATTAGCTGAGGTGGAAAACTGAAGGGTTATTTCATGGCAAGTTGTGTCAGGAATATTTCTACCAAAAATTATTAAAATCTGATAATTGGTTTTCAAGTTACCATCGAAAATGTCGGGGATACTTTTTTGAGACTCAGTATAGAATAGCTTGCCAGCAGACTGCACACTGTATCAATTCTGGTTCTTTCTCATCGAGTTTGGATGTTCTGTAAAATTCCCCAATCTCCCTTCGCTCGTACAGTAACCTTTTGTGTTTGTTTGTACAGTTTAATCCTTATGTTAATTTTGGCGTTGTCATTAGGGCAACTGTAAAACAGTTTCTGCTTTAGCGTGCTGTTATTTGTGTCTGCTGTGACAAATTGAATGATGACTATTATTATTGTTGTGGTTGAAGGCAGCGTGCTGTTGAAGCCTATTATTCAGGCAGCGGGCAAAGACGTATCGCATTGGTTCAACGCTAGGACAAAAGACGTACGTAAGACAGACTATACATACATCTGCCTTTTATTAGAACTACACAGGTTAACAATAATATAAGCATTTAATGCTACAGTTGTAGTCAGTTTGTTTGTACAAACCGGCAAACTGGAAACAGAGATTTTAGAGGTGGTAACAATTAAAAATTTTCGTAGTTAATTTTACATATATGAAGGATAAATTAATTATTAATTTTAGTTAAAAACTAAGAGTGGTATCTGCCAAATAAAGTGCATTTTTGTATTTTGGAAACTGGTTTATTTCTTACACATAGTCTAGTAGCAAGACTAAAATATTGACTTTTTTTTAAGACAAAAAAACCGAGGACAGGTATGATTTCAGATGCTTGTCATGATGTCATTGTGTCTACCCTATTGAATAATGACGTTATTGATGTGATTTTAACAAAGGTTTTAAGGATTAAATTTTTTATTAATCTGTAAAATTTTTCAAAGGATTAATTACCGATATTTGATTACACTAGTTGCTAATTTCCATTGCTCTATTATAGTTGCGATTTTTGTTCAAGAATTAAGTTGCATCATGTATTGAATGACGTTGTGCACAGATACGCACGCATGTGGACCCGTTGACTGGCTGTGTAATCGCCTATGCACCTGAAGGACGTTTTGTCCATGTACCCCCACCGTACCCGAGCTCAGCCTGGGTGAACGACTTTGGACTACCGTGGTGGAAGGATGACAGTTACGTCATCGGCAACCTGTCCAAGAAAACTCGCTTCATCAACGTCGTCAACACGCTGACTTCACAGCAACACGTCATCGAGGTCAGCTTTTGTACTAGATGATGCATTGCTGGAATAGATAAGTGAGTAAGCAGTACAAGCTTATACCACCCCAGACAGTGCTGTATCATGCTTAAACCATGCTCATATTGCATGAACTACAGCGTCATTTGCTTTATAAATGACCAATGACTGCAGCTGAAAGTTGTGAAAACAGTGACTTATTAAGTGCCAGTGCAAGCTGCGTGTGGTTTAAATGCTAATTAGTGGCGGCAGGAGGGGGGGTTAGTTGCCTCTTCCCTAAATTTTAGTCTCTCTGAAAATTGTCAGATCATATTTTTTTTGTTCGAAAATGTTTGTCCAAAAATGTTAAACTTGGGGCGCGGAACATACCTTTTCAAGAAATATAAGGAAAAAAATTGAAATCATGAGCACCCTGTGTTGAAATTCTGTTGGAAATTTGCACTATTTGTCAGAAAATTGGCAATTCTGCCCTGCTTCTTTTTTAAACCCACGACACCACTTACATGTGTGCTAATCAGTGGCATCATGGCAAGGAACAGGGGGTCAATTGCCTCACACTTTCTGTTGCCAAATTTTAGCACGTTGGCAAACTTCCTTCTTTTCAGACAACTTTTTCAAAAATACAAATCTGAGGTGGGGCAATTTAATGGTAAAGTTAAAGTTCTGAGCACTTATAATCATCTCATGTCAGTAATTTGCAGCTGGGTGTGGGAAAAATGTAACTTTCTGCTTCCACTTGAATGTTAATTACATCGTCATCGTCATCATTGTTTGGTGCACTGTGCATCATGGCAGAAGTTTCAGTGTACAAAGAAGACGAGGGTGGACACAAATTTCAAGACCCAGGCTGAATATTCGTTAGGCCTACACCATTTTTCGTGTCACGTCATTTTTGCTGAGTAAATGACATAACGTCAGAACTCAGAAATTAAGATGAAAACCTGAACTTAGATTTGACTTGCGTTAGAAATTGCGCAACAAATAAAAAAAACTGAAATGAGGGTTTTTGAAGTTTTTTTTTTACTTTTTTACAATTTTGCAAACCTACGATTTTTTAAACAATTTTTTAATCCCTGAATTTAACGGTGTCTAAAACAAGGCAGGTATACTGTTAAAATTGTGTCTGTTGGTCTTTCTGTCTGTCTAGGTTTGTAGTGAGGAATCAATCGCCGAGATATTGAAGCGCTACCTGCCGTACAATGCCCACGCTGCCAGCTACACGTGGAAATACGATGAACAGCGGCTGGACATGGATGGAACGCTGACCGACAATGGCATCGAGGATGACGATGAACAGTTCTATGAACTACGCATCGATGAAAGACAATTCCTTACTACCCTACACGTCTACTACAACGACGACCTCACTGAAGCTTAGATGACATCAGTTTCTGCTAATTGCCTAACATCAATACTTTTAACGCAGCAATAACATAGTGCTCTGCAGACATCCTCGACGAGACTCAATGGCCCGAGACCCGAGACGAGACCTACTTTGCATTTTCTGACAGAATTTACTCTTTGTGTGTTTTTGAGATGCAAGTCAGTGCAACAAATTTATGTGCTTCTACTTAATGCCTGTCCCTGAAAACCTCTGTTCCTACATTTTTGTACCATTCCAAAAGTGGTACAATTTTTGTGTGCTTTCAGAATTGTATTCAAACAACACTGTTTTGCATTTAGGTGGTGGCCTGGCATAGCGGTAACACGTTTCATTTGATCAACGAAGTTACTGTATGCCGGGCTGGGTTAGTACTGCAATGGGTGACTGCCTGCAGGCAGGTAAACCATCTCGGTATGTAACCAGCCGCCTAGGTCAACTCAGCCTTCCGTCCTTCTGGGGTAGGTAAATCGAGTACCAGCCTATCTGGCTGGGGTTAAGGCGGGGCGCGTTCACCTCTGTCGGGTGGCAGGTAACACTGTGTGATCCCATATGACAAGTGACCCTCCGTAGCTGTGTGAGGGGTTCAGTCTTCTAAATAGCTATAGTCCGACCTTTAGTCTGTTGCGCTGCAGTATTTTGGCTACGGTTCTCACGTGGGTAGCATATTCGGCATGTTTGTTTTTATGAGCTGTTGTGTCATTACATAATACAAATGGAATGTCACGGAATTTAAAAAAATTTTCAAATTCCTATTTTTCCACTGCAACTGGGAGGCACGGGAATTTTTTTGAGCCTCCGTAAAAAATCCCGCAACTGCTGTCGTCTTGTTAGCATTCCACCACGTGCCTTAGATTACGTCTGTATGTCGTTAGTTGTTTTGTTATTTTACATTTTAGACTGTTGACTTGTTAAAGTTTGTGGCCTTGTGACAAAAATTTCGCCTATGTAATTTTTTGACGGCCTTTAGAGAGTATCACCCTGAACGTATTTAGTGGAGCAGTGATTTTTAACCGGGGTTCCGCGGAACCCCAGGGTTCCGCGCGCATCTGCTAAGGGCTCCGCAGCTGGCCAGAAAAATAACTTAGCAAATGACGGAACGCCAGACATAGTCGTAGAAAATCAGCACCAAACGAAATTGCGCTTCTATTTTTGCATAGATCTACTGTGTTAAATCACTTTTGTTGTTAGTGATTTTGGCGTATTTGCATTGTAGAGTCTAGGTTTATATTATAACGTCAGCCCCTATTGCACGGCATTACTCAACTTTGAGGATTAGTGCATTATTGGGAATGAAAAAAAGAAGAACGTGTTGATTAGAGTTATGGTTCTGAAATCATAGACCATTTACTTAGTTAATTCAATTTTTTTGTACACTCTACTAAGAAAAATAAATAAGACGCAAAGGCCGCATATGTCCGAGGGCGTGATAAATTTTCTGGGTTGGTGGAAAGGCTAAGCGGCCGTCGACGACCGTCTCGCCCGTCGTGTTTGGTTAAATACAGTAACTTATTGCTGCCTATTAGTGGTTAAATGATATAGCTCTTCATGGGAAACCCATCTCAGAGCTACGGAGCAATCAAATTATATATTATATTTGGTCATCCTTGTTTGCTTTGTCGTCCCGATGGGGGCTCTGCCCTGCTAGAGAAATGAGTCTGTAGACACCCTGTAGCTTTATCCTCGCATACGTCGCTAGACTGACGGATCAATGCATGGGGTCCGTGAGTGACCTCCACGCTTGTTCAGGGTTCAGCAGCAGCAAAAAGGTTGAAAAACACTGTAGTGGAGCGTGATGCAATGAACCCTTCCGCTTTGGTGAGACTGTGAAAAATTTTTATCAAAAGGTGTGTTATTTGTATGCTTGGTGATCTTTTTACATGCTACGTGTGGCTGTCGTAATACGCCACAACATGGGTCTTGCCTGTCGTCTTGTGTGCGTTCCTAACTCGAAAACTGAAACAAAGCCTGTGTGAATGTTCAACAAGGTAACAGTAACAGGTTTGCCAATTTTCAGTTCAGGAGGTCAAAGGTCATGGTTATGGCAGGCATTTGAAAATGAGAGACGATTGAAAAACCAACTGCGCCGAACTGGGTAGGCGATCGATTACGATGGGGACATATCAGGGATTTGCACGAGACCTTCTGAGCCAAGACCGAGACGAGACCGGTGTATCCGAGACCGAGACGTTCAAAATTTTGTCCGAGACGAGACCGAGACGTTTTCCGTGACGTATGGCGAAACACATTGACAATTAAAAAACAATATACGCATTAATTAACTCGCACCATGGTAAGCGCTTTCTGTTTGTGATATTGTGGGTTTTTTGCACTTTATTTTGACAATTATCACTGAATAATTAACGGCTTGCACCATAAAGAATTGCAACTGCAGCTGATTAGGCATTTACATTTGGCTGATAGTATTCATTCTGACATCATACACTTTATCTTCATTGTGACTAGGTCATTTTATGATGAAAAAAGACTGACATGACAATTTTGCTTTATGATAAATAAGTATATGAAATACAGAAAAAAAACCCTGTAAACGAATATTTCTAAGCCACAAATGTCAAGCTAGTTAGTATCGCTCTAACTGCAGCTACAGTAACAGTATGCACTGCGCACGCCTGCACAAAACGTCTCGACGAGACTCAATGGCCTGAGACCCGAGACGAGATCTACTGGGCCGAGACCGAGACATATTGCTCTGAGACCGAGACGAGACCCGAGACGTTGAGGATTTTGTCCGAAACGAGACCAAGACGAGACGTTAGTACGTCTGGAGACAGTCTCAAGACCGAGACGTCTCGACCGAGACCACGACCCTGTAGAGTGTAGATGCTAAGATCAGGGGGTGTCCATCTTTCTCAGTGCTAAGAAGCAACCCCCCAAGTTGCACCAAACCCTCCCCTTCCTTCCGGTACGGTTACTCTTCCTTTCCCCTTCTCTTCCAACTTGTTTCCTTCTCTTCTGCAAAAATTTAGCTAGAGTCCACAGCGTCTGGTATGGAGCCCGGTCACGAATACATTTTTACGCATCTCATGGCAACATATTAGATCAAACATTACTCCAGTTTTGTCTCGAACTTTTTCCAAGAAGCATTTTGCTTCTACCGGTGAATGGAGTGACTAAGACTAAGGCCCACCAACGCCACACTTCGTGTTCAACGAGCGCTTATGCAGATCCACAAGCGAAAAAGCAGTCAGAAAGATAACAGAGCAGCAATGCTACGAATGAAATTTTAAAATCTAATGACCAAAAAATTGTAGAAAATGAGTATTTAAAAAAAGTTTTCCCATCGTCCATGTGTCCTCAACCTGGTGACCAGCGAGGCCAGTGAGTAGGCGATCGAAAAATTGATCGCCCTGCGGGCATTTAGGCGATTGATTTAAGCAATCGACCGATCGATCGCCTCAAATTAAGTCCTGATGGCAGGGTAGCACAGCATTAGACTAAAGACTTCACAATACACATATTGGCACTGGGCTGTTAAGCCTATTTTTCACAGTTTCTGTATACAGCAATGTGATGGTTTAATCTGCTGACATAGTATGTCAGTATTTAGCAATATTCAATACTTGGATTTTTTGGTCGTATGCAGCACAAGGATTTATGTATGGAAGTAAAATGCGATATAGACTTCAGTCATTATCTTGGCAGTGTCCAGTTACTGACAAACAGTAGTAATATTTTATTTACATGTTATGGTTGCTAGCCGAGTCACTAGAAAAATTGTACTAAAAACAAAACTCAATTCTCAAGGCTTGAATTGTGGAAAAATAGTTGGAGTTGGAGTAATTTTCTGGCCGTTCAAAATCCCAATGTCAATTTCTGTATGTGTTGCAGTTGAGAATGTTAGGTCAAATAACTCCAACAAAAATTAAACTCCTCCAAATGTCAATGTTTTTTTGGTAGAAAAAAATAACCATTTTCATATTCTACGAGGAGCTAAATTGGCAGCTAGGATGACCTCTCACATGTTGGTAATCATTGGCATCACAGCAATTGCCCAATCACCAAGTTTTTGCCTTTTGAAAAATCTTCTTGTCAAAAATTGTACTTCCAAAAATACAAAATTTTAGGCTAAAAATCCCCCAGCAGAATTTAAGGACAGAATTGAAATTCTGAGAACCCACAATCTCCTCTGTTGAAAAAGTGCAACTTCCTGCCCCCTACTTTCCTAACCCACAACGCTGCTGTTCATGATGGGATAAGATCAGCACAGCGACATTAGTCGTGACTTCAGAGGCAATCTTATGGACGACAAACTCGAAAACAAAAAAAAACATAATTCGAAGAAATCTCATGTTGCTGCTAATGCACAAAACAAGCCATATTTACTATGCTCTATGCATAAAT
>Ga0056128_1011809_pt1 | contig 10737 bp, 10 predicted proteins | sample WorMetLIZISLAND2_FD_71113 | JGI IMG/M metagenome (GOLD analysis project Ga0056128, IMG submission 71113) | Marine gutless worms symbiont microbial communities from Max Planck institute for Marine Microbiology, Germany - Olavius geniculatus... ... | reverse complement strand
TATTTTAGTTATTTATTGTGTTTGTTATTTATTTTCATTCATTAGATGCAGAAAAAGTGATGCAAGTATCATTTTGCAATCTGCATTCTGCTGTTGTGCTAGCTGATATCGTATGAAGTAGCAGACGAAAATATCGGCTGTGTGTCGTGGTTCACCAATTTTGTTGGCCGATTTTGTTTAGCAACTAAACCACGCCCACAAAAGTTGGCCGACTTTGTCGTTTGTCTGACATCCACTTTAGAGAAGGTCTTGGAAAACGTTTTGATAGTCCTGCAAAGTTCAGTTTATGTCCTACACTGGCTGTCGAAAACAAAAAGGCTCCGAAAGACCAATACTGGTGTAAATGTTTCTCAGTATTGGAGCAGTTTTCAATGTTCAGTTTGCACTGCATACATTAACATTTTACGTGATTTAGTAATAGTGGTAATTTCGCTACCGGAATAATAAAATTTAAAGTGTTAAAAAAGGTTAAACGCGGTGTTTTAGCTCTTAATGGAAGCCCATTCCAGAGCTACGGAGCGTCACCTGCCATATGGGATCACACACTTACTGCTGTTGCTGCTGCTGTCCTACAGACGTGGTGAATATGAAAGTGACGTTGAACGATCAACTTCGTCGCTGCGCTGAAAACCGTTCCATTTGGCACGACCTTTTAACTACCACCTCCCAACATCCACTTGCATCCCCCCACATCAACTCCCCCGCTCTCCCCACTACATCACAGTCCCAGCATGCCACGGGGAAACCCCAGGCCCCGCCGCAGCAACACAACAGGCCAATGCCGACTATGACGTTCAACTGCATCGCTGACAGCCTGATCTGGGTTTCCCGTGGCCGGGATTCTCGGCTGCTGGTGAACTGGCCGGGCCGGGACACTGCCGGCGGGGAGGACGTGATGGTTCGGGGAATACCGGAGTGTGTAAAGTCCGCGAGTCATGTCCAGGTTTTGTGCACCGGAAGTTTGCATCTAGTCGGAGACATTCTGAGTTTGCTTGACCCTGACGTCTGTGATAAGTGAACACTGAATTCTGGGATGGATGGGTTCAGCTTATTCAGAGTTAAGGCCAAGGCAAAGCAAGTGGCCTTCAAGATCAAGGTCAAGGCCAGACCAGGAGTCTTGAGACGAAGGTCAAGTAAGTAAGCAAAGTAATGTATGACATTTTTGTATTGTGCATCAAAAGCCAGCTTAATCTTATTCAAACTGTAACAAATCCTATAAGTGCTCAGACAAGCAGAGTTTTAATCAAGGTGACCACCAACAGGGAAAACAGGAAAAAAATCTTGTCGGGGGAAATTGCCTAAAACGCTTGCCTAAAAATTGTATCAATGGGCTGTTTATGCGCAACAGCAGCTACTGCTGTAGCATGTCTTAGCTATCACAATTCCGTCCGTCCCTCCGTCTGTCTGTCACGCAGGTGGATCAGTCAAAAATGGTGCAAGCTAGGATCACCAATCCTTCACTGTCAGCTGCCTGGAAGACTCTAGTTTCAGAATCCGTAAAGCTTTTCCATAAATTTGAAAGGGGTCACCCTGAGTGAGGGCACTAAATAAGGGGGTGGGGAAAATTTGCACTTTTAAGCCAGTACGGCTCAGCAGACCAGTTGTGTCCTCTGGCAAGCGTAAATGAAACATCATTGCTGGGATCGGTGAGCTTAGATTTTGTTCGCACCGGGCCTTCAAACATGCACTGCTGTTGCACGTTCCCTTTGCATTAGCTAGGCTTTTCTTGTTAGTGTCAGTCATTTAGTACCCTATGCCAGTTATTGTATGTTGTTTCTTGCTGTATGTTGCTTACTTATGTTTTAGTTCTTATGTTCATATTTATGTTATATTTTAGTTAGTACTGGGGTTAGGTTACCCTAGTTGAGTGCCAGTTAGTGGTCACGAGTGCTCTGAATCATCAGGGAAATATCAGGAATTGTCAGAATTTTCTAGTATCTGGAGAGTGATCACCCTATTTAATGTTGCAATGGATATGTCACACAAATACCAAAAACTCATTGCACAGAGCACAAGCACATTTTTAGAAGTGACTAGAGGCCGCGGCAAATGCCAAACTCTTTCAAGGCCATGGCCACGATCTTTTGTTCATAAGCTTATGACTTGGTGGTTACAGCTATGATGAGTGACTGTCTGCGGACAGTTAGACCATCTCGGTCTATAACCAATCGCCCAGGTTAACTCAGCCTTCCGTCCCTATGGGGTAAGTAAATCAAGTACTGGTCTGCTTGGTTCGGGTTACGGTGGGGCACATTCACTTGTGTTGTTCCCTGATGCTGCATAGCTCTGAGATGGGTTGCCAATACATTAAATGCTTTTTCTTTTGAAGAACCAGAAGAGCCCAAAATTCTCTGGTATAGCCATTTTGTTTCACTGATAATATCAATAGTATGTCCCGTGTTCTGTATTTTTATATGTATTTGTATTGGTGTGCATGTGATACATTTCCTGAAGTGCCTTATGCGTTTTCTTGTGATGTGATTTCTGTTCATTGTCGTGGGACATGAATACATCGTAGCTATCTTGGTTTTGTTGGCATAATTTTTACCCATTTTTAAGCTGTTTTGCTTCAGAGTTTGAGAATTGGGTTTTCCTAGTGTTTATCATATAGCTGTTTGTTTATCTTACTGATGGCAAAAGCATGAGCTTGAGTAGTCTATAGTTTTTACATTGTATATTCTTTGTATGTATTATTCAGTGTTATTGCAACTGTATTGCTTATTTGTTGTGACTGTCAACCAGTGGCATAGCGAGGGAGGTGTGGGGAGCAGTTCGCACCGGGCAGCACTTTCTAGGGGACGGCAAAAAGTCTTACGTGCAATAATTATTGATAATAATAATGCAACTGATTGTATTCAGGGCCTATTACAGACATGGGTAAGTGCAACATAAGCATGCCGTAAAAGATTTGGATATATAATATCAGAGAATTAAAAGTACCTGGAGCTTGAAGAGACACCCTGCCCAGCCTGGGACCAAGGTAGACGGCAAATGTGGCGGATCTAAGATGGAGATGCCCCCAGACCCTTGCGCCTCTATGCGTAAGTGAACAGTTTAAGCTATGTTCTGCTGAAAAGCTTATTAATAAATTCAGAAAAAAATAATTAAAATTTTTGCCACAAGATGTTACATTGCACCAAATTCGATTTCGGCTGGGCTTTGCCCAGATCCCAGCAACCCCAACCCAGACCCCCTGTAGCTGGCCAACTCATTGTCGACACTTTTCTCCACCAAGTCCATGACTAAATAAATCACACTAAAAGTATAAATACGTTATTTGGCTATTATTGAGCTTATTGTCCTCCAAAACAGTATGCACTGTAAAATAGCCACAATTTAGGCAACTGGCCGCTGATGTTTGCATTAGTCAGTGTGTATAATGACCACATTGTTCATTTGGCAACTAACGTAGCCCAGATTTGCATTTATTATTTAAACTGCACTATATTTAGTCCGTTGATTCTCAGGAAAATTATTAAAACTGTTGCCACCAGATGTCACATTTTAAGACTAAAATGCACCACATTCGATTTCAGCTGCGGCTTCACCCCAAACCCCGCTGGAGGAGCTAACAGTGATCCTCCAGACCTCCTAGCTGGGTTTGGTATTCGTATATTAACTTAGCGTAAACACCCCAATTTTCAGCTAAACTAGTGAACCGGAACTGCTATAGGCTTTCGCGCGTCTCGTGAGCATTAGTTCAAATTTCTTGTTATTACAGATGAGTGGATAGTTTCTTGTCATTCTGTTTGTTGTACCTGACATGGTATGTTATGGATAAAATACTTTAACAAATAGTTCACATTTGTGTTAATGGTCGTTTCATTGTTGTTTTTAATAAACCACACACAGTTGACTGTGTTTGCTGTAAAAGAAGCTTATAATTATGATTGAAAAATAGAACAATTGAGGTAAAAGAAATGATACCATCTGCCAATATTATGTTATATTATTCAAAGAATACCAAATGTGTGGAACAATTTGCCATGATGTAGGTAGTTCCAAGTTTGGTTAATTTTACCAGGCAAAGAGCTGAGATAGGCACACCAGGATGAATGAATCACATGCTTTACAATTTTCTAAAATTGTTGAACATCTAACCCAGGTCATAAGTGTTCAATTTACCTGAGACATGATAAACAAGCAGTTTGCCAAATAACGCGAATTAACAAATTTTGGCGATTTTATTAGGCGTCCAGGGAGCCCAACCCCCAACTGTGGTCAATAAATTGCACTGTGCTCTCCCCGCTTGGTGGGGCTTTGCCAATGCTAGCAAGAAGAATAGTTTGGAGGCTTTCTTGAGACGAGCTGGCAAATCAGGCTATTATACCGATGATTTTTTGCCCAATGTTGCTGCACTCTGTGAACAGGCCGATGAACAACTGTTTCGCTCTATTCGCTCTATATATACATTCATCTTCTTCGACCACTCTTACCAACCGAGCGCAGTACACCATATTGAACACGTCCGCGACCACATAACTACGAAGTTTCCTCTAAAATAAATAATATTGATGAGTCCATTTTTTATGTACGTGTATTGTACAAAGACTGTTTTTAGTTGTTTTTAGCATGTCAATATGTTGTGCCTCAGATTCGGCCACTGGCTGACATTGTGCACTTTAAATATGCACATACTTACTTACTTACTTACTTAGGCATTGTGTTTAACAGCGTGTGTCTGGTGATTGCTTTAATAAAGACTATCATGATGATCTTTCACCGAGCTTTGTCCTGGCATTGTATTCTTTCCAGCTGTAATTTGTAGACATATGATAGAACTATAACAAGAAAAGCGAGAGGCCAGCGAGGTACAGTTCAATATCGTATTGATATTGTCACAACACACGATATCATATCGAAATTAAAATTGTGATATTGGCCCATCACTGCGATACACTTTTTAATTTCAAATGCAAGTCGGCTTTTCTTCGGGAGCCATTTTGTATTGTGCTGTTTTCCGTTTCCGCTGAGTGATTTTAGGTTTTGTTGGTGTATATAGATCATAGAATAGTCTCTGTAGTGATAGTGCTAGTGTACAAAGAAATGTAACTTTATATCAATTTCTGTCATCAGAAATTGATGAACGTGAACGTCATGGATGATTGGAAACTAAATACAGCACCGGTGGTCAAACTAAAAAGAACGAGTGAAATGTGTGTTCAATCATTTTGATGTTACTTCATTTACACAGTCAATATTGCGTTACGTGTTATTTAAAGTATACAAAGCTGTTTAATTAGGCAACAGAGGGTCACGACACGGGATAAAGTTATACAAAATTTGGATCTTTATAAATCAATGAAGGATACACAACATGGTTTTGTCAAAAATAGGTCTTGCTTAACGAATCTATTAGTCTTCTTGGAAGAGGTTACTAATTACGTAGATTCTGGGTATCCTGTGGATATTATTTATTTAGACTTTCAAAAAGCTTTTGATAAGGTTTTGCATAAGTGATTACAACATAAGTTAGCTGCACATATATGTTATATGTTAGGGGTGAGTTGTTACTGTGGATAGAATTGGCTATCTGGTCGGAAGCAAAGAGTTACATTGAATGGTCAGTGTTCCAGTTGGAAAGATGTTTTAAGTTGAGTTCCACAAGGATGGGTATTAGGGCCAATTTTGTTTTTAATTTATATTAATGACATAGATGGGTCAGTTGCATGTTAAGTTTTAAAATTTGCCGATGATACAAAAATATATAGGGTTGTTAACTCACAGGAGGATATTGAAAGTTTACGTAATAATTTGAAGAATTTGGTAAAATGGTCGGTAGACTGGCAGATGCTATTTAACGGCGACAAATATAAGATTATACACATTGGACATAGCAACTGTCATACTGACTACTATATGTGTGGCAATAAATTGGAAACAGTAGAGGAAGAAAAGGATTTGGGAGTAATTGTGAGTAAAGATTTGAAGTGGGATAAACAATGTAGTCAGGCGGTTAAAAAAGCTAATAGGATGCTAATAGGATGCTTGGGGTAATAAAAAGAAATTTTAGCGATAGATCCAAGGAAACTATTATGCAAAATTCTTCTAAGACCGCATTTAGAGTATTGTGTATCAATTTGGAGCTTGTATTGTCAGAAGGATATTGAGTTAGTTGGGGGAGTTTAACATCATGCAACTAAATTGATTGATGATGTAAGAAATTTGCATTACGAAGAACGTATTAAAAAATTAAACTTAATGACATTAGAAAAAAGAAGGCATAGGAATGATTTACTACAAACATTTAAAGTTATTAATGGCTGTTATAATTTGCAATCAGATTTATTTTTTTACATATGATGAAGGTCAAAGAAGAGGTCATTCAAAGAAACTATATAAAAAATGTAGTAGATTAGATTTGAGAAAGTATGTATTTAGCAACAGAGTAATTGATCGCTGGAATGCACTGTCTGACGTTTGTGTAACCAGTAATACAATAAATTAATTTAAAAACTGTTTGAAATGGGAACTGCAACTGGAAACACATAGTTAACCTTAGTTATTAGGATAGTAAGCATTATATGGCTTTTGCCTGTGCTTACTTAGGCCACCAGTAAATCTGGTGGCTTTAGTGATTCGGTGTGTAACAGTTTTCTTATTTAGTGTTACCTTTAAAAATAGATTTATGGTTAGAGATAGGGTCAAGGATAGGGGTTGCCATTAGTGTTTGTATATTGGAAGTGGTTCTGGATGTGGCACTTGGCTAGTTTTAACGTGCACACACTTATTTTCATTGAAAATATGAGGGCATTTTAGTGTGTACTGCGTGAATATTTTTTCTTCTTTTCCAGTAGTGGTATGTACAGATCATCTTGCGAGTGATGTCATTTATGGATCTTCTCTGATTTAATACGTTTATTAACTGCTTCCAGTTCTTAACATGGTGGCTTGGTGGCTCATCCCTTGGGGCGTTGGATACGAGACCGAAAGGTTCACAGTTCAATGCCCAGCCGATGCGCTACCAAGTAATAACCCTGGGCAAGTTGTCCACACCCACCTACTTGCCTGTGTAGGTGCAAGTGTCTAGTGGTTAGTGTCAACTCGTAACTTTCAGGTTGCAGTTTGGTTCTCACTGCCAGCATTTGCAAGCAACCTTGAGCAAGTTGCTAACCTACTGTGTGCTCTGGCCAACTCAGCCTTCTATCGTTTGTGGGATGGGAAACGAGTAGTAGCTTACGAGCTACGAGGTGAAGTCCTAATGTGGCTGATTGGAGCGTTGGTATGTCTGCTAGTCCATTTGTTTGCTTAGGCAGGCAATGGACGGCCGCATACTGCGCTGCGGTATCGTTAGCCCATGCCAATCAGCTGCCACTTCCAAGATTGTTAAGTGTTTCTGGGCTTCTGATAAGAAGCGCTATGGCAAGTGTTGGACTTTACTTTAAATACCTTTTTACTTTTTACCTTTAACAGGTTTTTTTGTTTGTTTTCATCTGGTGATTGTAATATTGTACAGCTATTTCATGTTATTAATACTTCGGAAATTTTAATATTATTGCTGACTGTGATGCATGTTGTTGTAGACTGATGAGTCTGCTTGCTGTTGTAAAAAGTGAGCCAAGTACTGGTATGTTTATCTTTTGCAGCATCTTGCAGTTTTCAGTTATATTGTAGGAGTTTGATATCAAGTTACTTATTATTGGACATTGGTTAGGTATATACTGTTGCAGTTACAACTGATTTTAAGCTGGAAAATTTCATCCAACGACAGTGATGATTGTTTCAGTCAACTGAGCCAAGTAGGCTACTACTTTGAAGTGGGATAAACAATGTAGTCAGGCAGTAAAAAAAGTGCGGGAGCTAATAGGATGCTTGGGGTAATAAAAAGAAATTTTAGCGATAGATCCAAGGAAACTATTATGCCTATGTATATGACACCTATGTTTGCATGAAAATCGTTTGTTGGGGGGGTAGCAGCCTTTGTTTTGTCCTCAGTTTTGTTCCCGATCCCCTCTGAACATGTCTGCTTTGTCCCACCTAGAGTCACTGCCCATGATTGCATCTTTCATTAGAATCACATGAGTGCTGACAGTGCAGTGAAAATTTTGTTTTACACAGCAGTTACACTATGCAGCATTTTCTGTCATGCATATTATGCAGGCGAAAGTTCATTTGGGGTGAAGATTGAGGATGATAGTAATGATATCGCCGAATCCGATAATTATGATGTCACTGAGCATCCAGATTATGACAAGCCGAAACCTTATTTGTGTACGGTGTGTGAGGTTCGATTTGAATCAGAAGAGCTTTTGCGTACACACAAACTGAGACACAAGAGAGAGAATTTGTATGAATGTGACGAATGCAAGAAAGGTTTCTCATCACCCGCTGTACTGGGTAGACATAAGAATGTTCACACAGACAAACACAAGTGCACCGAATGCAGCCAACACTATAAAAGTAGCATTGCACTGGCAAGGCATCGTAGGCAGTACCACTGCTCAGACAGACCGTTTATATGTACTGTCTGTAGCAAACGATTTACATGTCGTGCTCATCTCAACAGACACATCACGATTCACACTGGAGAGAAACCACACAAATGTCACTTTTGTGGCAAAGCCTTTAATACCAAAGATAATCTCAAGCAGCATTTGGAAATTCATGCCGGAATTAAACGGTACAAGTGTTCAGTGTGTGGTGAATGCTTTACTTTAGGCAGTAACTTGAAGAGACATCATAGCTATGTACACAGCAGCAGCATAAAGCCATTTGGCTGTAGTCACTGCGGAAAGCCATATAAATATTTATATTTGCTGGAGCTTCATATGCATAATCACACTGGTGCAAAGCCATACTCGTGTAAACACTGTTCAGATTGTTTTAAATCTCACTCCGAGCTTAAATTACATCTGCTGAAGTCACACAATGAAGGTACTTGGTATACATGTAACATTTGCAACAAGAAGTTCAGTAGTGGTGCAGCTTACTTTAAGATACATTTACGTCGTCATACGGGTGTTAAGCCATATACTTGTGGTAAATGTCCGATGCGTTTTTGTTCAGTACTTGAACTGAAGCAGCATCAGTCGACACACTCAGATATGAAACAGTTTGCCTGCTCAGTGTGTGGTATGCGTTTCAAAGGTAAGCAATCCCTTGTCAACCATGTTACTAGTCACAATAGGGTTAAGACCATAGAGAAATGTAATGTGTGCGGATTAGAATTTAGTGAATCCCACCATCTGCAGAGACACATGAGAGTCCACACGGAAGACAAACCGTACAAGTGCTCCCTGTGTAATGAAAGTTTCAGCACTCCCAGTGACTTACACAACCATAGTCATGCTAACAAACCCCATGAGTGTGAATACTGTGGAAAGCTGTTTTCTGCCAAACGCGATCGCAATCGCCATGTTTATACTCACACTGGTGCAAAGCCGTACTCATGTGAACACTGTTCCGAGCGTTTTACTTGGCGTGACCATCTCAAGGCACATCTGCTGAAATTACACGGTGAAGGCACTTGGTTCGCGTGTCACATGTGTGAGAAGAAATTTGCATACAGGGGTCACCTTAAGCGACATATACGCCAGAAGCATGAATGTTTAAAGCCGTACGTTTGCAGTGATTGCCCGAAGCGTTTCTGTGAAGCCACTCAGTTGAGAAAACATCGGCTGATACACTTGGATACCAAGTGATTTCGCTGTGGTTTATGCACTTAACTTTTCAGAGATAAACATCCTGTTGTAGCACACTTCAACATGTTCTCATACATGTTTGGACTTCATTTTCCTGAAAAGCCCAGCTAACACCAAAGGGGAACACACGACAGCAGTGCATGTTTGAAAGCCCAGTGTTAACAAAATCTAAGCTCACCGATCCCAGCAATTGACATTAAGCATCTATTGCATTTCATTTACATTCGCCAGAGGGTGCGACTGGCCTCGCACAGCCATACTGGCTAAAAATTGCAGATTTTCCTTGCCCTCTCATTTAGCGCCCTAGCTCGGGGTGACCCCCTTTAAATTTATGAAAAAGCTTTACGAATCCTGAAACTAGTGTCTTCCTGGCAGCCAACAGTGAAGATTTGGTGATTCTAGCTTGCACCGTTTTTGACTGATCTGCCCGTTTGACAGACGGACAGACAGAATTGCGATGGCTAAGATGCGCTATAGTGCCGCTGTCGTGCGTAAAAACATTTATATTGATGTAATTGCTAGAAATGGTACATGCTGTACATGTAACTTCCTGTTTACTGACTTACTTGTGTCGTGACAGTTTTTATACTTAATGTGAATGTATATTTGTTGCATGAGTTCTGTATACTGAGGTAGTGTCATGGACCAGTGTGCCATGATGAAAGTGATCTTGCGTGGACATACTTTAGTTTTGTTGCTTTGTGTTAACTGAAATAATCACCACAATGCGATACAATAATATTCCAGGGTTCCTACAGGTTTTCTGTAGCAAAATTTCCTGACTCAATCATGGAATGGCAATTTCCCTGACATTATCAAAACAATAACCCTATTTCACAAGTGTCATAAATGGTATTAACCTTCATTTACTCACAGATTTTTTACACACGTTGTTACTCAATGGGGGGAAAAATACCCCCCACCGATATCTCGACTTCTAAGGCAGCTAGAAACAAAATTACAACGGCTGCACCCGTGTTTTCAAGGTCAAGCTGTTCAATAATGTTGTCGGCGATACAACCGGAAGTCGCCTTATACTGGAAATAAATATGGCGGCCGCCTAAACCAGAAGTAACAACATTTAGGCTTGTAGGAC
>Ga0056128_1011808_pt1 | contig 10739 bp, 7 predicted proteins | sample WorMetLIZISLAND2_FD_71113 | JGI IMG/M metagenome (GOLD analysis project Ga0056128, IMG submission 71113) | Marine gutless worms symbiont microbial communities from Max Planck institute for Marine Microbiology, Germany - Olavius geniculatus... ... | reverse complement strand
AATTTTATCTCAATCAGATCAGGGGTTTTGATTCTGTGGGGGGTCGAATTTTTGGCTTTCCCATAAGAAAGAGAAGTCGCCGTTAACACAGGGCTTGAACTACCGTTCAGCCTGTGATGATTTTTTGCATATGTATTATACTGATTTTGGTGATTTTTGAAAATTTATGTTTCACGTGGTAGTGTAGCGACACAGTTAAAGTTAGGTGGAATATTTAAAAAGTACTTTATTGCTAATTGTCCACAGTATGTGAGTGTGACAGTGAAAGAATTTTAAAAATCGGTCAATGATTGGCAAATATATGGACAAAAGTAAAATGGCACGTTTTTTGGCCCACCCTGTAGTTTAGTTGGGTTGCACGGACGGGACTAAGCAAATAAGCTGAACGGAACCAAACAGCATTACGTCCATGCAAGACATTTCATTTCAGTTCAGTACATTATGTTCGCTCTGCACGCGCTTCAACTTTCGTCGACTTTCACTCTGTCATTCGACCGCAATAGTTGCGTAACTGTTTCGTTATGATGACATAAGTCTTTCACGTCGCATTACCAACTGCGTTGATAATTAATAACTAGTTAGTCGATTGGCATGATCGTGTGCAATCAATGTCTGTATGTCTGTAGATGCACCGGCGATATCATGTCCGCGCACGGACGCGCCTCTGTATCAACGTAACGCACACATCATGTGTGAGATCCGTGCACAGCCAAGCGTCCAAATGCTCTATTGGATCGTAGATCAGAACAGCACGATGCTGACTACCGGCCAAATCATTCGCGAGTACTGGACCCTCGTCATTGTCAGTAACCTATTGTCAGCTAACGTCTACAATTTACTGACTATTATCTTCTCTTTTTAAACAGCATTAACAAACGATGCCAAGTATTGCGACAGACGTTACCGTAGTGTGATCTGTCCGTCCGTCTGTAGGCTTACGTCCGTCCGTCTGTCCGACTCGTGCGCACCATCACAAAAACCGTTGAACAAAAGATGATGCCAAGACGGCGTGGTAGCGAGAGTTTAGTTCAGTACATTTCGTTTGTTATGTACGCGCAGGATTTTCGTTTCGATGTATATAGGCCTATGCTACAGTGTCGGCCTACAGTATAGTTCAGCGGTCGCGTAAGCCTACTGAACTGAACCAGAGGGCCGTGACTGAACCTTATGGCGTTCACCAACTAACTATAGGTCAACTCAGCCTTTCACCCTTCCGTGGCAAGTAAATCTACTACAGGCCTGCCTGCAGGCTGAGGCTAAGAGGACACGCTCACTTGTCGCTTGTGTCGGTATGTGAAGCTATTACGTAGCTCTGCGACGGATTTCCACGAAAAGCTTACGACAAATTTAACTTTATTTGACCTTTACACAAACTGATTCGCCAGGGGGGCGATTACGTGTGCTGTAGGACCGCAGTGACGGAGTGCTGGAGGCAAGGCTATACATGCGTCAAGTATCAGCGGCCTGCTATCAAACGTACTTCCTCGTTGCCGAGAACACGATCGGCTCTACCAGACACGCAGTACCACTCACGCGCAGTACGTGTTGTGCTGTCCGAAAACTTTCAATATTACCTCTAAATTCCCAAAATTTCCTCGCCAAAATGTATTACAGTAAATTGCATTTTTTTCTCAAGAACAAAATTTTCCAACAGGCTTTTTGGGGAGGGAGAAAGACGATTGCCCCATACCTCTGTCTCGAAGCCATTGGGCTGCCGCCAAAAAGTTGTCCATCCTTCCGTCCAGCTGTGACGCTGACGTATCGTGCCGTATAAGTTACTAAAAATTAGATTACTTTGAAATGGCTAAAAAGAATATTAGCTTAGGGTCTTTGCTCCACGGGAGCCCTGACATAAGCTACATCGTCATAAAGAAGCATCTCTAAATTTTGGATGAAATACGCTGAGCCGTATACGGGGGAAGAGGAGGGAGATTGCCTTTTATCTTTGTCTCGAAACCACTCATCGAGTTTGCAAGAAATTTTCAGAATGTTTGGTTTCGGCTGCTCACTCGCACATCGCGATGTGTTGCACGTGTTGCAGGCAAACGTCTAAATCGACTAGATACCGACACCGACAGTTCGCCAAGCGACAACGAACGGTTGATCATTACTAAAGATCTCGCACACCACCCGCCATACAGACACCTGGACGACAGTGACGTTATCAGTGACGTCATCAACGGCGCCAGCAAAGCTGCAGTTACTTATTTATTGCCGCTGCTTGGTCTTCTGACGGTCTTTCTGACGACGGCAGAAGTGATTTGACACACTATCGAACGCGTCGCTCAATTACCTTGTAAGGTTGAGAAAATCTACTCAGCTGATTGGAACATATCACGTGAGGTAGATTCTAATGCGACTATACATTGATTTACGACTCGTTTGGGGCGTAATGGCTAGTGTATTTCAAGTACATCCATGATTCAGTTGGCTAAAAAAAGTATTGTGAAAATCTGTAAGTATTTAATGAAGCCCTGAGAAATGTGTTAATGTCGGGCAGCTTACTTTTTATGGACGTCTATCTGGTAGGACCGGCACCGTATAGCAGCAACATCGTTTCTCTTAGAAATCCAATCAAACAGGAGAATTGCAGTTAATTTAAAGCCGCAAGAAGCGAACTGGCTGACCCCTTAGAGCTGGCGGTTTCTCCGAGACGTTCGTAGAACGCAGAGTTTGCAGAAAAGTTTCTTGACAGATCTCCGACACCGACGTTAGCACAACCATCAGTACAAAGCACGACCTTGGAGCCGACCAGCTTCGCAGCGAGGAAGATCGAGATGACGAGAGCTGGACCCAGGGCCGTCATCGAACCAGAGTTCAGCCTGCATCATCGTCATCAGCGTGCTCATTTTCCGAAAATTAACAGAACAATATTCAAACAATAACAAACAATCAAACAGGAAAACTGTCAGGAAAGCATGAAGGACACAGCCTGCAGGGCCGCTTGCGAAAATAATTTGTCAATTTTGTCTTTAAACGACATTAATTATTATATTTTAACAGAGATAATCATTAAGAAATTAACCACATAAGTGCCACATTTTATTTAAGCCTATACTAGTAAAATTAATTTGTGCAAGACCCCTGTCCAGTTCGGCATATAAACATGCAAACGTTTTCGCAGCCGGCATGATAAAATTTCAACACCTCTAAAACGGTCAACGTTAGTTCGCAGCATTTAATCAATATTTAATAGCTGATATAATTAGCCTACGCGGCAATCCTATGATTGAGCCAGTCGAATGATGATCTAACATCGGTCGGAGCAGCCGCTTCGGTTCCAATCGTAGCAAGCTTGTCGTAGTTGTTCAGAACGCTGCTGTCAGTGACGTTAGTCGCCGTACCTCCGTCGCCATATATCGACACCTGTACACCGACACCATCGCCATTTGATTCCAGACGGCAAAAGCAAGTAAAATGCCAATATACCACACAGGTATACAAAGGCAGAGGCTTAGTGTAAGCCTACAATGTGTCTCAATAAAGGACCCCGACAATATTGATTGTAACTTGAAGATGAATTTCAGCATTTTAATAATTTTTCCTACGAATACTCCTGACACAACTGTCTGTCAAATGATCATTCAAGTTTTCGCCTCACCCAGCGTCTGTTTTTGCACTACCTGGGAAAATCAGAAAAAACGAAATAGGCGTTAAAATTTTCAATTTCAAAACATATTTCGTGTGTTCCGTTTTCCCCAAGTACATGTTGGGTGAGGCGATAACTGCAATGTTCGTTTGATGGCCAGTTGTCGTGGTTGTGTCAAAAAATATTTCTATTAACAATTATTACAAGTAATTTGAGTAAAGCTCACGTGACGCGCGATAGCAGCGGTCCTGCCACTTTGGCAATCAGTGTACAGCATGCAATTAATTAATAATAATTTCATACGCAATTCACTCTTAAAATGTGTGTCGCAACTCAAAATCGAAAAAAAATTACTAAAAACTCTTGTTTTGGGAGTTCAAGGTCATTTGAGGTCATCGATGTTGACACTTCTAAGAAGCTCGTCACTAGTGCTTGTTATCGTAAGCAGGATGTCTGCGCCTATCTGCAACTGTTTTCATGCTAGACGAGGCAATATCAGTAAAATAACCACTTTTTAGAGGAGTACCCCTCTTTTTCGCTCACGTGCGCAGGCCTCGTCGAACATAAAGAGTCGGCACGTAAACTGCTAAAATCTGCGTTTAATGCTGAAAAGTTCATACGCAAGTTGTCTTGGTCTATCTTTAGGCATTTTGTTGCAATTCACTCTTGAAATGTGCACAGCAGCCAAAAATTGCGAAAACTTCACTACAAACCCCCTTTTGGGGGCTCAAGGTCGTTTGAGGTCATCAATGTTGATAAAATTTAAAAGCCCGTGACCAGTGCTTGTTATGATAAGCAACATGTCTGTACCTATCTGCAAATTTTTTCACACTAGAAGAGCCAATCGCGGCAAAATAACGTCTTTTTAAGGCGGTACCTCTGTTTTACGCCCTCGTTCAAGGGGAACCCTTCACATAGAGGCACGAAATTTTGTCACGATAAACTAGAGTCCTTGGGGCAGCCAACAGTTGAAGATTTCGTATTCCTAGCTTGCACCATTTTGATACAGATCACGAGTGCGACGGACAGATAGACAGACGCGTAGACGATGGCTAATACGTGCGATGCATTCTGCTATCAAGCGTAAAAATTTGGTAATTCATCTTTTAGTTACGATCGACAATGTCGAGGTCCTTTATGAGACACAGTGTCAACGAACTTAATCGACCGCAACGGGTGACCAAAGACTATCTGCGAACGCGGGAAAACCATCTTGGTATGTAAAGTCACCGAAGTCAACTCAGCTTGGCCAACCCCTTGGGGTAGGTGCAAAGATTACCAGCGAAAGCTGGGGCGTAAATAAGCCGGCACACCGCGCGATGCATAGCCCCGTTCCCGTGGTCTCGCAGTGTAAACTGGTGTATGGCTGAGGAAAACGGAGATCAGCGCAAACCTACGAGTATTTGGCTTGGGGAAAACTTTACGTTTAACTTTTTTCATATACATAGGCTACTATAAATAATAACAAATGTTTAGCAAATTATAGCGTACCATGGAGTCGAAAGTGACTAGCGCCACTTTGCGAGTGGGATGTTCATCACGCAGTTGTTTCAGCTGATTGATCACCGCTGCTTTGAGACACTGCAGTCGAGTCACATTCCCCCCAACCTGAACGAATCAACATCAACGCCAAACTTTAGCTTTTTAACTATGCGTTCATTCATACCCCGTTTACACTATGAAACTGGCTCGACGAGCGCTCGTGGAGCACTCGGCGAGCTGACTTGACAAGATTTAAACCACGTAGAAAGACTGCATTTGAAAGCCGGCTCTCTCATCCAATTACGATACAATAAACTTTTCACTATGTCTTCTTGTTTTGTGATCGACAGATATATCACGGATTCAACACGTGTTTTGAAATTGTCGTAAATGACTACTATAACCAGTGCTGTGCTACTTACTGTAAACGACAATTTTCCGCAAACGGGACTTGGCCGACATACTATGTGTCTAGTTTCTTTACATCTACGTCCAACGGTAGCCAATGTTTGGTACGTTTTTAAGTTACGTCGCTAAAACACAAACAGAGAAGAAACAGCTCTCTCTGGCGTAAATATTCTTGTGCTTCTAGTTGCCGTTTGTCTCTAAAATACCTCCGTTCACAAAATTTTTTTACTAAACGCTCAAGTATATTGGTGCAATTTTTTCTGTTTGTTTTCAAAGTTTAACTGGAATGAAACTTTTTGCAAAAACTTTTTTTTCGTTATGTTACCGTATTTTTCTTTAGTTCTTTTGAGTATTCTGTTTTTATGAGCTAAGCTGTTGTGTAATATTACACATTAACATTACTGAAGGTGACGTCAGTGCGAAAACTAAAGTCACTTGAAATGGCCTGTCTCGGCAAAATAGAAGGAGTGACCAAAAGAGACAGGGTAAGAAATACAGTGATGTAAGAAAGATTGGGTTGGTCTCAAAACATAATAGCCAGAATACGGCAAAGGCGTCTCCAATACTTTGTACATGACCTTCGAATGGAGCAAAAATATACCCCAAATTGGCATTGGCTTTAGAAAACTACGTTTCCCCAATCTGTTACTTTTTCGCTGGACTGCAACTGGAAAGACGCTCACCCATCCGCCCATGGAGCCGGAGACGTCGATACAAAAGACGACCATGGAGCTCTCGTCGCCCTGGCAACTGATGGCTGCAGTCGCTGGAGCCGGGCTGATCATGTAAGTCACGTCAGGCTCGCGCGGTTTCTCCTCGGCTATGACGTCAACGACGTTTCGCTCATCACAGAACTCGCACTGCCAGATCTGCACACGAACCGAGCAATAATTGCTCATTCAAATATTTACTGCCTCAAAACTGCTGTTCTTTGTTCTCCTATTGTTGTTCTTTAAATATGTTCTATTAACATCTTGGCAGTGTGACTACTAGCCTATGCTGTATGAGAGAATAAAGAAAACTATGATCATATATAATTAAAAAATGTGTCGGCATATAGTAAGAACATATGCGGCCGTCCGCTTAAACCCGCGGAACCCGAATCTTGTTCCTAGTCTTTGCCGTTGTGAGCTAAAAAAACTGGTACACCGGTTATTCCTGCCCTGTGGAACGTATACACCAATTTTGCTTTTTTGCGATTTACTGTTTTCGAGCTAGGAGCCCGTACGGAACAGACGAACAGGCAGACAGACAGACGGGCAAGCAGCAAGACCCGCAATGAAGCAGTAAGAAGTAAGACTACACGGTGAGTCATAATTACGGGAACCCTTGGTTTTTATTTTATAACTCCGTGATACATTGGCCAATTTTGATATTTTTTGGCACGCAACATTACGAAAAAACATGACGTAGCCCAGGCTCTAAATGACTGTACAGTTTAGCCCACCTCATCTTAATACTGTCGTTACACTACCTTGTATAATGCAGAAGTCGTAGTTTGACCATTTACAACAATGAATTCATACTCTGTAGCGTATGCGTCGGCAAGGTAGTGTAGAGACAGTACTAAGGTAAGGTGGGCTAAACTACAGACATTCACGTCAAGTTTTTTCGTAATGTTGCGTGCCAAAAATTATCAAAATTGGCCAATGTTTCACGGAATCATTCAATAAAAATCAAGGGTTCCCATAATTATGAATCGCCGTGTAGAACGTAAAAACATCATGCTTGCTGTTAGTGACATTTCAATAACACTGAAATCAACCTTCTATGAAATGCATTTTTCAGACTTTTCCCAGAGTTTTGATGTTCTTGTAAAGTGTGTTCACAGATAACACCCAGATTTCTTTGCTACATTTCATTGTACAATGTATAAAGTAGATATTTCAGTAGCATTTTAAAGAACTCTCTAGTTCGTTGGTACAACTTTTTGCCATAGTCAACACTGCAGATAGGATGTTTTGCCATTCACTGTATAGCTGACCTTGTCTTGAGTGTGGGAATCGGTGATTTTGCTGAGATGCGACATGATGGCATGGCAGCGTCTGCAGCTGACAGCATCACCAGTGTGCATGTTACTTGGATTCGTCAGCTGATCGAACCTGATCGCGACCACGTTCGTATCAGCCTGGCGCCATTTCTTTCCTTCGCCCTTCGCTTCTTCACTGCCGCCGCTTCCTGTTGATGTTCGACAACCAAACGCAAAGACTGCGATTGCTACAAACTTATCCCCTATCCCCTAATTTCTAACGTGCAGATCGTTTCTACAGTGCATACAACGTAAGCTTACAGGTACATAATTTCTATTTTTCACATTGAACAAAAATCTGACAAGTCTGTATTTAAACAAATAAAACGTAATGGCGTCCTAATCCTAATAACTACATGTATTAAATTTGTTAGTGGTATTAGGCCAAATCGTGTAGTTTTTGCCTATTCCTACACATATCTCCGTAGCGTGGTCTGTCTGTCTGTCACATTCGTGCCCCCTGCTTAAACCATTCGACGGATTTTGATGCCATCTTATTTATTTATTTATTTAATAAACCAAGCACATAACAAACGTATATGCAGTAGCAACTGAACCAATACCAGTACCAGTAACATTAAAATAAAATCAAAAAAGGTTACTAAAAATAACATAATAGAACCAGTACTGAGAGTAGCGCAAAATAACGGATATAAACATGCTGGGTCTAATGACACATTGTTTATATAGGGTCCCTGTCCCCAGGAAAACAAGAAAGACTTTCAGTTGTATCCAAACCGCTAATTCTATGTGCCACATGACAAATACAAACAACGAGTTGGATGGGCTTGGTTATATAACTTCAATAGTTAACATTGCGTAATATCTTATGTTGGAACGACAAACACAAATCAAAATGATGTAAAGATTTATTTCGCAAGCGAATTTAAAGTTGCAGTTTGTATTAAGAATAATATTGACAGTATCGACTCAACCTTCTGACGACTCTTTAGGCATCGACCAGCGATGTGCTTTCTTGCCTGCCTTGCTTCCTTGCGCTAAAAACAACAGCGCACATACAACAACATGAAGCAAACGTATTCAAAATACACGTGCACAACGTGTGCTCTAAGTTTGCTTCGTGTTTGCTTCATCGTGTAAACAAGGTATAACTGTTCACACAACTTGAGGACTGCACAAAACAGATCGATTAAGCCATAATATGTGTCAATTTTCATTAGTGTTAAACATAAACAGAAGTGACATTAAGTATACGGCCCAGAGCTCAGAAACTCCCAGTTACTATACAGAAGTTAAAATTCCTGACAATCTGTAAGCAAAACCACAATTGTATAATTAAAATTCTAACTAAGATGATTCTGTATAAAATATTATAAAAGCATTTATTAAATTAAAATTAAAGAGATAAAAGTAAATTAACCCCAGCGCATGACCTCCGATTGTGTAATAATACAATGACATAGCCTACGTGCTGCAGCAGCGCCGCCTGGCGGTGAAGAACGCACTTTTCTGTACTGTTCATCTTCTATTGGATTTCTGCACATACATCGTCACACAGTTACTACACTCTGAGGCATAAAAACACACCAAAATTTATCGATCATAACTTAAAGGTGAATTATTGGATTTTAATAATTTTTGGTACAACTATTCCTGATACAACTTGCCATCAAACGGTTATTTAAGTTTTTACCTCACCCAACATATGCTTCTGTACTAACTGGGGAAATCAAAACACATGAAATCGGCGTTAAAATGAACAAAAAAATGCCAAAAAACCATCCTTGACATTACTTATAGTGACTTGGAGAAGGATAACGAGATTTTTTTTATAGTTTTTGGTATAAACATTTCTGACATAACTGACCATTAAACGGCCGTTCAAATTTTCACCTCACCTAACGTCTGTTGCTGCATTACCTGGGGAAACAGAACAAGTAATAAAAAAGAGATGAGATAAAAAAGAGAAAAAAAACATCAGTAAATTTAATCATTACGGATACGTAACAGCTCTGATCACAGTCCATTCGACCGTATTTGGAGTGTTATGCAGCAGCAAGTTTATGGGATGCTGTTTAGAAATATCAATAAATTCAAAAAACGACTGGTTGAAGTCTGAAGCAGAACATTATCAACACTGGTAATCAACGAATAGAGAATGCATCTTTCTGTCTGTGTCTGCACAAATGGCCGATATTTTGAATATTTACTGTCAGCAGTTGCACAACTAAACAATTCGATAAACTCTCAACCAAAGTGCTAAAGATTTGGAAAAAATGTGCATTATTTTAATCAAATAATGATATTGCATTGAATAAAAATGTAACATTTTGCTTGTTTTGTTTTTCCTAGGTATTGCAAAAGCAGATGTTGGCTGAAGTGGGAAACTGAATGGTCATTTGATGGCCAGGTGTGTCGTGAATATGTGTACCAAAAATTATTTAAACTAGACAACCCTTCTTTAAGTTATGGCAAAAAATTGTGTGTTTTTATGCCTCACTGTGTAATATATTACACTAACAGTAGATAAAGCATTTTTGCCAAAAAAAACTTTATCATGCTAATAATGCTAAACAAGCCGGCAAAGACAAGCCATCTCGCGAACTGCAATCTTAGGCATAGGGGCCTACCGGTAAATAATAAAAACACGTAAAAAGACTGTTCATTCTATCAACACACATATTTAAAGTGTCGTCCAACAGTTCTCACACAGGCGTGTAGCCGACCACGCCACTGTTCAGTGACGTGCTGCTGCAGATCAGACCACACGTACAGCAGTCGCGCCGCTGAAGACCACATTCTAATAAAAAAATTCTATAAATTCAAAAGCTTTGCAGCTAAAGGATTAACCTGTAAATAAGACACATTTTCTGGTAAAAATTTAAATGTCAGAAGTTCAAATAAGCTTTTGCAGAAATTGTGAGATTTCGGTTCAATAAAAAGACGAACGGAAAGCGGCAAATGTCGCAGTGTGCGTTTTGATGCGAAGCTAGTTTTTTCATTTACAAGGTAGAGTGCGAACATATGAAAAGAGCTGTGCATAATGCATATGTATATTGTTCTAAATTCGTTGCTTTTTTTCTGCCAAAAATTAAGAAAGTCGGATAGGCTACGGCGTGTGCCAGTGATATCACGAATATGAAAAGGGTGACGTAGGCCTACGTTTTTTTCGAGAACATAGCGTTTGACGGACATGCATAGACGCATATGAACGCACTCGCGTCTTGCTTATCAACATATCTTACTGGGCATTACTAAAAACCTGCATTA
>Ga0056128_1011807_pt1 | contig 10739 bp, 4 predicted proteins | sample WorMetLIZISLAND2_FD_71113 | JGI IMG/M metagenome (GOLD analysis project Ga0056128, IMG submission 71113) | Marine gutless worms symbiont microbial communities from Max Planck institute for Marine Microbiology, Germany - Olavius geniculatus... ... | reverse complement strand
AGTACTAAAATACTGTTTTCCTACTGGTGATCAGTTACAAAGATATTGCGCTTCAGATATTTCTTACAGTAACCAAGCCACTTATAACGGTTACTTACTACCCAATAGCATGACCACACGTGTTATTATTTATTTGCTTCACCCTCAAAACCCCTTGTTAGACGCAAGAATCTCGGAGATATCTCGTACATATGTCGGGTTATAGTCCATTTTGTCCCACATTTCGTTCCAATTGCAACGAGGGTCAGTCGGGGTAAAATTCGATCGGCAGCATTCGCTGGCCCATCCCCGAAAACCCCCATATAGACATAAAAATCTCGCAGATATCTCTTACACAGACCGCGTTATAGCCAATTGTGTCCCAAATTTCGTTGCCATGGCAACGAGGGTCGGCCGGAGAAAAATGCGATTGGCAGCATTCGATGGCCCATCCCCGAAAACCCCCCTATAGGCGCAAAAATCTCGCAGATATCTCTTACACAGACCGAGTTATAACCAATTTTGTCCCAAATTTCGTTGCCATGGCAACCAGGGAGGGTCCGGGGTAAAATTAAATAACACCGTTAGATTGGCCATCTCCGAAAACCGTACCATAGAGACAACAATTACGACTCTATCTTATACACAGCCAAAGTTATGACCGTTTAAATAATTGCTTAATTTTCCCCATAGGCGCCATTGTAATTTTTTTGAATTTTTTCAATAAATACGTTAAATATTAATTTCAAATTTTATAACCCCAAAAAGGCACATCCTTGCGCGAGACCGCGTCGTTTGAGCCATCGCGCGCAAAAATCGGCCAAAGGGTCTGACCTGTAGGTGAGTTTCTGAAAAAAAGGTATATGGATAGCTATAAAAATTTTTGCGTATATTTCACCCATTTTCCGGGAAGCCCCCTTGGAGGGATTTACATGAAATTTTGCATGAGTGGTCATCTCGCCGACGTAATCAACCGTGCCAAATTTTATCTCAATCAGATCTGGGGTTTTGATTCTGTGGGGGGTCGAATTTTTGGCTTTCCCATAAGAAAGAGAAGTCCCCGTTAACACAGGGCTTGAACTACCGTTCAGCCTGTGATTATTATTTTGTGGCTACGTCTGTCTGCCGTTTGTCAGTCCGCTGTTAGTAACTGTTTACATTTCAGCTTGGAAGCGACTTGTTGTAGCCTACACCGGTTTCTAAGAAAATAATCCTTAAAACAATTGTGAAAATCAGTTAAGTTTGGCAAAGATATGATGAACAGTACAAGGGCTTGGTTTTTTGGAACACGGTGTATATAGCAATCGCGAGCGGCGTCACCTACCGGCATGTCTGTGCTTTCCTTTTCGTGAGCAATGTTCATTTCCGTCTAATCGTTTGCTACGGCTGTCTTTGCACCGTAGGCCTACTGTGTGTTTATATTGCGTCAGACGATCTAAAATAAATGCATGTCAGTCTTATAAACATTTGTGTTTTAGTCTAATATTAGAATGTATGATTGAAGATAAAAGTGTGTTTGATTATGATTGTCTATGTCTCTATGATATTGAACGTGATGTCTTCGTTCGCTAACGGCATAAGATGTGTACTACTTACTTAGACCTATTAGTCGTCCGGAAATAGCAGTGCTGTCACATCTGCTTTGCATTACCCGAACGAGCTTATCTGACTCATTGTGTGCACTGTAGTAATTAAGTGCTACGGTTCCTGATCTGCTGGCGTAAAAATGGGTATTTTTTTACTTACAGTCTAAGGAAAGAGCAAAGATACTTTAAAATATTTTTATTTTATGACAGTTTGTGTAATAAATATTACACAACCGTTCAGAAAAAAATAAAACGTGACACATCGAATAGTAACAAGAAATTTTAGCTAATGCGCACGAAACGCGCGAAAGCCTATAGCAGTTCCTGTTCGCAAACTGTCAGTCTATCTCCAGCCACTTCGTCGCAGTTCACGTTCTTTGAGTGTGCGCTGCAGCCGAAGATCGCAAAAATCAATAAAAAAAACCCTTTATTTTGGAAGTTCGGGGTCTTTCAAAGTCATCGACGTTAATACGACTGAAAACCTCGTCACTAGTGCTTGTTGTGATAAGCAGCATGTCCATGCCTGTCTGCAACCGTTTTCACGAAACACTGGCCAACAACGGTATTTATAGCGACTTTTACGGTGGTACCGTTTTTGATGCTCTCGTGTGCAGGTTTCATTGAACCTTGAAAATCGAGACTTGGATCGTCGAAATCTACGTTCAATGCTGAAAATTTTATATGCAGCTTCTCCATGCCTGTCTCAATTGATTTCGGCGCAATTCGCTCTTAAAATGTGTTTCGCAGCCCGAAATCGCCAAAAAATCCATAAAACCCCTATTTTGGCGTTCAAGGCGGTCATCACACGTAACTGAATTCGGTGGCAATCGAGAGCCAATGTACGACTTCTTATTAGTGATCAATAGTAACCTAAGCCCTATCTTGCACCGTTACTGAGATACAGCGACTTATTGGCCAAAAATCGCAAATTTTTCCTACTTTCTCTTATTTAGCACCCTTGTTCGTGGTGAACTCCTTCGAATTTATGAAAAGCTTTACGGTTCCTGAAACTAGAGTCTTTCTGGCAGCCGATGGTAAAGATTTGGTGATCTTAGCTTGCACCTCGTTTGACTCATCCACCCGTGTGACGGACGGACGGACGAACGGACAGAATTGCGATGGCTAGATGCAACTATTACGAAAGTTTGAAAGCAACCAGAGATATTGTAGGCCCTACTAATAGTTTGAGGGGTTTAATAAAAATATTAGGGACGACGGAGGTTCTTTTAGAATCGGACGGCAACTGAAAGCTCAGTATTTTTGAGCTACGCCTTGTCGTCTTTCAGAGTATTCATTGTGTCATTTTTGTGCTGCGTATTTTCGTGTGTTAAACAGCTGCCAAATTGCTGAAATAAATCAAACAACTCATACCGTTAATTCTTCATCGTGTTATACCGGTAAGAAACTAATTAAAACTTGCTAACTTTTTTGCGCTTTTTGGTTAAGCCAATACTTGCCAATACTTCGACGTGATGTTATTAATTTAAACAAATTATTTTTTAATTAGGCGGTCGAAACAAGAAAAACGTCGGCGCCTATAGCGGCCGATATGATACCTGGCCGTCCGTTTATTACTTGATATTTGATGAAATTATGATAAAACATTAGTGTGTCTCCCTCAAGCCGGTTACACACGCAGCGGGAGAACGTAGCGCTGTTTGCGACAAGTGCGTCAACACTCTCATCGACATTCGAAAGCGTTGTGGACCGCAGCGTCCAGTCAGTCAGTCAGCCAGTTAGTTACAACTCAGCCTGGCCATCCCTCTGTGAGCTCAGTCAGTCAGTCGGCGATCGGTCGGTCGGTCGGTCGGTCACGTAGTGTGCTTGTCTGATCAACTCGTTCGGTCGTTCTTGCAGGTCAGTTCAACGATTGCACGTTGTAGCTGTAGTAGTAGTAGTAGTAGTAGTAGTAGTACTTGTTGTTGTTGTTGTTCAACGACTGCATGTCTGCTGATTTACGACGGTAAACCTGTCTGATGATGCTTTCGATTAGTAGTCATCGGTGTTGTAGTCATAAGTGAAGTGGTGTTGTCAATGTAGTAATCGTCTGGCGCTGCTTTCGATTGAGCTTGCTGGGTGTATAACACCGCGGCGAATCGGTTCAGAGCAGAAATCAATGCGCCGCAGCGCAGCATTAATGCAAACAATGCTTTCAGTTAAAGCTGATAATAATGTTTAGTCGTTTATTTCACAGAAATTAACGATCAATTAATCGCGATTTTTTAATTAAAGCTTGTCAAAGAAAATGCATTTTATTGTTTGGCAGTTTTTAAGCTAATGAGCTATAAGCACTTATACAGATGCACTGCGACTCAAGCACTGATCGTTTTTTTCACCATTTGAACTAAAATGTTAACCTGTACCAGTCGCCAATGGTTAATTTTTTAACACTCAATCGCGCCATTAATCGTTAATTTTTGCAGCACTACTTTCAACAGTCTTGCTCTTTTAAGAACTAAGCGACAGATTAGTTTTTTCGTTAATCGAAAAGTTGTATTGCATTTTGTGACACGTATGTGATGTGCTTCGGGGCTTTAAAGTTATAGGCAGCACAAACAAGAAGCCTAGCTGTCGCTAGAAAAAAACGCGCTACAGCTTATACAGATCTCGTTGCAATAATGATCTTTAATGTCACCTAAGTTCGATGATTTTTATTTCACCTGAAAGGCGTATGCGACTTTCTATTAGTGATCAGTAGCAACTTGGGTTTTATTTCGCACCGTTTAGCCACAATACATCCGTGATACACAGACAAACGCACAGACGACAACCCGTTCCATAGACGCTTACAGCACAGCTGTAGCGCGACAAAAGTGAAAGCTAACTACGAGTAATATCACTCAGTGAAATTACAGCAACATCAGAAAATTGAAAAGAGCATAGTCCGACAAGAAAGGGCGTGTCATTCATTAGTTGTAATTATCATCAGATCAATGATGCATCGGCCCAAGTCAATCAACTCATTTCCCAGCGGCATTAATTAATTTTGAACGACAGCTTGTTGCGCGATTTCTGAAAAATTAAAACGCGTGATCCTTGTGCCCGTGCTCCTAGCCGCGAATGGGCGTGCACTATGCACGTTATACAGGGTGTTCCAAAAAACGGATACCCAGTTTTATTTTGGGGATAACTTGGGTAATTCAGCACCGATTTTAACCATTCTTTCACTGTTACAAGCAGACATTTATGGCGCGTAAACGTGAAGTTCTTTCACCCACCGCACCTTTATTGTGTGACCACATTACCTAGCAAAACAAACACTACTGCTAATATCGGTGTTCAAACAGCGATCATCCTTTGTTATTCTGCCCATATCAAACGATTTGTTCTAAAAATTATTACTGGTAAACAAAGTAAATAAACACAATATGACGTAACAATGACGTCACAAGGCGCTACTGCGCATAAGTAAGTAAGCTTAGCTACTTTATGCTACGAAATTGATATCTTTATGTGTTGCCTGTTCTCCGAAACCACTGCAGCTTTGACAGTCTTCCGGTTTATAGAGCACAGCGTTAGGCCTTGCAAACTTAGAACGTTTTGCTCTGACGAACAACAGTTAATATGTTTTATTTTTTTGTAAATAGTAATAACGATAGCAATTATTTTTGGTATATCGGAATATTTGAGGTTGTGTTGGGATTTTTGATGATCACTTTGGAGCATATTTACTGTTGTGTGTGCCGCGTATATATATGCAACCTATTCTTAGCAGAAACTGCACTGCCGTTATACATTGTCATTTACGAGCGTGGTTATGTTCAATAAATTAACTGTTTTTTGAAAACATTAGTTTATTGTAACATTATGATTATTGCGAGGCCGCCTTAATAGGTGTAAATGTAGGCCCTATCTAACAAAAACATAGGAAAACAAAATCGGCGTAAACGTTCGCCTCAGCAAGATAACCAACTTGGCAATACTAATTATTTTTTAGATCGAAAAGCCGAAGGTCAAGCAAGCGGCCGCACAGTTAATCGGCACTGTGTCGACACAGTCATATTTCTAGTTTGTTAATACTGTGATAAAAATACATTTTTGTTTTCGACTAGACACTCTGACACAGTGTAATGTCGCGATGAATAGTACAGCGTACTTACATTTTACGCGGCCGCCAGGTACCGGTAGCGGTTGCCTGGTCGGCCGTGCTGACCCAATGTCTGATGGCGTGACGCCTAATAGAAGACAGAGTATAAACTACAACAAAACGTGACCAGTTACAGTAAAGGACCCCGAAACGTGACCAACCGCGTCCTGAGTTAAAAAGTTGGTGTCAAGACATTTGCAAGTTTCCGACCGTCAGCTGCAAATTTCCTACAGAAGAGATTATGTGTTGTTTTTATTTGCATAATAATGTCTGTGTGTTTGTTTGTCTGAACGTGTTCATTACGGGAGCTCAGAAAAAAACCTGTTTCTAAGTTTTCCCCAAATCTTTATATGGGGATTTTTAAATTCAACTTTTGCATTTTGGAACAACATTTTCAACGAAAAGACAATATTTCGCCAGGCTAAAATTTGGGGAGACAATTCTGCCCCTCCCTCTTATCCCCCTTCGTGCTACGTCGCCGCTGGACGTGACGTGTTAACGAGAACGGGGGAAGTTGCTGCTGGTGGGAAAACGAAATAATTGTGACGGGCTGCCCACGCACGCGAGTGACGCGACGTCCCGCGCCACTTCATCGATCATTGATGACCGTGCAATCGTCTCTGAAGATGAATAATTGCTATTCAGTACACAATGACTCCCTCTGTCCTGTACCTTTCTATAAATTATAGCAAGGTTTTACTCGGACTTTTGAGTCTCTCTGTTTCCGATGGAACACTGGGTGACGAGCGATTTCCACTTTTTGCGGTCACCAGCCATATAGACTTGGTGGCCTCCTCTCAGCTGACATCCGTCGGTTGTCGATATCATCGCGTAACGTGTCCTGCTATGTCTTCTTAGGGTTTTCTTTTTTCTTCTTAAATTATAGCAGGTTCCACTAGCTGCGAAAAGCAGAGCACAGTTAGGCCTATTATTATTATTATAACGTATTAATAAGCGCGAGTGTAATCGTCTCTAATGATTGATTATCGTTTATTACACGTGGCTCCTAATGTGTGTGTGACAGTGGGTTTTCTCTGTAAGGAGGTGTGAAACCTACAATTCGTCACACTACTGTGGCCGATGATGCTATGCTCCCAATGTGTCTGCCTAAGTATATAGCAAATAGTAAGTAAGTAAATAGAGTATTTAAAGTGCCCAGCGTCAACCCGTGGCCGAATCTGAGGTATGCGGTAGTGGCTTCTCTCAGTAGGAGAAACGTAACCTACATTTCATGACATTACAGTGGCAGGTGGCTACCATTGTGCATGTGTGTGCAGCAATGGTTCTCTTTGTAGGAGATGTGACACCCACATTTCGTCACACGACCATGGTTACCGGTGATAATATCCAATGTAGGTGTGTGTGGCAGTGGCTTATCCCTGTAAGAAGGTGTACAATGTACATTTTGTGACAGTACCGTGACGGCTGCTGCTAAGCTTCCAATTTGTCTGTGTGCTTGGCACTAGTGTCCGATCGGTCCGTCTCTCCCGTGTGTGATGGTGTGATGACCGTTGGTTGCTGATCTACGCCGCCGACAAACATCGCCAGATTCTATTACTTAGTCGCCGTCGGACGAGCGCTAATTGAATGCCGCGCCTTGTTTCTTGCCGGGAACAATGGAGCTGGCTGGCCCCGCCTTCGGACGTTTATCTGCAGCTTCTTCGCTGGCTCATAGGTCAGCCCGCGCATCGTAAAGACGGAATTTACGTCTTTAGGCCTACTGTAGGCTACCTACGTCGGCACAGTCGCCGTCCGTTTTCGACCTGTGCGCAATTTGCCCTGCTTTATTTACGTTCGTCGAACTGTATCGAGACTCCGCTGAGATAACCAGCAGTACAGCCGACAAAGATTCCCACAGTCAGCTTCTTCATTAGTCTTTCTGTGTGTCATAGGTCTATTTTCCGTCAGAGTTGTTGGCGATTCAGTTCGCTTACGATACCAGGTAGGCTACTTACGGACAGAGAAAACGTTGAACCTAATGCATTAAAAACTTAATGCAAAAACGCAACTTCGATCGATGACTGTTGGCTATTAGTAGCGACACAACACACAACGTGTAGCAACTTTAGGCTTGAATAAATAGGCTTATTGCGGATTAAACGTTTTGCTTTTACGAACGACAGTTCAAATGTTTTATTTTCACTTCGGCCTATAGGCTAAACTTACACGATCGACGTATTTTCAAATTTTGCCGCGATCTTTATCTTACTATTTTATTTGAGCTGATTTATGGCTCAATTCTTGTAAAATACGTATTGCTGATAAGTAAAATTTTTGTTGTTGCTTAAGTTTCGGTTATGATGTTGTTTTTAAACTTTTAAATTTTGGTCTCTGTCTTACAGTTGAAGTTTAAATGTTATTCGTGTTGGTAATGAAAGATCGAGTTATGAATCCAGGCCTAGATATTTTCTGCGACGACCAAAATGCCATTAATACGCCATATCAATCATCAATCTTTATTGCCGTTATTCCGATTTGTTAAACGTGTGAGGGGGAAGAAACATATTAGGCCTACTCGTAAACAGATTGATCATACGACTTTGTAGTCTATTACGAATGCAAATTGAAGCAATAAGTGCAGATGGATTGCGACACGCGGCGTTCAGAGGTGAAGCTTCACGGCTTGTTATCATCGCCCGTTGACGTCGCCGATAAAATATAAACCTATATTATGCAAAAAGGCCGCTCAGTTTCTAAAGATGGCGTTGTACTTGCAGACATAATACAAAGGTCACTTTTTACTATGACAATATTCCAAACGTATTATACACTCAGTAGAGTACTAGAGTTTTTTTGTCGTCGGCCGTTGACGTAGCCTAAAAATGTATTGTGTATAAAACTGCTTATTATTTTCTAAGGGCAACGTTGTAGTTGCAGATATAAAACTGTAGCAAAAATCAATTTTTCACCATTACAAAATACCAAACTTTTGCGTATTACACACTCAATATAAAGTTCGTCGTCGTCATCGGCCGTTGACGTGTTCCTATGAAATATGCAGAATGATCATCCACGCGTCACGTCCGTTCTGCAGTAGACATTTCAAATGTCCTGTCTGTCGAATGTGTCTGCACTTCCGGCCAGACAATTGCGTCTGTAGTGGTAATTGGTTTTGCTTCGAGCTTTTAGATATTTTTAGCTTATCGAAAAATTCCGCCTTCCACCTGATGGTACATTTTGTCTTTGTTTCAAGATTAAACCGCAAAACTGTTTCGCGTGACCCATCGGCGTCGCGAGTTAGAAAAGTTGGGGAGAGAGATAAATGTAAAGTTTTAGACACATATAGGTCTACAAATTGCTGATCGAAGAGATTATGGGTGCTTAAAATTTCAATTTCAATTTTGCCGTCTGAATTTCCCCTTTTCGAACGTATAGGCTATGCTATTATTGTTAATAAAGTTTAGTTAAGGTTTTTTTTTAAAAAAAACTGTGCTATCATTTTATTATGGTGAATAAAGTTGTATATATAAAAGCCGTGAAACAAAAAATGTGCATCTGAACTGAACCGCGTGACTGGCAACCAACAGACTAATAGGAGATCTGTAGGTTGCGTGGAGTTGAAGTCGTCGGCGTGCACTGTAGACATCACTCACTTCATTGTGATGGCGATCTCTTTTCTTTCTCTTCCCCCTCTCACTGTCTGTCTTTGACGCTGTTTCACATGCCACGTCGTCGTGACCGGCAAATTAATGTCTGGTGACGCTATCTGCGCTTTGCTGCAGCAGGCCCGTGCACGAACGCACGACCCGCCGTCCGTCCGTGGCACTGGAACGTTTGACAGCTGCGGCAACGCTGCACACGTCAGACCGATCGACCGACCGATCGACCGACGGCGAATGAAACAGATGACATCAGGATACGCGACAGGAAGACCCGAAGGCCGGTCGGTCGCGCTCGGTGTGCTGGCCTTCGGCTAGGCGCGGCTGAAAACGGGAATTCATATAACGGCGGGCGAGCGAGCGGTCAGCTGACCGGACAGTGGACTTGAGACGGGGGCACCGCATACATCTCGCCTGGTGTGGTCAGCCGTCATCTTGGTGTCCAGGCTTGAAGGACCGGCGGGCAGGAAGAACGGTCGGCGATGATATCTCGGACTCGGCGGCGTAAATAGCATTGCCGTTGTGTACTTGCAGTGTGGCTTTCCTTTGATCCCTGGAGTGTCTTGAGTCTGAGTTATCACCACGTTTACCAGTGACGGTCGCCTGGTCAGTCTCGATTCTTGACACATCGACTGCACGCCAGTCAGACGACATGTGTTATTGTCGCCTGCTCATGTGTAATTGCCTTGCAGTGTGGGTGTCCTCTGATTCATGGAGTGTGTCGAAATGTGGTTATATCGTGGACGGTGACCGGCGGCGTAAATAGCATTGATCCACGGGCGGGTCTCACTTCGCGGCTCTCCCTCTCCGGCCTGGTCCGTTCAGTCGTCCTTTGCAGTATTTGCAGTAGTTGTTGCACTAACAGCGTTGCTGTAGCAGTCGTTGTTGCAGTTGTTGTTGTAGCAGTAACAGCTACTGCAACAGCTGTAGCAACTTTTGCAGAAGCTGTTGTAAGAAATATAGTTGCAACTCTAGCAATTGTTGTTGCAGCGCTTAGAATAACTGTCCTAGCCTTTTGTCCGTCCAGTCGTCCGCGACCGAGAGACGGACGCGGCCGAGGCGGATTGACACGATAAATGCTGCAAGACGCTCGAGCGCCGTGCGATAAGATGTAATTTTCCTGCAGCGGCATAGGCTGACTGCCGCGACTGGCTGACTGGCTGACCGGCCGGTGTTCGCACAGATATCGCCCGTTTAACACATTGCGCTCCTACAACGACGAGAAGACCGCAGGCGTCGAGCGTGACGTAGGACGTCACGTGACATCGTGGCGCGTTGTGACGTCACATGTCGACCGACCACTCGACGCGGCATAGGATTATCTCGTCGAGATTGATAACGGTATCTGAGCGACATCGAACTGTCGCCCATCTGTTACGACGACGGACGTCCAGGCACGTCACGCTTGCAGCAACTGTCATGCAACTCAGAAAATTCTGACGATTCGCACTCGTGCTCCGTAGTTTAACAGCACTATGATGGTGCTTA
>Ga0056128_1011805_pt1 | contig 10742 bp, 14 predicted proteins | sample WorMetLIZISLAND2_FD_71113 | JGI IMG/M metagenome (GOLD analysis project Ga0056128, IMG submission 71113) | Marine gutless worms symbiont microbial communities from Max Planck institute for Marine Microbiology, Germany - Olavius geniculatus... ... | reverse complement strand
CTGAAATTTGGAAACGCAAAAAACCATCAAACATTGTTGAATTTTGCAAGTTGATTTCATCTGACTAATCACCAGACCAAAACTACAATTTATGTGGGACGATGGCGGGCCACATGAAATCCCTTCGCGGGCCGTGGGTTGGACAGCACTGGTCTATATGAACATTGAACAATTGAACAAGTAAGGTTATTTTATTCGAGTGCCATGTAGTCTGTCTGTGTGCAAAATTTGAACTTCTGGCTATCTGTGGTTTGTAAAATACTGCTTACTGAAAGTATCGGTGTTACTAATCATCCATTCACCAAACTTTCTCTGTTTAATCACACACTGTTGATAAAGTTTAAAAATACAGTACCGATACGTAAAATAAATTACGTCAGTCTAGGTGGTTTGGTTGATAGGATGTGTTTTAATTAAGAGTGTGCTTTACTGTGTGTTGTCAGATGTGAGCCTGACACCAGTGAAGATGCTGGTGGAGACAGGTAATGATCTCGTGGTGCAGTGTTCACTCTCTGGTGACCTGCACTCTGCCCATGTCAATGCGTCCATGCTTGATATCAGTCTGCCAGCATCTAATAACATTACTCGGACTGTTGTTGACGAACGAACACTGAAAGTTGTATTTCACAGTCTACATCGCAATATGTCTCATCAGCAAGTTTTCTGCCGACTGCTAGGCTACCGGAAATATGCACAGTCGACCATTGTCGTTGCCGGTTTGTGAAGGACTTGAGTCTTAGTTTTATTATTATTGGTTGTTTTGGCTCCTAACGTATCGCACTAATATGTGTGTTGTGTATTACCCAAGCGCATTTGCTTATTTGGCTGGCATAACATGTGCCTGTGTAACAGTCTGTGTACAGTGGCTTGATGGCTCTGTGGTAGTGTGTTGGACTTATGATTCAGAGGTCATAGGTTGGGTCACACTATTCTAGTGGTTATTACTTGGATGGGTGACTGACCGTCTTTGGACACCAAGGTCAACTTAGTCTTCTATCTCTTTGGGGTAGGTATATTGAGTGTCAGTCTGTCTTGCTTGGGTTAAGATGGGTTGCGTTTACTTGTGTCGGGTGGCGGGTGACACTGTGACCTCATTTGGCAGGTGATGCTCCGTAGCTCTGCGATGGGTTTTCTGTAAGGAGCTATACACAACCTTTTACTTTTTGCTTTGTATTTGTAAGAAGGTTTCATTTCAAAAAGGTAATATGTGGCCGGATGTGATCAAATATATGCACCTTTCAAGTTTTTCTGGGACAAAAGTGGTACTGTACAAGCTAGTTTATTATTGTTGCTGTTGTCATTGTGATGAGTATTGCAGTGTAATTGAGAATATAGGTTGAATTGCATTGCAGATCGTCCAGTACGTCCAAACATCACAGGTTGCATTGTTGGGAACTGGAAGACCATGAACTGCAGTTGGTTGCCTGTACATCAGGACACCGGCATTGAAACGACCCAGCGTTTGGGCTGGAGAATTGCGTAAGTATAATACCAGTAGTGTATTTGCTCGTTAATTGTATAGCAGCATAGGCATTCAGTGTATTTGACAGCAGTACTAATCAGATTTGTACGTGAAACAGAGATAGCTGTGCAGCATTGTCATTTTACTTTCATTACAAACATTTCTTATACATTGAATGTCATCTTTTATATGCAGACTGTAATTATGTAACACTTTACTGCTGATGGTAAGTTGTTATCTACACTGTGTTCAGAAAAAAAACACTCACTCACTCAAATTTTCTTTTATTTCACCATGGAAAATGTTTAGACTTCCACAAAGTTTTCAGGGAATGATTAGGAGGAAGCGCGTATTCCATTCTATCAAAATTTAAATATTCTTTACTACCAGTGACGTCACGGTGACGTCATATTTCTGTGTCTGTAAATTATGGGTTTTACCACTGAAGACAGACATTTGATGCTATGTAAAAACACATCAATTGATCATTGTGTTGACTGAACCCAAAAATTTGCTAATATGTCGCACAATTTTCCATTGTGAATTGTTTTTGTGGTTTATTTTCTTGGCTGAGTGCAAGATCCTCAACTTTGCTGATGTTGGCAGGCGTACGTGCACAGTGTCACTGCGTGGATGACCACTTGCCCATCATTAGTCAAATGCTTGATACTGCCGGTCATATCAATTCTTTTTAAATTTAAAAGTATCATTCCATCAATGTTTAATGCCCGTCTATTGTCCGAAAACATTTTGCACAAACTTGCGGCTACATAGCCCTTGCTGACTCGCAAACATTTTATCAAATGTTTGTCTTCAATGGTAAACCCCACATTTTACAAACATGGAAATATGATGTCAGCATTACATCACCAGTAGCAAAAATATTAAATTTTTCCACAGGTGGAATTCTACTTTCCTTTTAAACATTCCTTGTAAATTTTGCGAAAATCTAAGCATTTTCCACGAAGATATAAAAGAAAATGTGAGTGGGTGTTTTTTTCTGAACACAGTGTATTTATGTGCTGTGCAGTAGCTTAGTATATTGTGTTGGGTAATGAGTTTTTGCTAAGTCTGATGGTCAGTTCTGTGTTGTATTTGAAGGGGTACTGGACACAGCAGAATGCACGCATGTCCACATGTGTATAATAACACGTGCGAATTGCGCAGCCTGGATAGTAGTGATTCCTACATGCATGGGATGCCGTACATTGTGCAAGTGAATGCTAGCAACAAACTTGGTTGGATTGTGTCCAAGGATCACACAGCTTATAGTGCAATGATTGGTATGTTATGTGTGATGTTTTTATGTATTTCTGCTGCTATTATTACTTTCACTATTTGCAAAATGCAAGTGATTTTTACGCACGATAGCAGAATGCTTCATGCTTTTTAGCCGTGGCCTGGGCGTCTGTCTGTCTGTCTGTCCATCTGTCACACTCATGAGCTGTATCAAAATGGTGCAAGCTAGGATCACGAAATCTTCACCATGGGCTGCCTCAAGGTCTCTAGTTTTTTGTGACAAAATTTTGTTCTTCTGGGTGCGAGGGTTTCTCTTGAACGAGGACATCAAAGAGGGGTACCCCCTAAAAAGACGTTATTTTGCCGTTATTGGCTTGTATACAGTCGGCGCCACTTATATGCACGTTGGTTATAAGCACACTCCGCTTATTTGCAGGACATGCGTCTAATCCTGTTTGAGTTTATGCTATGTCAGTGGCAGTCAACTTCGCTCGTTATCACCAGCCATTATGATATATACACGATTTGGCTATAAGCATGCACTCTTTTGGTCCCAGCTCCATGACTTAATTTGGTTATAAGCAACTTCGCTGACACAGTGCACATAAGACCACCTGTAGTCAGCCACTTAACGCTCACTGGGATGCCAGTGACGACGTCTAAACCCCATAATTATGAGGGTAGTCAGAGCTAGTGAGCACCACTCATCATGTGCGCTAAATTCAAGGAGTCTTCCATATGGATGCCTTAGATTTAAGTACTCTTTCAAGATGCATTAATATCTTATTGCTATAGGCCTACACTGATTGCCAAAGTGGCAGGACCACTGCTATCGCACGTCACGTGAGCTTTGCTCAAATTACTTGTCTAAGAAGTGTCAGAAGATTTTCAGGCCAGATGCTCATCATGTCGGCAAACCAACAGCATCAGAACAGTAAATAACTCACCATAGTTGGAAGAATTATTTGCTGTGTTTTGCAAGTGTTTTTGTTGTCATTTTTAAGCAGTTATCGGCTTTGATACCTCAGAAAACTATTGTCAAATTTGTGACTGGACATCATGCATCAACAATGTATTTAACTTCCCACTTGCTATGATGTTTCAATATCATGCACGCTATTACAGCTAAATGTAATTTTTTTTAAAAATTTTAATGGTTTGCTGCTGAAAATATGGTCACTGCTAATATATTACACTTGTGATTGCAATGACAGTTGTTTTGTTTCATGCAGTTAAGCCGGATCCTGTTACTGCAGTGAAAGTGACCAATCTTTTGAGTTCATCTGCGGACATATCATGGTCGCTGCCAGTTGAAGCTGATGACAAAGAGCTACTCTGTCAGATAACATGCACATCTCTGCAAGGCTACGTATCTGACCAGGTCTGCCAGCTGGGCTGTTTTGCACTAATCTGCTGTGTAGAATTTCTTAGCACAATGGGTGACTTTAATTTTCGCTTAGACCCAAGTTTTAAACTATAGTTTTAAACCAAACCTTATTCTGGACTCTAAAGTGTGGTTTTAAACCAATGCTCAGATTAACTTCAGTTTTAAACTCAGTTTTAAACTTAAGTTTTAAACCAAAAACCTACTTCCTTGGTACCCTATAAATATGCAGACGATACACAGATATTATATATTCTTCGAACTCTCTGCAAGTTCCTGAGCTCGACCGACTTGACGATAGTATCCTCCTCGAGTAAAGTAATGCAGGAAGAGCTTCACATGCGCAGTACTGGTGTAATATCTTACGTTTGCACCATCAACCTGACGACGCCGCCGGATGTATTCTAAGGCTAGCTGGTGAATCTGTCTAGCACTCGGACGCATTGAAAGAAACTCTCCTTCGTCAGATAAACATGATTCGCACTGTACATTGGGCGCACGTCGTAGGCATTGGGCCCTAGAACGCCAGCAGCAATAGCAACCACTGGGTAAACAAACACCATCTTATTTTCGCTAAATCGAAAGTTAAAGTGGTTTTGGTTTTAAACCAAACCTAAAGACTAGTCTTTAAGAAGAAACGCCTATCTCGATTTGTTACGGAGATCAGGTTTGAAACTGGATTGTTCAGATTAAGTTTGGTTTTAAACCGAAGTTTGGTATTATGTTCGGTTTTAACTTTGGTTTCAGCGGAAGCGTCCGGTTTAAAACCCTACTTAAAACCAGATTTAATCGTCACTTTAAATTCTGCATTAATTAGGTTTTAAACCAAGTTTTGGTCTAAACTATAGTTTAAAACTTAGGTCTAATCGAAATTTAGTTACCCACTGTGTGAAGTGTATTTCTAGTGTTTCATTGGCCTGCAGCTTATTTACGTGTGTGAGCAACTTGACATGTCTGTCATGGTCATTATGTTACAGGTGATTCACATGTTTGAGCAATTCGACATGTCTGACGCGGTCATTACTCTTGTCAACATTGCTATTGGCAACGCGGAGCCCGATGACCCTAATCTGGTGCGTTTCTCACTCACTCAGTAAATTGCTATTGACTGAGCTCGAATGTTAGGTGTTTCTTCATTGGAGTGAATGGTAATGAGTTTCGTGTTTTAATGAGGGTTGATGTGCTGTAGCAGTTTTGTCACTACCATACGTTTGGCTGTCTTGTATGTAAACAGTATGTACAGTAAGTAAGGTTGAGTCACCAAGGCAGATACTCAAAAAACCTGGTGGTTTTTTTGTTAACCCATCCCAACTTGTATCCAATTTTAGTTTCTTGTTTCATTAATAATGAATCATTTTATCATGGCTCAGTTTTTGAAACATTTGAACCTACAAATTTGCAACTATTGGTATGTTTTAGCTGTATGGAGCAAATAGAAACTCATATGAATCAGTCAACTGAAAACCTGCAGAAGTCCCAAAACCCATCATGTTGGGTGGTTACAAAAACCAAAAAACCCCCAAAAACCTAGAATTCATGAAATTCCAATAAAGCTAAAAAACCCACCAGGCTGGAATAAAAATGCTCGGGTATTTTGCAGTATGATCATCTGGCAACTTCTCAATGTTTTTCTGTTTCCTAGTAATTGTCTTTATGGAATGCAGTAAGCGACTGAACTGGCCATTGAGTTCGCTTTATTGCAGTTTATTTTGCAAAGTGTATCAAGCAAGTTCTATTTATTTCTGACGCTTTATTGAACGCCTTTGTATTAAATGGACTATTATTGAATGAGAAGTGATTTAAATGCCTGTCTATTTTTGTGGAAATCTGTTTTTGGGTGAACTGGAGAATAGAGCTAGATTTGTGTATGTATTACATGTTGTAGCCAACTCTATGGTCCAAGCTGTTCAAGTGTGAACTAGATCTTGGACACAGCCAGCAGGCTTACGATGCAATGCTGTGGAACTGTGATGCTTCTCGGTAGGTCCTGCTCGGCATTATAATTTGGTAAGCTAGTGGTAAATGCAATGCTGATTGTGTAGTCACTATGGCATGTTGGAGTTTATCCAGTTCATTTAGCAGCTTTTGTGCCAAGCCAATTGGCAGAAGTTTTGCCGCAGCAGTTTCTGTTGCAACCGTTGTTGAAGTTGTTCAATCAATATGATGTATCTTGTATAGTGTAAAGCACGATGCTGTTCGGTATTCATCATGTTATCGGTAAAGTATAGGATATGAAGTCCAGAATTGCTTTGCTCACTTTGGTCGTTTTGGCAATTGTAACAAGCCAGATGATTTTTGCGGACAAATGCCTGACACTTGGAACACAACTGTGCTGTGCTTTACATGCTGAGAACACGCTGTACTGTGCTTCACACACTTGTCTCAGTTTCTGGTAGAGCTAGTGTGTTGTTTGTCTCGGACACAATGACCGAATACTGGTGCAGGTCTGTGGGTGCGTTGTTTGTCTCAGTTTCTGTTAGGTTCGGGTGCGTTGTTTGTTTGTGTCAGACGCAAGGACTGTCTACGTCAGTTTCTGGTGGTTCTGTATGAACGTCGTGAACTTGAGCTGCTAGTTAACCTAACCTACCGAGACAAAGACATTGTTCTTGAGCCTGAGGTTTGTACTGCTTCTGTCATCTGCTGTCTTTCTGTTATCTGCAGGGCACCACACACCTGGAAAATCTGGAAAAGGCAGGGAATTCTACAGTGGTTAGGGAAAATTCAGGGAAAATGAAAAAAAGATTAATGAAAGTATGAACATTAGACATATTTGCACCACGTGATTTTTATTTTGCATTTTCTTTTTGAAAATTTACGCTTGCTACACTTACATGTCATTACGTAGCTGTTACAGCTCGGCAGCCACAGTTTATTAAGTGATGTATCTTGAAAGCTTAGGGGCTACGTGGCCTGTTTTAACTTATTGTGAAGCAACTACTGTCGACCGTAGCATTAAATAGTATATCGATGAATTTTTGCCTACCATACTGGAAAGGTCAGGAAAAAGTCACGGAATTTCATTTGTTCTGGAAAGTAATTGTCCCACATTGCTATAGCATGGCATGGTGCAGATTATAAACTGACTGGCATCTATCTGTTTTTCTGTCATGTCTGCAAGTCGCTCCAGCTCCTATGGTCACAACTTTTATTTCTGCCAAGGAGTTCATGTGATACTCAGCGTTTATTTGTTTGCTGATCTGTCTGTTGATTTGTTAGCAATAAAAATGCTAAAAGTTACGCAATGTTGGCAGAGGTTTGCATGCACTCTCCCCAAGTGCTTTTTTAGGTTTCTCATTATTTAATGTGATGACATTTTGCGCAGTACTGCAGTGGCTGAAAGCACCTACAGTATTTGTGTCATGACTAGTAATGTCACGTAACCCAAATGATGTCAGTTAAGGTGCGTAGAGAGTGACGTAATGTAACATGGTTTAATTTTTGGCGAACTGACCAATGGGCAAACAAGCAGGGTGAGCCATTTGGTCATTGGTTAATGCATACGTGAGCATAGTCACTAGTCAACGACATAGTTAGGCGGTGCCTACTGTAATGTATTTCTGCTCTTCTGTTGGCAAGTTCGTCAAAAACTAAACCATGTCCGTTCAGTTCAGTTACGATTTTGAGTGTACCGTATTTGAAGTGATTCGAGATTGTGTTGTTTGCACCATTTTATGTTAAGAAATGTTAATCATTTGTTATGCAGTCCTTCTGTGTCAAGTTATATTGAATGCTGTGTGGACTGAAACAGCATGCTGCTTTTGCTTGTAATTTGGTTCTAGGTTGTTAACATACTCGAGTCACGAGCACGTTCCATAGAGTTGTCTAAACACCGATATTACGAACTTCTCTATGCATTCCACGTTAAGAGAAAAAACTACAGAAAAGGTTCGATCTGTTATTTGTGGACGGATAATATTACTTGTTAAGACGCAAAACAGAACAAAGGCAGAGCTAACATTTGTTGTATTTTTTGGAGCAGGGATTCGGATTTCGTTTTTGAGAAAAAAGTACTTTTGCAGTTCATTGTTAGTTGCTTGGAACGTCATTTGACTTCTATTGACTTCTAACACAGTAGAAAATCACTGTGGCTGTGCGGTATGTGGCAAATATAATGGATCTGGCCCTTACCCTCACTGTTTGTTTGTATGTCCCAAAAACAAAAAGGTGCAGCAAGCAAAATTAGTGTGATCATTCTTCAAGGCATGAGTATTTATTCAGTTTTTATCAGAAAAGGTCAAAGATCTGGATTTTGCTGTGCAGTGTAGTATATATGTATGTGGATGGTTGCACAATGTATAAGCAGTGGGTCAACCGAGGTGTTGCTCTGGTTAAAGTTAAAGGAGTGTATACTCTTTATGGGGAACCCAGCTCAGAGCTACAGAGTGTCACCTGCCGCATGGGATCACAGTGTTACCTGCCATACGACACAGGTGAACACGCTTCATCTCAGCCCCAGGCAGGCAGGCTGGTACTTGATATACCTGCCCCAGAGGGATGGCAGGCTGAGTTTGCCTTGGTGCTTGATTTTGGATGGTCTGCTGGCATACACCCATCTGATTGTTAAATGCTTTAAAGCAACCTGACGCTAAGTCAAATCCATGACTTTTTCATCATAACTCCAGTGACTTTGCCAGTTTATTTTTGTGTCGTTGGTTGGTTGTGTTGTGCACGTGCAGCGGGCAGCATAATGTACGAGTACGCACTGAGGCTGGCGCGTGACTGTCCCGGCATCAAGGGCGTTCAAGGTCAAGCCAAGTGTCTGCTGGCTGCAATCAATGCGCTGAGGCTGGTTGAACCAAAGTTTGCGTGGGTGACACGGCCGCTCACGCCTGCCGCTGATGATGATGATGATAACAGTGGTTATGATGCTGATAATTATGATGATGTGGGGTTTTCTGCGTCTCCTCCTAAGCGGCCGCGTGCACTTGACGTTACTGACTCTGTAAGGCACCCAGTCATACAATTCTGAGAAGTATTAGTATTCCATGATTGATTCACTTTACAGCTGTTGAGCGATTATTTTTTAATCGCATTAATGTGTGTGATTAATTATTTTAGTTGCACATTAATACACTGATTAACGCATCAGTTTGATATAGCTATTTATGTTGTGGTCTGCCATCAGCGAATGACAATGCATCTCATCTTACTCATCTGCAAGATGCGACCACTGTCGAGCTTGCCTAAAACAGTAAATGACATCGTCGCTAGCATAGAAGTCTATTTTGTTAGATTGTCAGCTAAAGATTATTAGAGTGGTGATGGAACTGCAACATAATTAATAGTCAATTGAATTTTGATCGTCAAATAACCACAGTTTAATTGAATTCACTTGATTTGATTCGCTGGAGATTGTCAATATGGCCTACACGCATTGAGTTATGTGCTTGCCTGTGAAAAGTGTGGATGCTCCACTCATGCGGGTAAAGCTTGTATGAGCTATAAACCGAAATGTGGACTCTTGCTCATACTTGCATGTGAACATGCCTTACGCTTACTTATATTCCTGCTGTTTGTGCTAGTTATTATGTTGTTGTGGAGCGGAGTGATTTGGAGAAACACTTCACCTTTCTACAGCGCTACTATGACAACAACAACAACTACTACTGCTACTGCTGCTGTTTTTAATACTACTACTTTTACTACTACACTACAGCTAAGCGTGATGTATCTGTCTATTTATCTGTTGTCAGCTGAGTGAAATTCCGTATCGACGTCGTCGTCAGCTGCAAGTCGTTGAGCTCAGTGATCTTGAGAAGCACTACGCACTGCTGCACGCATCACTGCAGCTATCACAGCACAGGACATCGATCACCCAGCAGCGGAGTGGAACCTCATGCCTCTCTATGACAGCGGCAGTGACACAGTCAATGCTGACTACATCGTCGTCATCAAGATGGCGTTGTGCGGAGGAGACGGTTGGGCTGCTCGTTGATGCCGGCTTGTTTGACTCCGCCGTCAACATCTGTCGACTTTTTGATATCATCTTGGACCCCATCTTTGAACACCTCACCGTCAGGTAACTGCTACAGCTAGCAGACTGCAGTAGTAGTAGTTGCGGTAGTGGTAGTAACAGTAATCATTCAGTCAGTCGGATCAATACAGAATCTTTAAAGTGGCCCAATAATATGAACTAGTGCTAGGTCCGCTAAAGAGAGATAGTTGGATTGCAGTTTAGGAAATAGTTGGAAAAAGGATTTTGTGAAGAGGTGAGTTTTCAGCCTCTGACGGAAAGTGAAAAACGATTGGGCCGAACAAAGTCTTGTCATCCAGCAAATCCAGAAAGCTCGGTTGGTGACGGTTGGCATCTTGGCCAGTGACACTATCAGATGGTTGGAGAGGTCAGTTGCTAGGTAAGTTAGTGACAAAATTGAATGGACCAAGTGATTTTCTTTATAATCTGTTGAATGTCATGCTATAGTAAGGGGTCAGACAGTTTCATCATGGTAGCCTAGGGTAAGGGGCCCCCTGTCCTCCAATAGACAGCATTATCACATTGATAACTGTCTGGAAAATAATAGGGAAGATTATTAGAAGTATCATCATCGTCATCATCATCGACAACCGTGGGCTCAATGCCCGTTGGTGTCTGACGCCATTCTTACTATCGCTGCCCACCGCTGCCTATCTAGGGCAGCGTGGCTTAACTCCTGCAGG